>ERZ773027.1582-NODE-1582-length-11901-cov-6.700827_pt1 | contig 11901 bp, 8 predicted proteins | sample MGYA00511032_ERZ773027 | MGnify/ENA primary metagenome ERZ773027 (study PRJEB29015, sample SAMEA2738138) | human oral metagenome | biome: human oral; feature: human-associated habitat; material: saliva | place: China | collected 2190 ... | reverse complement strand
CGTACGTGGATATTTGGATTTACGTGCCTGGTCTTTAAGACTACGTGCATAGATAGAAGAATACCACTACGGGAAGGCGCTTTTTTCTTCACGAGAACGATGCTTTTCCCTCCGCTGGATAAGAGGAAGACGCGCGATAAGGTGAAGGGCTTGCGTGGCCACTTCGGAGAGGCATATCGGGGAGCTGGGCGCCGATGCCTTAGCACTCTAAATAGAGGTCAGGACTCGCGGCAACAGTCTCTTCCCTCTCAATAGAAGCGAAGCTGCGAGCTCTAATAGCCGCCCCTCTCCCACCCGTATATATACGACACGCCCCGCGCTGGATCGGGCGATCACAGCGCGGGGCGTATACCGTAAGAAAGGGAAGGAAGCGAGGCCGTAGCCTGCCGAGGGGCGAACTTAAATCATCGCTTCGACGGCCCAGACGAAGGCGCGAAGTCCTTGATCAGGCGTCGCTTCGTCCAGCGCACGCAGGCACTCCAGCAGCTCGGGCACACGCGTCTCGGGAGCGATGACGTACATCGCCGAGTTCATCGTAGGCCAAGCGTGGTCACCGATATGTGGCTCCCCCGTCTTCGAGCCACGGCCCTGAGCCCGCTCGAAGGAGGTGTAACCACGGAGGCTCATCTTAGTGAGCAGGCGCACGATGATCTCGTGATAGGCCTGATTGTAGGTGATGAAGACGGTCTTCATCGGCTGCTCGGGGGCGAACATTTGATACTTATCCATAGCGTGGTGGAGGGATTAGTGTTGGGCGGCAAGCGCCTTCTCTGCGGCGCGCGTAGCGAGCTTCTTCTCGAGCTTCTTGCGCTCACGGACGATACGGCGAGCTTCGAGAGCAGCGTAAAGCGTGGGGATGAGGACGAGGGTCACCAGCGTGGAGATCGAGAGCCCCCAAGCGACCGTGATACCCATCGACTGCCACATCTCAGAGCCTTCACCTATACCGAGGGCCATAGGCACCATCCCGAGGACGGTCGTGGCCGTCGTCATGAGCACAGGGCGCAGACGGGACTTACCCGAGGTCGTCACCGCCTTGGCGACGCCCATACCACGCTCACGGCACAGACGGATGTAGTCGATGAGCACGATACCATTCTTCACCACGATACCGATGAGCATAATCAGACCAATGAACGACATCGTATCGAGAGGCACCTGTGTGATCAAGAGACCGAGGAAGACACCCGAGAAGGCGAAGGGCACGGAGAACATAATGACGAAGGGGTCAACAAGGCTCTCGAACTGTGCTGCCATCACGATGAAGACGAGCATGATGATCAGAAGCATCAGCGTCGTGAGGTCACCGAAGGTCTCCTGCTGGCTCTCGTAAGCCCCCGTGATCTTGTAGCTCACATTGCCCGAGGGTACGGGGTGAGCGGCGAGGACCTCGTTGAGCTTCCCGACAAGCTCACTCAGCTGGACGCCAGGCGTAGGCGTGAGGGAGAGCGTGATGACACGGCTACGGTCCTTACGCTCGATGGTAGGAGGCGTAAAGGCTTCGTCGATATGCCCCAGATCAGAGAGGCGAAGGGTCTTACCCTGTGCCGTATAGACCAGCAGGCTGGAGAGATCTTGCAGTGACTGACGTGCCCCAGGAGCGAGGCTGACACGGATATCATACTCATTCCCATCCTCACGGAAGTACGAGGCGATGGTCCCATTGACAGCAGAGCGCAGGTAGGAGGATGCCGTGGCTAAGTTCAGCCCATTCTCAGCGAGCTTCTGGCGGTCAAAGACGAAGCGAATCTCAGGGACGTAGTCCTTACGGCTGATGGTGACACCCGAGGTCGTGCTGCTCTTCTCCATCTCCTCACGGAGCTGACGCGCATAGGTATCGGTCTCGGAGAAGTCCTGACCATAGATCTCGAGCGTGACACCACTTGTATTATTACCGTTGGCACCTCCGCCTGTCGTCACACTATACGAAGAGAGCTCAGGGTAGGAGGCGAGGAGCTTACGGAGCTTATCGGACACTTCGTCCTGTGAGAGCGTACGCTCAGAGCGGGGACGCAGACCGATGTAGCCCGAGATGATATTGGAGCCATTGTCCTGCATAAGCGACCACGAGTCGCCGTCACCAGCCTGCCCCACCGTCATGGATGCCGTCTGGATAGCGGGGATCTCCTCACGCATACGCTTGTCGAGGTCGAGACTCAGACGACGCGTCTCATCGACACGGGTCCCGACGGGGAGCTCGGCCTTCACCTCGATGAAGCCCACATCCTGCTTCGGCATGTACGAAGTCTTGATGAAGGTGAGGCTCGCAAGGCTAAGAGCGAAGATCCCGAAGGCGATAGCTACTGTCGCACGGCGGTGACGGACAGCCCAGCCCAAGAGGCGAGCATAGAGCGCATCCAGCTTGCCGAGGAAGGCATTGATAGGAGCGAAGATCTTCTCGGACAGTCGGCTCTTCTTCTCATTGCGCTTCAGGAGCTGTGAGGTGAGCATCGGCGTCAGCGAGAGGGCTGCTGCCGTAGAGACGATCATCACGATACTGATACTCCACCCCAGCTGGCGGAACATCAGCCCAGCTTCGCCGGGCATCATCGTCAGCGGCAGGAAGACCGCGAGCATCGTCAGCGTAGAGGCGACGACCGAGATACCGACCTCATTGGTAGCATGTACGGCAGCTTGCTTGGGATAGCTCCCGCGCTCGATGTGCGTCGTGACATTCTCCAGTACCACGATAGCATCGTCGACGACCATACCGATGGCGATGGAGAGCGAGGAGAGCGATATGACGTTCAGCGAGTTCCCCGAGATGAGGAGGTAGATGAACGAGGCGACGAGCGATATCGGGATCGTGAGGACGATGATGAAGGTCGCACGCCAGCGCCCGAGGAAGAAGAGGACGACGAGCACCACGATCACGAAGGTGATGATGATGGTCTCTTGGAGCGAATCGATCGTATTGACGATGAAGCTCGAGGTATCGATGAGGTAGCCGATCTTGACGTCCGAGGGGAGGTTCTGCTGGATCTCGGGGAGGGCAGCACGGATCTGGCGAGCGATCTCGACAGAGTTCGAGCCTTCCTGCTTCGTGATCATGACGATAGCACCACTCTTCCCATTGACGAAGTTCTCCTGCTGGCGCTCCCCGACGGTGTCCTTGATCTCTGCGACGTCGCGCAGATAGATGTCCTTCCCGCCGACACTCGTCACGATGATCGAGCCGAGCTGCATAGGATCGGTGAATTCCCCCTGCACACGGATCGAGTTGGTACGTGAGCCGAGGTCAATCTGCCCCGCAGGGATGTTCACATTCTCCGCACCGATGAGCTGGGAGATCTGCGCCAGAGTGAGGTGGTAAGCCTCGAGCTTCGTGGGGTCACAGTAGACCTGCACGACGCGCTTAGAGGCACCGGAGATATTTATCGTCCCGACGCCATCGATGCGCTGCAGGCGGTTGCTGACACGGTCTTCCAGCAGCTTTGACAGCCCAGAGGCACTCTCCTCGGACTCGACCGAGAGGATAGCCACGGGGATCGAGCTCGTACTGAACTTAAAGATCGTCGGCTTCTTAGCCCCCGCAGGCAGATAGTCCGAGATCGCATCGAGCTTGTCACGGATATCATTCGTAGCCTCAGCGATGGCGGTACCGGCGCGGAACTCCAGCGTGATGACCGAAGAATTATCCTGACTCTTCGAGGTAATATGCTTGAGACGGTCGATACCATTGAGGGAGTTCTCAAGGGGCTTGGAGATGTTCGTCTCGATATCCGCGGCGCTGGCACCGGGATAGGAGGTGACGACCATGACGTTGGTCGTCTCGGTCTTCGGCATCAGCTCGATAGAGAGTCGAGAGAGCGCGAAGAGCCCAAGTACAGCTATCGCCACATAGATCAGGGCGGTAGTGATGGGCTTCCGTACGGCGGTTTCGTAAATACTCATAGCAGACGCTTAGCTGAATTACTTACGGAGCTTGACAGAGAGCCCGTTCTTGAGGTTAGAGGGCGCAGAGGTGATGACCTGATCTCCAGCATTGAGCCCGCTAACGACCTCATAGAGATCGCCCTGCTGCTGACCAAGCTCTACCGCACGGTAGATGGCCTTGCCACCAGAGAAGACATAGACATAGCGTGCACCGCTACCAGCCTGACGGACGATAGCCTTGTCGGGTACCGTGAGGGCTTCCTTCGTACCGAAGTCGAGGTGTACACGGGCGTACATCCCTGGGCGGAGCTTGAGATCCTTGTTCGCTACCTCGATCTCGGTAGATACCGTATGCGTGACGGGGTCAAGCGTGGGGAAGATATTCGTGACGATACCGCTGAAGGTCTCTTCGCCGAGAGCATCGACGGAGAGGGTCGCTGCTGCACCCTTCTTCAGGTAGGAGTAGTACTGCTCGGAGACGCCGATGACAGCCTTGACGGGTGCGATCTGCTGGATGACGACGACAGGGAGCTGGGGAGAAGTCATATCCCCATTATCGTAGTTCTTCGCCGTGACAAAGCCACTGATGGGGCTACGCAGCACGGTGTTCTCCGCAGCGTTGCCGTAGGCGAGCTTCGCCTGATCGACAGCGCTCTTAGCCTGCTCCCACTGCGCCTTTGACACGCCACCGACCTTATAGAGCTCGTCCATACGGGCGAAGTTCGTCTTAGCGTCAGCGAGCTGGATCTGGGCCTGTGATGCCTGCGTAGCCTCCATACGAGCCACGGCCTGTCCAGCACCTACGCGGTCACCGACCTTGACGAGGAGCTGCTTGAGGCGACCGCCAGCCTGCGCGGTGATGTTATTGACCACCTTAGCTTCGAGCTGGGCGGTGAACTCCTCCGAGAGGCTCAGCGCACGCATCTCTGCGGGAGCCACCTCGACGAGGCGAACGGTATCAGCACTTTGCTCTTCGGTAGCCTTACTCGAGGACGAGGAGGAGCAGCTGGCGAGGAGCCCAGCACTCAAGAGGGCAAGGCTCAGGGTCTTAATGGTCTTCTGCGAGATCATCTTCTTATCTTATTCTTATAGTTTGTACAATGGGAAAGAGGGAAGGAAGGGATGTTACTTCACTTCCACAGGAAGGCCCTCGCCCTTGAGAGCATCGAGGGAGTAGACAGCGACCATATAGTTGTAGATGGCCTGACTATAGTTGAGACGAGCTTGCAGGAGGGCGGTCTCGGCATCATTCAGCTCGAGAAGGGTACCCGCACCGCTCTTATAGCGTACCTCAGCGATACTATGACCACGCTCTGCCGTAGCCACGGCGTCCTGCGCGGAGACGAACTGCTCGAGGGCCGTCTTCTGCTCACTCACGCTATTCATCAGCCCGAGACGAAGCTGGCTCTCTGCAGCGACACGCTGAGCTGCCAGCTGACGGATCTGAACCTCGGTGGAGCGGACATCATTGCCACGCGCACCACCATTATATATAGGCACGTCGAGCGAGAGGCCTATCGTAGAGAAGGGGCTCCAGCGCTTGCGGTCGTCGAGATGGAGTTTATCCGAAGCAAAGCTATACTGATAGGTAAAGCTCAGCGAGAGCGTCGGCATATAGGCCATACGCTTGACGTGGAGTGCAGCATCAAGCTGGCGTCCCTGGCGGTCGAGCTGGCGCAGCGTGCTATTGTCTTGTAGCGAGATCGCAGCACTCTCGGTAGGGAGGTGCTGATAGACACGATCCTTGTAGTCGACCAGATGCTCGGTGACGGTGATAGGAGTCTCTAAGGGAAGCCCCATAACGACCTTCAGCTTCGCCTCAGCAAGACGCACGGCGGTACGCGCTGCCACGACATTCGGCAGGACGTTCTTCATCTGCGTCTCCATACGGATCTTGTCGTACTCGGCGACGAGCCCGTGCTGGTACTTATTCGCGATATCCTTATAGTTGGCCTGCGCATTGGCATAGTTCGCCTCCAGCACACGTAGGGATTCCTGTGCGAGGAGGACGGCCATATACGCCTTCTTCACCTCAGCCACCAGATCGATCTTCGAGCCGTGTGCCTTCTCTTCGGCCAGCGCGACGGCCTCCTTATCCAGCTTGAGTGAAGCCCAGAGCTGCGGAGCGATGAGTGCCATACCCGCATTGACACCGCCCTGCAGAGAGTGCGTCTGCCCCATCTCGATCCCGTCATCGGGGAAGAAGCTCCCCATAGGAGAGCCCGAGCCGCCCATATCACCGAAGTAGACCTTCTGCTTCTTGAGCATATAGCCATAGGAGCCCGAGAGGCTGACCTTCGGCAGGAGCGAGCCACGATTCTTCTTCTGATCATACTTCGCCCCGTCGATACCGAGGAGGGTAGCTTGTAGCGTGGGACTCATCTCCAGAGCGATGCGTACAGCATCATTGAGCGTGAGGGAGAACTGATCCTTGGTGATGATCATCTCCGTCTCGGCGGGCTTATCTTGCGCCTGTAGCGTCGCAGGCAGGGCAATGATCCCGAGCGCTAAGGCCCACATACCGGGCTGCCAAAGCTTCGGGGAATTCGTCTTACTCATACATTATATAATAATAGGTCCTCGCGCATACACGAGGTGTACTTCTCCTTCACAACATAGGGGAGATACGTTCGTTCACACAAAGATACAAATAGCGAAGAATGGACTATTCTTAGCGTAATATGGTACAACATCCGCTCATTTCCCTGCGGCACACAGCTCGTCCAAGCGCAAGATCTCCCTACCCTCCCATAGAGTCATCCACCTTGGCTCCGAAAGGGAGGTAGCACCACTTCATCGAGGGAGTGATATGAACCTATATGGGTCAGCGGGTGAAGCTATATTGGTCGCGCGACGAACCTATATAGGTCAGCCAGCGAACCTATATAGATCCACCCACTGACCAATATGAGACTGTTGCTCCGCGTAGGGATAAAAGTTGCGGACGAGTGGTAGATAAGTTTGGACTACGTGCGTGGACGATAAATCTACGTGCGTGGATATTTGGACTGACGTGCCTGGTCTTTAAGACTACGTGCGTAGACAGAGGAAAAGCACTACGTGAAGGCACTTTTTTCTTCACGAGAACGATGCTTTTTCCTCCGCTGGATAAGAAAAATACTCGCGATAAGGTGAAGGGCTTGCGTATCACTTCGGAGGGGTATATCGGGGAGGGACTTGGGTGATGAAGAGAGGGGCGTCGTGGAGTGATGGCGGCTGGGGAGGCTAAGGGACGGAGATTGCGTACCTTTGGGGGAAGAAACGACTTACATATATATATGATACTTACCGATGACTGGTTCACCAGCGTGAGCCATACCGAGGGTGGGGCGATCGTCCTCCTGACCGTCCGCAAGGGCCTCACTCAGTTCTTCGAGAGCCGCAAGCTCCGTGTGCGCGTGGATATCGCATGGCCTTACACCGCCGAGCCCGACGGGATGCCCGACGAAGAGACCGCACGCCTCATCGAGGATATCGAGCCCAAGCTCCGCCGCATTATGGAGAAGGATAAGCTTGCCATCCTCACGGGGAACTATACCGGCGGCGGGCAGAAGGACTGGACCTTCTACACGCGTCACCTCCCTTCCTTTGGCGAGCGACTGAACGAATGCCTCGCGCCTTATCCCACGCTCCCGCTCGAGATCCACTGCGAAGAGGACCCCGACTGGAGCGACTACCACGAGATGCTGGCGCTCGAGACCGACGACTCAGACGAAGACTAAGCGATGGAGCAGCTCTTCCGCCCCGCCTCAGCGCCTACCGATCGCCTTGTCCTCTACTTCAATGGCTGGGCACTCAGCCCCATTGCCGTAGAGCACCTCGGCCTCCCAGAGGGGCAGGATCTCCTGCTTCTCTGGGACTACCGCACCGATGCGCTTGACTTTGACTTCTCGCCCTATCGTGAGATCCGTCTCGTCGCTTGGTCGATGGGTATCTGGGCAGCCGATCGCTTCTTCGCTAAGCACGAGGAGCTCCGCAGTCGTGTCGTCTCGGGTACGGCGCTTGCTGGTACGGGCTACCAAGTCGATGATGCCGTGGGTATCCCCGAAGCCTTCTTCCACAAGACCCTTGAGGGGCTGACGGAGGAGAATCGTGAGCGCTTCGACCGGCACATGCTCGGTGGCAAGACCTACCGCCACCTCTATGAGGAGGTGCGCCAGCGCTCTACGGAGGCGCTCTATGATGAGTTCATCCGCCCCTTCACCGTCGACCGCGATCAGCCCCGCCCGCTGCCTAAGCCCGCAGCCTTCGGCCTATGGAGCAAAGCCTTCATCGGCGAAGATGACCGCGTCGTCCCCCCGACGAACCAAGAGAACTACTGGCGCATCCAGGGCGTGCCTTTCACGCACCTCCCGAAGACGCCGCACTACCTCCTCGGCCACTTCCGCCGCTGGGAGGAGCTTTGGTAGCCCAATTCCCTTCCCCACAAACGGCATGAGCCGCCCTCTGCACTGCTGGCAGAGGGCGGCTCATTGCTTATCGTGCCTCAGCTACTAAGCGCCGTGGAACTCGTATTCGGCCTGGATGTCGATCGTCAGGTGCGTGAAGAGCGTCTCGATGAGCTGGTCAGTGACCTCGAGGGCTGAGCGAAGGACGTGGTCGGAGAAGGCTTGCAGGAGGTCGCGTGCGTGCAAGGGCTGCGTCTGGTAGATAGCCAGATACTGCTCTTCCATCTCGCGCTGACGCTGGTCGGTCTCAGCTTCGAAGTCGGCGTAGACCTTCTTGATGATGGGGGCATAGCGGTTGTAGTCGACCATACCGAGCGCCTGGACCTTGCGGAACTTCCAGTAGGCGGACTCGTGTGAAGACTCGTTCGTCCCCTTCGTGTAAGCCTTGGGGTAGGAGCGGATGCCTTCGTAGAGGGGGAGGAAGACGCTGAGGTCAGCCATCCCGAGCGCCACATAGTTGACGCATCCGATAGCCTGTGGAAGCTCGGGGCGTACCTGCAGGAGGTGCGTCTGTGTAGTGCGGAAGATGGAGACGGGGCGGTAGACTTCCTTGGGGTTCTGATGGAGGTAGGGGTCGTGGTCCGTGCCGTCATAGTGGAAGCGGAAGAGCTGTCTGAGGCGGCTGATGGAGATGGGCTCGGCGGCTTGGGCGAAGACGGGGAAGGTGTTCTTCGTCACGTCGTTCTTGATCGATGGGCTCAGCTGTGCCTGCAGGCCCCATACGCGGGGATAGTTGTAGGTCGTGTCGAGCTTGACATCACGGATGTAAGCCTCGTGGAAGTCGAACTCGCCACGTGCGGGGTCGTACAAACCGTGCTGGATGGCGAACTCAATGAGGTCGTCCGAAGCCAGGTAGTTTGCGTGATCCTTGGGGTCGTACTTGCGGAAGCGGCTCTGGTTCCCCGTGACGAAGTACTGATCTTCGGGGATGCGGGTCGCGAGCCAGCGGTGTCCCGAAGCGGTCTCAAGGTACCAGATCTCGTGGCTGTCGACGAAGCCGACGCCGAAGCCTTCGGCCACCCCGTGCATCTCGATGAGCGAGCCGAGGCGTTCGACACCTTCGCGAGCGGAGTGGATGTAGGGCAGGACGATGTTGAAGACGGAGTTCTCAGCGACGCCGTCGGGTACGAGGGGGTCAGCTTCGAGGGCGCGGTCGCTACTGAAGATACTTTCGGTAGCACTCATGCCGACGCCGACGCTGTTGAAGCCAGCGCTTCCCCAGTGACCGTGGAGATGGTAGGGGGCAAGGGCGGAGTAGCCAAGAGCGCGCTTGGGGAGGTCGCAGCGGAAGGGGCTATCGAGAGCGACGAAGCGCTCGGGACCATGGTCGGTGTCTTCGTAGATCTCGAGGTTCTTCGCCAAGACGGCATTCCAGTCCTCGCTACGTGCGACGATCATAGAGCCGTCGGAGGTGTGCTGACGTCCGACGATGATGGTGGTGCATTCGGATGGGTAGTCCGTGTGTGGCTGCTGTGGTTGGGTCTTCTGTCTCATGACTCTTTGTTTTTCAGTTAGGAACAGCGGGCAACTTGCGTTGTCGAATGGTACTGCAATGTTACGACTTTTTGGCTGACAGTGCAATACCTATCGATAGGTATTCGCTTCTCTATGGGGAGTTTTCGCGGAGAAGAGGGTGTACGGAGACTCCCCGAAAGGTGGGTGCATCTATATGAGGGGGGGGTGTGAACCTATATTGGTCGTCGGGTTGACCTGTATTGGTCCGACGACGAAGCTATATAGGTCGCGATGACGACCTATATAGGATGGCGAAGAAAGCTATATAGCTTTGTGAAGTGACCTATATGAGGTTGTTGCTCCGCGTAGGGAGAAAAGTTGTGGACGAATGGCAGATAAGTTTAGGCTACGTGTGTGGACGATAAATCTACGTACGTGGATATTTGGATTTACGTGCGTGGTCTTTAAGACTACGTGCATAGATACAGAAAACCACTACGGGAAGGCACTTTTTTCTTCACGAGAACGACGCTTTTTCCTCCGCTGGATAAGAGGGATACTCGCGATAAGGCGAGGAGCTTGTGTATCACTTCGGAGAGGTATATCGGGGATCTGGGCGTGAGATGCCTTAGCACTCCAAATAGAGGACAGGACTCTGCCGCAACAGCCTCATATAGGTCAGCCCGCCAGCCAATATAGGTTGCTTAGCCCCCATCCATAGAGGGAGATAAATCCCTGATCAAGGGCGCGGGATCGACCCGCCAGCAAGGAAGGATTCCCTCCTTCCTCTGGAGCGAACAAACAGCAGAGAATAAGCACACTAAGATGAATAGTGTGCAATTGCCGTTTTCTTTCTTTATTCCGCGGTAAAAAGCGTAACTTTGGTACGAGGAAATCAATGAGCACAAAGATGAAAGACCTACCGCTCTTCTATGCCCCAGCCCTACGCGAGGAGCTCCAGCTCCCCGAGGGAGAAGCCCAGCACGCTATCCGTGTGCTGCGCGCGAAGGTAGGCGATGAGTTCCTCGTCACCGATGGCTGTGGTACCCTCTTCGAGACCCGCGTCTCAGGCGTAGACCGCCGTCACTGCCTCCTCTCGATAGAGCGCGAGGAGCCCTGGCAGAAGTACTGGAGAGGCCACTGGGCCGTAGCCGTCGCTCCCACGAAGAACATCGACCGCCTCGAGTGGACGCTCGAGAAGATGGTCGAGGTAGGTCTGGATGAAGTCTACCTCATCCGCACCCAGCACTCCGAGCGCAAGCATACCAGCGCCGAGCGTCTGGAGCGTATCATCCAGAGCGCGATGAAGCAGTCCCACAAGGCCCTCCTTCCTCGCCTCGTCCCGGACGTGCCCTTTGCCCAGCTCCTCGAGATGACAGCGGACTATGACCTGCGGCTCATAGCCCACTGCCGTAGCACGGTCGGCCCCGAGCGCCACACCATCGATCACTTCTTCCGCCCCGAGGCGAAGACGCTCCTGATGGTCGGGCCCGAAGGAGACTTCTCCGTCGAGGAGATCGAGGAGGCTACCCGTCGCGGGTGCCAGCCCATCACCCTCGGAGCGAGCCGCCTGCGCACCGAGACAGCCAGCCTCATCGCCCTGCAATGGCTACACACACTCGATATGACCAGCCAGCGTAGACCCACCACACACGAGAAATAATACACGAAATAATCCCTTATCAATAACTCACCCTTATGGCACAGAGAGAAATCAAACTTAGCCTTGTCTACCGTGACATGTGGCAGTCCTCAGGGAAGTACCAGCCCCGCAAGGACCAGCTCGAGCGTATCGCCCCCGTCTTAGTCGAGATGGGCTGCTTCGCACGCGTCGAAACCAATGGGGGGGCCTTCGAACAGGTCAACCTCCTCTACGGGGAGAACCCCAACAAGGCCGTCCGCGCCTTCACTAAGCCCCTCAACGATGCTGGCATCCAGACGCACATGCTCGACCGTGGTCTCAACGGCCTGCGTATGTTCCCCGTCCCTGCTGACGTACGTCGCCTGATGTACAAGGTCAAGAAGGCCCAGGGTGTCGATATCACCCGTATCTTCGACGGGCTCAACGACCCCCGCAACGTCATCCCCTCCATCCACTACGCTAAGGAAGCTGGGATGATCC
>ERZ773027.1579-NODE-1579-length-11915-cov-3.569730_pt1 | contig 11915 bp, 5 predicted proteins | sample MGYA00511032_ERZ773027 | MGnify/ENA primary metagenome ERZ773027 (study PRJEB29015, sample SAMEA2738138) | human oral metagenome | biome: human oral; feature: human-associated habitat; material: saliva | place: China | collected 2190 ... | reverse complement strand
GATTGCGCCGATGGTACTGCAATGCAATGTGGGAGAGTAGGTAGCTGCCTTTTTTTGTATTGAAGCCCCGACTGCGATGAGTGGTCGGGGCTTCGTGCGTTTGTATGGGTTTCAAGTGGAAGTCTGTGTAAGGTAAGACGGTTCCCTTTCTTTGAATATGAATAGGACGAGTGTATGTCCGTAACAGATATATGACAAACTTTGTTTAGGAAAAACTTGAGTATTTCGTTCTTTTTATAAAAAGAGTGAAAAGTAATTAAGTTTTTGATTTAAATTATTATCGCTTTTAAGCGTATATTTCTCCATTATAGCATAAAAACTTGTAGAAATTATCTGCTATACAAAATATTTTAGTAACTTTGTCATTGGTGGTTATGGTGATAGTTGTTTCCTATTCTTTGTAAATAAATATTGGAAAGATACATTTTTCACTATTACTAAATATTTCAAATATTTATTAGTTTGTTAAATTCACGGTAGATAAAGATTTATATTTATATAAGTTTATTTCTGATAAAGTGGAGGATAAAGCTCATGAAAAATAAAGCTGTTGTCATAGACGGGAAGAAATTACCTAGAACAAGGTTGCCATACAATTGGTATGAGTTTGGGTGGATTAGGAATGTAGAAGAGGAAGAACATATCAATTTCTGCAATACTTCAATATACCAAATACTACCTCTTAAGTATCTAATAAAGGTTCTTCTAAATAAAAAATTGAGATACAATAATATTCTAAAGTCTTGGGAAGACCCATATGAACTGTTCTTTCTAAAACAAAATATTTCAGTAGAAGGCAAGTCTATTGCATCAACACTTTCTGAACAGTGTAAAAATCTTTATGGTCAATGCTGGAGTTTAAATGAAGATTCTGATGCAATGTGGCGAATTTATTCCCGTGATAAAGAAGGAGTAAGGATAAAAACCTCTATTATTAAGATGATAAAAGCACTTGATCAGGCTAGAGGAATGCTATTTGTTGGAGCTTATTTTGGGAAGGTTGAATACAAGAATAAGAATAGTATTCTTAAATGGATGGAAGAAAAACTAAAGGAAGGTAGTGGGGAGTTGTTCAAAGCATTAACTGACTCTTTATTCATTAAGCGTTTCGAATTCGTTCATGAAAACGAGGTAAGATTTATAATAAACAATGTCAAATCAGAATCATATGATAACATATATGATGATCATATTGATCTAAAAGTAGATCCATTTGATTTCATCGAAGAGATAGCACTTGATCCGCGAATTGGGGAAGAAGATTTCAAAGACTTAAAGTTTCTTCTTTCAACGATAGCCAAAGATATTCCAATCCATAAATCAGATCTATATTCTTTTAGTTCAGAACAATACGATATTTCATATACTCCATTACAAATAGAACTAATACAACACAATAAAGAATAATATAATTGTATAGATAATATTCAAAAAAGAACTCCAAAGCTAGATAATTATTTATTTTACAACTCTCTGCTACTGTTTACCAAATGGCATCTCCGCTATTTTCCGTACAGTGAAAGTGAATGGCTATTATGTGATAAAGCAAATAGAAGAACTTGAAACTCTACCTATAGTATACTTTTATGCAGCAATGCCTATTATTTGCTTGATAGGAGAACGTGTTGAACGACATAATCTTTTACTTTTGGTTATACCGTATATTCTCTAATTCAGCCATTATAGCAAGGGGGAGGGGACGATATATAAAGGTAGATAAACTTTGTTTGAGATATTATTATCATAAAAAGTTGATATTTTTTGCTGAAATATTTGGTGGATTAAAAAAAACGTCGTACTTTTGCACTCGCTAAAAAGAAATAGCAACACTGCTTCAGTAGCTCAGTTGGTTAGAGCACCTGACTGTTAATCAGGGGGTCGTTGGTTCAAGCCCATCCTGAAGCGCGAAATTAGAATGCTGCTATTGTTTCAATAGCAGCATTTTTTGTCTCTTTCCCATCGGAAACAGGGAAAGTGGTTCGAACCGCAGTCGAGTCTCTTCGATCGAAAGGGCAGGTACGCCCCCAACGTGCGCGAATTGAGTGGTAAGGCTGTGCATAATCTCTACCTTTTCAGCGGACAGTCCGGCTTCGATGAGGCCTAAGCGCACCCCTCGTTTTCCTTCTCTGTCGGAGTGGGCATTTCCTCTTTGGGAGTGCTCGCTGTTTTTTTTATCCGCTCGCCCCACTTTTTCGCCCCCTTTGAGGGGCCTTTCTCCATCTCCCCTCGCGCGTGCGCGCGTCCGGCGTTTTTTTGTTTTTTGCCTTCACCTCTTCACCTTTGGGGGATAATCCTTTGATATACAGTAGAATGTGTGTGAAGGTTTCACCTTCTTGTTCTTCACCTCGAATTGGTTCTAACTCTTTGAATAATAGTGAGATACGGGTGAAGGCTTCACCTCTCCGCTTTTTTCGCCTTGCCTTCACCCGATGACCATCCGCACATTGGCGAAATGATCGATTAGTGAGTGAACCGCGAACGGGGTGAAACTACCGCCGCACACGACGAAAGGTGAAGCCTTCACCTGTATCTTCTTATGCCACAGTTGTTTACGCTGATTTCGCTGCTGATCCCGAGAGGGTGAAACCTTCACACGTATTTATTTGTAAGTCAGTAGGTTGACCCCAAAAGGTGAAGAGGTGAAGGCAAAAAGTCGAAAAACACCTGACGCGTACGCGCGCGAGGAAAGCGAGCGGAAATGATGAAAACAAGAGAAGAATGGGAAGGAAGTCGTCCACTTTGATGGAAGAGTGGCGGACTTTGAAAACCGTGACGAGAAAACATTTGAAACGCAACACCAATCGGGCGAAGGGGCAAAGCCCAATTCCCCGGCCGCTGACAATAAAACAAAGAGAAGCCCTTTTGTCCTAAGCAAAAGGGCTTCTCTTTTGTTTTGCGCAAGTGTAGCGCCGATGTTTTCATTTCTTCTTAGCCGATGCTGTCGCACGATGGTTCAGCACGCGGTAGCGAGGTTTCTTGGCTTTCGCCATGAGTGCCTCTCTTTGGGTCTTTGCCTTGGCTTGAGCCAATTCCTTGCGGTTGTTTTCGCGCTGTACCCATTCGACCGTCGTGTAGTAGCGACCGGTCATGGGGTCATAAAGTTGGAATTGGGGGATAGCGGGCGTTTCGTTGTCGAGAGCCTTTGCAGGAGTCGTTGCAGGCAACACTTGCGTTACTTCCACTTGAGCCACGCCGGCGCGAATCATATCGATTTGCTCTGCGGCAGCTTTCGAGAGGTCAACAATCGTGTTGGCGCGGTAGGGGCCTCGATCCGTGACTTTCACCACTACGACTTTACCGTTTTTGGGGTTTCGCACGTGCAACAAGGTGCCGAAAGGCAGGGTGCGGTGTGCGCAAGTGAGTGAATCTTTGTGGTAAGACGAACCGCTGGCGGTGCGGCGACCGTGCCATCGGTCGCCATAGTAAGTAGCATTGCCTACCTTGGTGTTGTCATCTTGAGCATACATGGCCGTAAAAGCCAACAGCGAAAGGAGGGATACTACAATCTTTTGTGTGATGTGCATTGTTTGTTGTTTGCGGCAAGGCAACTTTCAGCACCTGCGAACAGATGGGGAAAGCGGCGCTCGCGCGAACGCGAGGAGTGCGGTGAAGTTCTTTGGCTTGAACTTACGGATGAACGGCAGTGGTCTGCGATTCATACACTCGGCCTTGCCATGTTAGCTCGGCAAAGATACAAAATGCACTTTGCGTTGTATGCGATTTAACGCTGAAAGCGGGAAAACAACCAACTTTTTAACACGAAATGCTATTCTTGAGATTGCATTTTGGGGTGATAACAAAGGAAAAGTCCACCTCACGCAGGTGGACTTTTCTTGTTAATCTGCTGATTTTGAAATCAGAAGGTCGATTAGGGGCGCACTTTGAGCGTCATCGGCGTGGAAGTGGCCGAAAATTCGGGAGCGAAGACCGATTGAACGGTGGCGATGCCGCCGTCAAATTGTCCGGTGCGCACCACAATGCTCTCGTCGGTGAAGACGTGTTTCCCTTTGGCGAGGTGCTCCACGAAATACTCGTTTTCGGCATCGCGCACTATGCGGTAGCAGAGCAAGCCATCGGCCCATTCCACTCCCGAGAAGGGTTCGCGCGGTTCCAAGCCGGCAGGGCGTGTCGATTTGAGCGAAACGTGGTCGAAGTCGCGGTCGGCGGTGAGGATGTAGACCCAGCGCACGCGTTCGCCCACGCGCACTGCGTCGTCGACCTTCGTCCATTTTTCGTCGCGCCACACCTCAAATCGGCGTTCGAGGCGGAATCCGTTGCCGGCGGCCTGCACTTTGGCGGCATCCACCTTGTAGCGGGCAGACACCGCGCCCCAAGCGAGGCCTTCGTTGGCGCCGGCCGACTGCGAAAGCAGGGCATAAGCGGCATCGGTTGTGGCGCGCGAGGTGTTCCACACCTGCGTGCGCTTCGACTGCAAGAGCCACAATTTCAACTCATCGACGAGTTGCGCGTTGGCCGTGCCGTCGATCTTCGGCATTTGCGTCGCTAAGCGTTGCAGTGCCTCGATGGCAAAGGTTTGTGTCGGGATGCGGTAGCTGCTCCATCCGCCGAAAGCGCGGTCGGTGTCGAAGTATCGTCCCATTTCGGGCGAAGAAACGGTGTGTTCGACCACGCTTTGCAGGGCATTTTGCGCCACTTTATGGTAAGTCGTACCGCTGAGGGCGATGGCTTGCGCGCTCTTGCCGTACATGGTGAGCGTTTTGTTCTCCGAAGCCAACTTTTTGCGGATGTAGGCGAGCGTCGGCGTTTCTCGACGTTCGAGCAAGCGGCATACATATAGATAATTGTACATCCACTCCGGGAGAGAGTTGACAACCGTCTTTTGCTGCTTTTCGATGCGCTTCAACTCTTCGACCTCCTTCTTCGCCTCAGCATCCAAAAAGCGGAGTGCTCCGTTGCAGAGTGCTCTGCCCGTCTTGTCGTTGGTCAGCACTTGGGCGCGCGACAAGAGTACGGCGATCTGTGCGGTGATGTAGGGTGAGCCTTGCAGTCCCTTGAACCACGGCCACGAACCATCGCCGTTTTGCATCTCACGCAGTCTGTCCGCGGCCGAAGCGCGGTAGGCTTGGATCTCGTAGTCCGACAGTTGGAGATGCTCGCGGAGTTTCGATGCCAGTTGGATGCCGTAGAAAGCCACCGCTTGGTCGTAGGCCGAACCGTCGACGACGCGCATCCATTCGGGCACCACTTTCGCCACTTCGGTGCGGGCATCGCGGCAAGTGTCGGTCGTGAAGGTGGCTTTCACGCCCTTTTCGATTTGTGCCATCAGCTTGCGGCGGGCTTCGGCTTCCTTCGTTTGCAGCGATTCGCCGCGGCGTAGCGTGAAGGGTACGGCGCGCGTCACTTCGATTTGTCGCGAAAGTACGGGAATTGTGCGCTCCTCACCATCGCTAAATTCATTGTTGCGCGCCGTCACACGAACAAGCAGGCTTTGGCATCCATCGGGCACGCGCATGGTGAAACGCTGCGTGAACACATGCCCGTCATTGAGGCTGAATTTTCCGTTGAACGTGTTCAAAACGCGTTTGCCGGTAGCGTCTTCTACTGTGAAAACGTAGTTTCCGGCGGTCGACTTTCCACTGATGTTGCGCACCGTGATGGGCCATTCCATCTCGTCTCCTTCGCGCAGACACCGCGGCACTGCCACTTCTGCGGTGAGCTGTTTGCGCGCAATGATCGTTTCGTCGAGCGTTCCCGAATTTAGCTCCCCGTCGTGTGCGAAGGCATTGAACTTCCATTGGGTCAAACTCTCGGGCAGTGTGAAGTGAAGTGTGGTCACCCCCGATTCGTTTGTGCGCAGCGTCGGTTGGAAGAAGGCTGTTTCCGAGAAATTCGTGCGAACTTGCGGTGTCCCGGCCTCGAGCATGTCAGCCTTCTTGCGCATGGCGCGAGCCGGCATCGCCCTGTTGCCGTAGACTTCGTCCATACTCCGTACCATTTGCGGGGCGGAACATTCGCTCGACAGCATACTGAGCGGAGTCACTCCTCCCACGCGCATTCTGTCGTTGCTCCGGTAATCGAACATCGATTCCTTCCAAACCGTAAAGATCGGAGAGGACATGTCGTAGGTGGCGCGTCCCTGCAAACTGCCGTTGAGCGTCGGCTCGTACCACTGCTGCCGTTGATAATAGGTGATCGGTAGTTTCCGCACGAAGTTATAGTGAAATCTCCACGGCGACCGGTCTTTTTCGTCCGATTGGTTGTGGAATTTGTTGCGCATCAGCGCGTCGAGCGACGCATCGTAGAGCCGTGCCATGACGTTGGCTCGCGCCGGCCGGCCGTCGGGAGTGGTCACCGACAGCATCCACGTTTCTTCTTGGCCGGGGGTGAGTTGTGAACGGAACGTATGCCATTTCAGCAAGAGACGCTTGTCCGGTTCCGGTCGCTTCACCGTCACATCGTCCGTGTGCTCCTCGCCCTTCTTCATGTAGCTCACAAAGGCCGTGGCCGCGTCGCCCCATTCGGCCTTCCACGCCACGGGGAGTTCGGTGCCCGCTTTGACGTTCAGCACGCGGTGCTCCACAATATCTCCCTTTGCCGAGACCAAATTGTAGATCACCGTGGCCTCTTCGCCAAAGGTGATCGTTGCCTTGTCTCCGTTCGGCGCCGTGGTCGTGGTGATCATGGGCTTTTCCTGCGTCGGCTGTTCGAGATCGGTGTTCACATAAGCCGTTTGGTTCGCGTCGTGTGTCTCACCGTCGGGTGCCGTTGCGGTCGCTTTGACCGATAGCCGGTAGTAGGTTTTCACATCGGCCTTCATGTTCACCGCAAACTCGAACCGCCCTTCGTCGTCGGTCGTCGTTTCGCCCTTGCCTTCCAGCCGGGTGTCGTCGTCATCCGCGTCGCTCTCCCAATACCACACCTTCTCCAGGTTCCAGTTCCATGCAATGCGCGTGTTGCGTACGGGCAATCCATTCATGGTCAGCACCCGTCCCCGCACCTTCACCTCGCCTACCGATTGAAGCGAGGAGGGCAGTGTGTCGAACTTCACTTCGAATTTTGGCCGTTGGTATTCTTCTACGCGAAATTGGCTATTCTTCGCCTCGTGCCCCGGGGCATTCACCACCAGACTGAATTCTCCCGTCCTGCAATAGCGGGGCAAGGTGAACTGTCCCGAAGCCATGCCGAAAGCGTCGGTCTTCACCGTGAGCGTGTCGAGGTCTTCGTGACGACTGTCTTGGAGTTTCACCTTCACCTCCTTGTTCGGCACCACATTGTAGGTGTCGCCGTTGCGCGAGTAGAGCAGCGTCGCAAATTCCATGCGCTGCCCGGGTCTGTACATCGGGCGGTCAGTGTAGATTTGACAACCCTTTTCTGCATTGGGCGTATAATTGCCCTCGTTGCGGAAACCAAAATCGTATTTTCTTCGCTCGTCCGGCACGGTCGCTATCTCTTGCGGATCGGTGATGGGCTGCCCGGTGATGACGTCGACGTAGGTTTTCTTGCCTTTCACCGTCTGCGTCTTGAGTTCGAACAGCGTGCCGCGCGAGATGAGCACCAATTCGCACTCCATCAGTCGGTCGTTGGCCCAAAGTTCCGCCACGTAGACACCGGCGGCGGGCATTTTGAATTCGATGCTGTCTTTCGTCGTGTGGTGAGCCGGTAGCGTCGGCAATTCTTTGTGGAGTGTCAAGGCCGTTTCGTGTGGCACTTTGCTCAACAGTCGCGCCCGCGACTCTTTCCCGATGTAGTAGTCGGGATTGAAGCCGTAGGTCCGCAAAGCGTTCAGCGAAGCATCCACCCCCTTGAGCCGAATGAAGTTGATTTTCACCGACTTCATGTTCTTCCACCGGATCAGCGCGCGATAAGTCGCACCGGGATAGAAGGCATTGCCCTCCGTTTTCAATTCGGGCGACGACCAGTCGACCTGAATATTCGGCTGTTCTACATCCACCAGGAAATTGTGGAGTCCGACCGCGGTTTTGCCGTAACGTTGCTCTCCGGCTTTTGCCAGTTGCACGGCCTCGTCGAGCTGCTTGTCGCGCAGCAAAGCACAAATACGCGCAATGGTTTCGCCATTCTCGGGGAGTTCTTCGTAAAAGTTGGAGACTTTTCTCAGAAACTCCAGTCGTTTTTCTCCTTCGAGCAGGTCGGCCAATTTCCATTCCGTGTGGAGTGCTGCCCTTCTTCGCCCCTGTTGTTGATAAAAGTCGAGATTGCGGTGCAGCACCTCCCGCAGCTCTTCTTTCTTGATGGGCCGAAAATAGTTGTCTTCGTAGGCGTTGACGAGCGTTTCGGTGAGGACACTGAGCAGATCGTCGTTGTAGGTGGTTTTGCTGTCCGCCCCGAATTGGAAGAGCGTCGCATAGTCGCGGGTGCGTGCCGCACCGAGCAGTGCCGTCTGTTGCACGGATTCGAGGAGCAAATCGTGGGCTTTGCGCACCGCCGCGGTGTCATTGTAGCGCCACGAGGAGCGGGCGCGCTCGGCATAGAGGCGTCCCAAGGCATTGAGCCAGAGGGCGCGTTCAACGGGCCGCTTTTCTTTGGCCAATTCTCGTTCGATGAGTTCGCGCATCACCGCTCCGCTGTCCGGCGCGATTTCTTGTTGCATCACCTGTTCGGTGAAGAGCGCGCGCAGGAGTTGGGCGGTGTTGCCCGACCGGAGGGCTTCTTTACGTATGAGTTGGAGTGATTTCAGCGCCGTCTTGGGTTGATCTTTTGCACTCGCCGCTTCCACGTCATTCCACCACCGGGTGAAGTGCTGGGCAGATGTCAGTTGAGCCAGACAAGAGGCACAAAGCAGCGTAAGGAGCTTGGTATTCATAGGCATTCTGTACTGTTGAAAAAACAAATTTATATTTTTACGATGAGTTACCATGCATTTCTCGTGCTTTTTTCTGCTGCGAATGTTAATTGTGTGCGGAAAGGTGCGAAACAGTCGCCTGCGATGTTTGCTCCCCTTTGGGGAAATTGTATCTTTGTACACGGTTCTACCACCGCGAGGGAAGATTTTTGCTTCGCCTTTCGCGCCGCGCAAAGTAATGTGTCCGATGGGACTCGTTTGTTGTGCTGACGTATCGGGCGATCGTGCATTTCCTCGTTTCCTATTCCCCCCAACTACAAAGTTCCTACACATGAACGATAAAATGAAGCAGTTTCTGCCCCCCGTCGATCTCGAGAAAATGAAAGCCATTCTCGATATCGAGGAGCGCTTTGTCACCGGAAAAATCACCCTCGAGGAGGGTCGCGAAGAAGTGGCGCGCCGCGTCGGTTCGCTCCGTCCCTATCATCTCGCCTTCATCGAACAAACGATGACCGAACACACCGAAGATGAGTGCATTCGCGAGAACATGGCGCAAAAAATCAAGCTCTTCGAGGGCTTTATGGACTATTCTCGTCCCGAACTGCCCGAAGATCACCCCATTGCTCACTACTATGCCGAGAACGACGAGTTGAAGCGCCTGTTGCTTCAGGTCGAAGATTTGGTACAATACCCGGTCATCAAAAATCAGTGGATCGATCTGATCGAACGCATCAACGAATACCCCCTGCACTACAAGCGCAAGCAAAATCAGCTCTACCCCGTGCTGGAACAGAAGGGATTCGACCGCCCCACCACGACGATGTGGACCTTCGACGACATGGTGCGCGACCACATGCGCGAATGTCGCCGACTCCTCGATGCCGGCGACGACGATGCCTTCGTGGCCGAGTGTGAAAAGCTGATCTACTACGGTCGTGACTTGATGGACAAGGAGGAAACCATCCTCTATCCCACTTCGTGCGCCATGATCAGCGAAGAAGAGTTTGCGCAAATGAAGGCCGGCGATCACGAAATCGGTTATGCCTATCTCAATATTGAGGTCGACCACCGCAAGGCGGCCGCCGAAACGGGCGCTCCCGTTGCGCCCGCCGAGGGTTTCGCCACCGATCTGGCGCAGTTGCTCTCGAAATACGGCTATTCGACCGGCGCCAACGAGAAACTCGATGTGACCACCGGTAAACTTACGCTCGAACAGATCAACTTGATCTATCGCCACATGCCCGTAGACCTGTCGTTTGTGGACGAGAACGAACTGGTGTGCTTCTACAGCGACACAGATCACCGCGTGTTCCCGCGCAGCCGCAACGTCATCGGTCGCGAAGTGATGAACTGCCACCCGCGCAAGAGCGCCCATGTGGTGAAAGAAGTGATCGACAAACTGCGCTCAGGCGAACAAGACAAGGCCGAGTTCTGGATCGAGAAGCCCGATCTCTTTATATATATATTGTATGTCGCCGTGCGCGACGAGCAGGGTCGCTTCCGCGGTGTGCTCGAAATGATGCAAGACTGCACGCACATCCGTTCGCTCAAGGGATCGCGCACCTTGCTCAAGTGGGCAGACGAGACCGGCGTGCCGGCTGAGGCTCCGTCGACACAGTCGCCCGCCGCTCCTGCCGCCCAAGAGCCGGTTCGTCCCGCCGTCAGCCCCCATGTGCAACTGCAAACCGAAGTCGAAACCCCGGCCGCCGGCATTTCGCCCGAGAGCATCACAGCCCAAACCCGCTTGGCTGATTTGCTGGAGCAGTATCCCGATTTGAAGCAACGACTCACCGAGATTTCTCCGCTCTTTGCGATGCTGCGCACGCCGTTTGGCAAGATCATGGCGGCCAAGGCCGATGTGCAAAAGATGAGTGACCGTTCCGGCGTGAAACTCGAGCGCCTGCTTTCGGAACTCAAGCGCATTGTCGGCGAACTGGCCGGCAAATCTTGATTCCGTCGCTTCTTTCTCCTACCGGCTCAGCCGTTGTTGCCACTTGAAGTGCCGTTCGCATCCCACCGCTTTGCGCCGTTTTCGCTTGTTATGCAACGGGCGAAGATGCCGGTGAGTGTGCTGCCTCAAAGCGACGATGCGCTTTCGCTCGGTGTCCTATCAGGTGTGAAAGTCTTGCCCTCTGCGAGTCTTTCACACCTGTTTTTTCTCCGGGCACGCTTCTTTGCTCCTTTGCAGCGCAACGACGTGCGTCTTCCTTTATTATATAGAAGAAACATCGCGCAGTTGCTTTTACCCTGTTTTGCACTTGGCGTGCATTGGCGCGCACAAGCCATTTTCAGTTCGCTTCTTCCTCGTTCAGAGAGGGCAATGTCCGTTAAAAGAACGAATGAAAACCACCTATCGCAAAAAATATTGTACCTTCGCAACATGGAATTTATCATCCCCTCAATCGATCGTATCGACGAAACCGCGCGTCAATTTGCCGCTGCCGCGCAGTTTGACGACAAGCACCGCAACGTCTTTGCCTTTTATGGCAAGATGGGAGCGGGCAAAACCACATTTATCAAGGCGCTCTGCGACGTGCTCGGCGTTGATGACGTGGTCAATTCGCCCACCTTCGCTATTGTCAACGAATACCACAGCGGCGTGTTGAACGGTCCCGTCTTCCACTTTGATTTCTACCGCATTAAGCACGTAGACGAAGCCTTCGATATCGGCACGGACGACTATTTCTATTCCGGTGCACCGTGTTTCATCGAGTGGCCGGAACTCATCGAACCGCTCTTGCCCGACAATGCCGTGCGTGTGGACATCGAGGAACTGCCCGATGGCAGGCGCCGCGTCGTTTTGGCCGACTAAGGTGCGCCGTTTCCGCCCTTCCTTTTTCTAATCGTGTGCAGCCTTTCGGCACAGCCCACGCTTTCTATCCTCAAACCCCTTCCCATGAAAAGATTTTTCTTTGCTCTGTGCTGCATGGCCGCCCTGACTGTCGGTGCGCAGACCACTCCGACCCCGATGCCCAACCAAATTGTGGAAGCCCTTCGTGTGTCGCAGCTCAAAGATCTCACTCCGGCACAGAAACCCCGCGTGACGAAGTTGGCGCTCACCGGCACGCTCACCGCTCGCGGTAATAGTGATTTCCGCCAACTGCGCGATCTCTGTCCTCAACTGCGCGAGCTAGACCTCAGCCAAGCCGATGTG
>ERZ773027.1575-NODE-1575-length-11930-cov-5.947958_pt1 | contig 11930 bp, 8 predicted proteins | sample MGYA00511032_ERZ773027 | MGnify/ENA primary metagenome ERZ773027 (study PRJEB29015, sample SAMEA2738138) | human oral metagenome | biome: human oral; feature: human-associated habitat; material: saliva | place: China | collected 2190 ... | reverse complement strand
GAGCCGATGAGCATCGGGATGAATACCTCTACCCGCCACGGATCAGTCACCACGCCACTACCTCTGGACTTCCTCATCCCCTATACACGACATTGGGGGCTAGCTGGCACTCATTGGGGCGATAAGTACTGGCTCGGTGCCGGCATCTTCGGCGGTAGCAGTGAGCGTGTCCAAGCCCGTGAGAATCATCTGGGCGAGGGCTATGGTGTCTCCATGCGTGCCGTCTATCGACCCATCAACACAGCGGAGCATACCCTGCATCTCGGCCTCTCTGCCGTAGCTCGCACACCGGAGCGTGTGACCTCGGACGAGGGGATCGTCTCCCTCGGTGGGCACTCAGGCTCTGCCGTGGAGAATCGTGCCTTCGTAGCTGGGCGATTCTCTGGGATCGACCACTATACTATAGGTGGTCTGGAGGCAGCCTACCGCAATGATCACTTCTTCGTCCAGGTCGAAGCCCTTCGCTCGACCTTTGTGTCCAAGATCGCTGGTGCAGGTCTCTCCAACGGGAATCGCTCGCTCATCATCGACGGCGACAGGGCTACATCCTTCTGGGGCGCTTATGGCTTCGCCACGTACATGCTCCGTGGGAAGCAACGCAGCTACTCCAACGGGAGCGCTGCCTTCTCCAATGTCCACGACGAGGTAGAGCCCGGTGGTAATCTTGAGCTACTCGCCGGAGGAAGTGTCCTCGATGCAGAGCCCCTTCTCGGGCAAGGCTACGAGCTCGTCGGGGCGCTCAACTGGTACCCCAATGCGGCGATGATGCTTGGTCTGAGCTATACCTTCACCGGACTATCCGATGAGGCTACAGCCTTAGGTCGCCTTCGCTCCAAGAGTGGTGAAGGCCTAAGCTACAGCACACTTCAGCTACGAGCTCAGTTCGTCTTCTAATCCCCGATCTACCCCGCTTCGAAGCCTTCCGTTCTATGCGTATCCGATCGATCCTCCTCGCTCTGCTCCTCCTCGTCCCACTCTGCTCTGAGGCTAAGGATGTCAAGCCTAAAGCTCCCGTCGTCACCCCAGATGAGCTCCTCAAAGAGGCGCTCTCAGCCTATCATGCCTACCAGTTCGAGCAGGCCACGACAGCGCTGGAGAAGTACTTCACCTCCCTGCAGCGCAAGCGCCTAGAAGTCCCTGATAGTGCGAAGGTCCTTGAGGCACAGATCGCCCGAGCAGAGCGTATGTACGCCTCGGCAGATGCCCTGCATGTCGTGGACAGTGCTCTGGTGCGTATCAACCAACTCTCCGAACTTCTTCCTCAGGGAGGAGGGCGCTTCTATTCGGAGCACCAGCTACCCGACGGGCTCTCTAGCGTGGCTACTCGCTACCTTCACCAGAGTGTGGATAGTGCTTCATCCACTGAGCTCCCCCTCTTCGTCTTCGTCGATGCTCTTGCTCGCAATAGCATCGTCCCTTCTGGGGGCTCCCTCACGTGGCTAGCTAAGGCAGGTAGCGCATGGGAGCGTCAGGAGATCGAGATGAAGTCCCTCGGGGGAGCCTCTCGCTACCTCAGCCCCTTCCTCCTAGAGGATGGGATGACACTATTCTTCTCTACAAAGACTTCCTCGGGGCTCGGAGGCTACGATCTCTATATGACTCGCCTCACGGAGCAGGGGAATAGCTTCTTCGAACCTACGCTCCTCGGGATGCCGTACAACTCACCCTTCAATGACTATCTCCTGGCCTATCACGAGGCAGAAGGGTGGGGCATCCTCGTCAGTGACCGCTTTGCTCCCGAGGGACAGGTCCATGTCTATCGCTTCACGGGACGCCCTGCCTTCCTCTCGGGACGTAAGGGTGGAGAGACCTCCGAACTAGCGCCCGACGAAGCTTACCGCCGTGCTACCCTCTCGGGCGTACTCTATACCGATGGCGAGGTGCTCCCTCGTCCTACAAAGGGCTCGAGAGCCAAAGAAGAACTCTTCTTCCACCTGCAGGGAAGCACCATCTACCGCTACTGGTCGGACTTCAAGACCGAGGCAGGTCGTCAGGCCTTTGAGTCAGCTGAGACCCTCCGCCGTGACCTCCTCGAGCAGCGTGCTCGTCTGGAGCGTCTCCGCTCTTCGTGGGGGCAGGCTCGTCCAGAAGCTCGCCCTATACTCCGCTCTGAGATCCAGCTACTAGAGGCCGCCCTCACACAGAAGGAAGCCCAGCTCCAGAGCCAGCTCAATGCTGTACGCCGTCACGAAGGTGTGCACTAACCCCCTCCCACTTAATCCTCTCTCTACTTGGAATCTTTTAGTCAGGTCATCAGGGAAGTGATCCCTTGGGCAGCATGGATAGCACTGGCTGTCTCTGCCGTCCTGCTCATCCTTTCGGCATTCATGTCCTCGTCGGAAGTTGCCTTCTTCTCCCTATCCCCATCCGATATCGATGCGATCAAGGAGGAGGAGCACCCTGCGGATAATGCCCTCCTAGAGCTCCTCAAGGACTCAGAGCGACTGCTGGCGACGATCCTCATAGGCAACAACCTGGTCAATGTCGCTATCGTCATCCTTACGGGATATGCCTTCACCCTGATCTTCGACTTCTCTTCGTCGCCCGTACTAGGCTTCCTCACGCAGACGGTCATCCTGACGCTCCTTCTGCTCCTCTTCGGTGAGATCATCCCGAAGGTATATGCCCAAGCACGCCCTCTTGCCTTCAGTCGCTTCTCCGCCGGTAAGATGCGCTTGGTCTCGAGTCTCCTACATCCGTTCTCCTCCTTCCTCATGCGCTCGACAAGTCTGCTGACACGGCGTATGCAGCCGAAGCGCTATGACCTCTCTGTCGATGAACTGTCGCAGGCCGTCGACCTCCTCGAAGGGCACGAACCCGAAGAGAAGGAGCTCTTCGAAGATATCATCAACTTCCACAGCAAGACGGCCTCCGAGATCATGGTACCCCGAGTGGATATGGTGGATATCGACATCTCGTGGGACTTCCACAGGATGCTCCACTTTGCTCTGGACTCGGGCTACTCCCGTATTCCCGTCTACGAAGATTCGGAGGACAATATCCGAGGTATCCTATATCTCAAGGACCTCATACCCTATAAGGACGAAGGAGCAGATTTTGACTGGAAGAAGCTGATCCGCGAAGCGCTTTTCATCCCCGAGAATAAGCCTTTGGATGATCTCCTCGAGGAGTTCCGTAGCACGAAGAAGCACATCGCCGTCGTCGTCGACGAATATGGCGGTACGAGCGGTATCGTCACGATGGAAGATCTGCTGGAGGAGATCGTCGGGGAGATCTCGGATGAGTACGACGAGGAGGAACTACCCTACAAGCGTCTGCCCGACGGGAGTTACCTCTTCGAAGGAGGGACACCTCTGAATGACGTCCTCCGTGCTCTGGACCTAGAGCCTGGGATCTTTGGCAAGGTCGAGGACCAAGTGGATACCCTTGGAGGTCTTGTGCTTGAGCTCAAGCAAGACCTACCTCGTAAGGGAGATGTCGTCACGGCTGGTGGCTGGAACTTCCGAGTCACGGGGCTGGAGAAGTTCCGTATCACCGAGGTGAAGGTCACGCCTCCTGCCACCTCTACTGAGGGCGAAGTATGATACTTGAGCATGTCGAAGGGTTGCCCCTTGGGGTAGCCCTTTGTCTTTGTCACTTCCCGCCTGCTCCTCGCTCGGAGCGCAGGAGTGTAGAGCAGAAGGCTGTCGAGCTGATCCTCTCAGAGCTCCTAGGGGAATCCGCACCACGCCGTGGCTATGATCCTTTCGGGAGACCTATTCTGCTGGATCATCCCGACCGATCCCTCAGCATCAGTCATACCGAAGGCCATGCAGCGGTACTTCTTACTCCTTCGCCTGACGGCACACCTGGGGTAGATATCGAGACCTACCGCCCGCAGCTCTACGAAGTAGCCTCACGCTACCTCCATCCAGATGAGTGGGAGCGGATGCAAGCTACCTCTCCTCTTACCGAACTACAGCTACGCTCCCTCCTCTGGTCTGCCAAGGAGACGGCCTACAAGGTCTTCAACCCTCAGGGGGCTTCGCTCCTCAGCTTCACCGCTACGGAGCTCCGTCCCGATGAGCTGATCCTAGCCTATCCACAGGGCGGTACTCAGCTAAGGCTCGGCTACCAGCTTCGCCCCGACTATCTCTTCACCTACGGGGTGCATTCCTAAGGGATTCCTCTGCTTAGACCGTCCCCGATATACCCCCCTTCACGATCCTAACTAATCACTCTAATATACCAATGACTATGCGTAAGTCTCTCTTTGCCCTTCTCGTGGCTCTTGGGGTAAGCACCCTAGCACGAGCTGACGAAGGGATGTGGCTCCTGGAGCAACTCTCCAAGAAGTACCCTGAGCTCGTCAAGCGTGGCCTAGCCATGCAGGAGTACGATCTCTACAACCCCAACGGCACCTCGCTCAAGGACGCCGTCGTACACTTCGACGGAGGCTGTACGGGTGAGGTGATCTCCTCCCAAGGCCTTGTCCTGACCAATCACCACTGTGGCTACGATGCTATCCAGAAGCTCAGTAGTGTCGAGCACAACTACCTAGAGGATGGCTATTGGGCAAAGAGCTTCGCCGAAGAGCTTCCTGCCGAAGGTGTCGTCGTCTCCTTCGTAGACAAGATCGAGGATGTCACGGCTTATGTCCAGGCCGAGCTAAAGAAGATCCGTAAGGGTACGGGTATGGAATACCTCTCTCGCCACTACCTCGACGGCCTTGCTCGCAAGCGTGTCGGGGAGGCTTATCTCAAGGCACACCCAGGGACGACGGTAGAGATCCGCCCCTTCTACAATGGCAATAAGTATCTGATGTTTACTAACAAGGTCTACTCGGATATCCGCTTCGTAGGAGCTCCTCCCAGTGCTGTGGGTAAGTTCGGGGCCGACACGGACAACTGGAAGTATCCCCGCCATGCAGGCGATATCTCCATCTTCCGCATCTATGCCGATGCCAACGGCAATCCTGCGCCCTACTCCAAGAGTAATGTGCCCCTGAAGCCCAAGCGCTGGTTCAACATCTCTACCGACGGAGTCCAGAAGGAAGATCTAGCGATGATCATGGGCTTCCCTGGGCGCACGAACCACTTCTTCCTCCCATCGGAAGTCGAGGAATGGAAGACGATCGACAACGATATCCGCATACGCATGCGCCAGATCCGTCAGGAGGTCATGCTCAAGGATATGCTAGCCGATCCGAAGGTGAACATCATGTATGCTGCTAAGTACGCTCGCTCGCAGAACGCCTACAAGCGTGCTATCGGAGCGAACTTCGGTATCGAGAAGAACAACTTCAAGGCTACCAAGCAACAGGAGATGGAGTCGCTACTCGAATGGTCTAAGGCGAACGCTCCTAAGTCCTACCGATCCTATGCAGATGCCATCGCTACCATCGACAAGGCGATCGCTGGACGCAGGGATATGCGCCGTCAGTTCTGGTATCTGGACGAAGGTCTCTGGCAGGCCATCGAAGCAACTCGAGCTCCTGGAGCAGACGATCCTCTGACCGCTACAGATCGGGCCTTCCTTGCCTATAATAACAAGGACTACCTCCCTGCCCTCGACGCCAAGATCGCAAAGGCAGAGCTCGCCGAATATACCCGCCAGATCGACCGCAAGGACTGGCCCGAAGCGATCGCCGACGGGATAGATCAGTTCGGCTCGGTAGAGTCCTATGTCGACGTGATGTTCGCTCAGTCGACCTTCACCACTCCCGAGGGCTTCGAGGCATTCAAGAAGCTAAGTCCTAAGGAACAGCAGGTCGTCCTCACCACCGACCTGATGTCTCGCTTCGCCGCTTCGGTACGCACCAAGCGGGAGCAACTCACCCGGGCGCTCCGAGCCTTCGACAATCCTATTGATCTAGCTCGTCGCACCTATGTCGGTGGTATCCTAGCACAGCGTGGGGCGGAGAACCTCTGGCCCGATGCCAATAGCACCCTGCGCTTCACCTTCGGGAATGTCCGTGGCTATTCGCCCGTCGACGGGGTGGAATACCAAGTACCTACGACGCTCCGTGGGGTGATGGAGAAGGAGGATCCCTCTTCTTGGGAGTTTGCTGTCCCAGCCCGCCTCAAGGAGATTTACGCTAAGCAGCTCTATGGCGCTGGTCAGCGCTGGGCCTTCAAGAACGCCTCTGGTGGCTATGAGATGCCCGTGAACTTCGCCGCTACTACCCACACCACGGGTGGGAACTCCGGTAGCCCTGTCTTCAATAAGTACGGTGACCTCATCGGGATCAACTTCGACCGCAACTGGGAGGGTGTCGGTGGCGACATCCAGTACCTGCCCTCCTATCAGCGCAGTATCATCTGCGACATCCGCTACGTGCTCCTGCTCATCGACCAGCTCGGTGAGTGTCCTCGTCTCATCGACGAGCTCTCGCTCGTCTCACGGCGATGAATGCCTCTCACGACCAGCGCCCTCATCTCGTCGTCCTCTCTGGGGCGGGGATGAGCGCCGAGAGTGGTCTCTCCACCTTCCGAGATAGCGACGGACTCTGGGCTGGGCACAATGTCCAGGAGGTAGCCAGCATCGAGGGCTGGGAGCAAGATCCCCAGCGGGTGCTGGACTTCTACAATATGCGCCGTCGGGAGTTCGTCGGTGCTGAGCCCAACGAAGGGCATCGCCTCCTGGCCGAGCTGGAGCGTCGCTATCGGGTGACCATCGTGACGCAGAATGTCGACGACCTACATGAGCGGGCGGGAAGTACCCACGTCATCCACCTCCACGGCGAGCTGATGAAGAACCGCTCCGTGCGCAATGCTCGTGTGACCTATCCCGCCGAGGGTGCGACGCTGGAGCTTCATGTGGGGGACCTAGCCCCTGACGGCTATCAGCTCCGACCCTTCATCGTGTGGTTTGGCGAAGAAGTCCCCGAGATGATCCCCGCTATCGAAGCTACGGAGCGGGCGGATCTCTTCCTAGTCATCGGCACTTCGCTCGAGGTCTATCCCGCAGCGGGGCTCCTAGGCTACGTGCCTCATCGTGCGCCCGTCTACTGCATCGACCCTAAGCCCGTACGAAGTAGTTACCGCCCCGATCTCATCCACTTCGAGACGGGAGCGACCGAAGGAATGCGTCGCCTCTACGACCTCCTGACGAAGTAGCTTTTCCCTTCCTCCTCCACCCCTCTTCGGAAGCCCCGATATCCGCTCTCGGATGTCGGGGCTTCTGTTACTTTTTTGCTCCACCTTTCGCCCCGTCGAAAGCCCACTTCCCAGAGCCCTTTCCCGCCCCTTCTCCAAGAGATGAAAAAACGACCTACGGTAGGTCGCCTTACCGACCCACGGTAGGTCGTCGATGCGACCCACAGTAGGTTTTTTCGACGACCTACCGTAGGTCGTTTTTTCCCCTCCCCGAGCACCGCTCTCTCCACACCCCGATGAGCTCCCTTGGGAGGTGCTAGCCTTTGAGGTGAGATTAGGGGCTAGATTTTCGTGGTGCTTGTGGAAGCATAGCTTCCTGGATGAGGGAGCGTTCGCTTAAATCCATGGTGTTTGCTACCTTTGCGAGGAAGCAAAGTAGATTGTATAAATATGGCGACAATACGGATTCAGCATATAGGAGCTCTAACGGACACCAGAGAGGTCTTTGTCAAACGTGTAACACTCATACTAGGCCCTCAGGGCGTAGGGAAGAGTACCCTGATGAAAATCCTCTGCTATTGCCGTTGGGTTGAGAAGGTCATCATGAAAGATCCCAAGACCTTGTCGCAATATAGAGCGGAGGATTATTTTATTGAAGAGTTGAGGACCTTCTATCGCTTTGATAAGAACTTCTTCAATGAGCAGAGCCATATCATCTACAAGGGTGACGTGCTGGAAATTGATTGGTCACAATGGGGTGGTTGTTCCATTACTTTGTATCCGAAAGAGGGGAAGGAACGCCCCCGACATACTCCTAAGATTGCGTTCCTTCCTGCAGAACGTAATTTGATTTCAGCTGTACCGAACGTTAATAAGAGCTATCGATCTAATGTGCAAGACGTCCTTTTCAACTTTATCTTCGAGTTCGATGAGGCCAAGCGGGGATATGATACTGAACATAAGTTGCCACTTTCGGTTGCCCCTCATTTGTCTTACTACAATCAGCAAGGAGCCGATTTAATTTGGCATGAGCAAGAAGGGATTTCCATGGAGGCTTTTTATGCAGCGAGTGGGATTCAATCAGCTTTCCCCATAGATGTGTTTTCTGCATACCTATATAAGCAAGTTGGCGAGCGGTATACCATTTCTCTTCATGAGGTTGTCTCTCTTCTTAAAGGCTTCTTCCCTAATAAGCCCACTGATTATACCGGAGAGGATCTGAGCCAAGCCCTCGAGGGAGTTCCCCTAGTTTATAGCTCCATGCAACTCTACATAGAGGAACCAGAGCAAAATCTATTTCCAGCCTCTCAGCGAGACTTGACCCTTCGTCTGCTTCAAATGATGAGTACCGACAAGAAGAAAGAGACAGACGCTGGGCCTAAACCTCACTCGAGTAGCCTTGTCTTTACGACTCATAGCCCCTACATGCTCTCTGTGATCAATACCCAGCTCGCTGTAGTAAGGGCTAGGATGGATCTTCTAGATAACTCAGAAGGACTGAGCGGCGAGGAACAAGAGAAGCGCCTGGCGAAACTAGATGCACTACAGCAGAAGTACAAGCTAGATGACATTGATCTTACGAGTGACGAATATGCTGCTTACTTTGTAGAGGAAGATGGGACTCTAAAGGATCTGATCGACCCAAGTTTCCCGATGGTGAGTGGCGTTGATCTCGATGGCGTCTCGGACTGGGTGGAAGACTATACCAATGAAATATACCAGATCGCTTATGGGCGCTAAGAACCGAGATGCCAAGGCGATACACGATCGCTTGCGGGAGCTGTTCCCTGATTGGGATCATACCCTCAAGAAACGAGACAAGTTTAGCGTCAGGGAGAAGGGTGCATGCTATAGACTAGAAAAACTAGGGGAGTGTGAGAATGTAGACTACCAAGTGGATGGCGGGCTTATACCTAGGAGCGATACAGATGATCGGAAGAGCGATCATCTTTTGCTCATCCGTGTCTCGAAAAACGATTGGATTGATGTCTTTATCGAACTGAAGGGTACGGATGTTATGCACGGGTTGAAGCAGTTGGAGGCAACCTTGTTGCATCCCCTTTTTAAGCCTCATACTCCAAGTGAAAGACGAGTAGCACGCTTAGTTGGTAGGAGCATACCGAGTTCAAAGAATAATAAGGAGATAGAAAAGTTCAGGAAGCGTCTGATGAGGCTTAACTGTACCTTCAAGACTATGAAGGCAGATAACCCAGACGATTTCGTGGCTTTAAGGAGCTCAGTCGGGCTATAGAATTGCCGTATCTTTGCCCCCGTACGTGGAGGTCGTATATCCATGTACGTATTAAGCTATTGAGATGCGATTTATGACTTTCTTGCGCTGGGCTCTGCCCGTGGCGCTCCTGATGAGTGGCGAACTCTTCGCTAGCTCGACTTCTGCCCTCCGGACGAAGCTCACCCTTCGTCCCGATAGCGACTACCGACGCGCATTCACGTACTTCTTCGATCGTCCCGCTCGGGATATGATGGAGGCGCTTCCCTTGGGCAATGGACGCCTCGGGATGCTCTCCGACGGCGGGATTCAGACCCAAACGATCACGCTCAACGAGAGTTCGATGTGGAGCGGTTCGGTGGATTCGACCGCATGGAATCCCGAAGCTGTCAAGCATCTGCCCGCCATCCGTGAGCTTCTCCTTGCAGGGAAGCCCAAGGAGGCTGAAGATCTTATCTACCGCACCTTCGTCTGCGGAGGAGAGGGGAGTGGCCGTGGTAATGGAGCGAATGTCCCCTATGGGAGCTACCAAGTCGGGGGCTTCCTTCGTCTAGGGTGGGGGAAGGCTCCTTCGCCTAGCCGCTACCGCCGAAGCCTCAGTCTCACCGAAGGGGTGAGTGAGGAGACCTTCGACGTCGGTGCTCAGCCCTATCGCACCAAGCGCCTCTATAGCGCCTTCGGCCGAGAGGTGCAGGTGGTGAGCCTCACCAACCACAGCGACGAGTCCAGACGTGATACCCTTCGCCTCACCCTCGACCGACCCGAGCACGGGCGCTCACGTGTGGGGGCAGGCTATCTCATGCTTACCGGTCAGCTCCCCGACGGACGTGGGGGCAAGGGCCTTCGCTACGCCATCGTCGTGCGCCCCGTCCTACCCCAAGGAGGGAAGCTCATCGCTCGTGAGAGCGAACTGCTCATCGTCGATGCGCCTCAGGTCGACCTCTACATCGCACACAATACCAACTACTATAATAAGCGTGCTGGGCTCGTAGCCCTCGGCGTGGAGCAACTCCTCGAAGCTGAAGCTCTCGGTGGTGAGTCGAAGCTCTTCGAAGAGCATAAGCGCCAGTTCTCCGCTCGGATGGATCGAGTGAAGCTCCACCTCGACGGCGGGGATGCTTCCCGCCTGGGTCTTCCCATCGATCAGCGCCTCACGGCCTACCACGAGCACCCTGAGGTAGACCCTGCCTTAGCGAGCCTCTACCTCGAGCTGGGGCGCTACCTCCTCCTTTCCAGCACCCGTCCTGGAGCTCTGCCACCCAACCTGCAAGGCCTCTGGACAGAGACGATCCAAGCTCCGTGGAATGGCGACTATCATCTGAATATCAATCTGCAGATGAACTATTGGCCTGCAGAGAAGGGAGCCCTCCCCGAGACCGTCAGTCCGCTGACCGACTGGATCGAGAGTATCGTCCCCTCGGGAGAGAAGACCGCCCGCACCTTCTACGGCGCTAAGGGCTGGGTGACCCACGTGCTGGGCAATGTGTGGCAGTTCACCGCCCCTGGGGAGCACCCTAGCTGGGGCGCTACGAATACCTCCGCAGCTTGGCTCTGTGAGCACCTCTTCAACCACTACCGCTACAGCCAAGATCGGGCTTATCTCGAGCGAATCTATCCCGTGATGCAGGGCGCTGCTCGCTTCTTCCTCACGACCCTCGTCCGAGATCCGAAGACTCAGTACCTGGTCAATGTACCGACCACTTCACCTGAGAATAGCTACTATACACCTGAGGGGCAGGAGGTAGCAGTCGCTGCGGGCTCGACCATGGATAATCAGATCCTCCGAGAGCTCTTCACGAACACCCGTGAGGCAGCGCTCCTCCTCAAGCGAGACCGCACCTTCGTCGACAGCCTTGCTACGGCGCTTCGCTCGCTGAAGCCTACGATGCTTGGCCCCGACGGGCGCATCATGGAGTGGATGGAGGACTTCAAGGAAGTCGACCCGCACCACCGTCATGTCTCCCATCTCTATGGGCTCTTCCCCGCCAGTGAGATCACACCGAGTGGGACGCCTGAGCTCGCTGAAGGGGCACGGAAGACCCTAGAGGCTCGTGGCTCGAGCAGTACTAGCTGGTCGATGGGCTGGAAGGTGAACTTCCACGCACGCCTCGGGGATGCTTCGGGGGCGTATGACGTACTGAATATGCTCCTTCGCCCTGTGGGGGCGATTGATCCGAAGACGAATCACCCCTATGGAAGCGGTACACATCCCAATCTCTTCAGTTCGCACCCTCCCTTCCAGATCGATGGGAATTTCGGTGGCGCTTCAGGGATCATGGAGATGCTCCTCAGCAGTGAGGCGGGTGTCCTTCATCCGCTACCTGCCCTACCGGAGGCATGGCAGACGGGGCAGATCGAGGGCCTACGTGTCGTGGGGAATGCTGTCTGCTCGCTTGCTTGGAGAGAAGGGGAGCTGGAGCGTCTGGAGCTCGTAGCGGGTAGCCCCTACCGCCATGTCCTTCTCCTCCCCAATGCGGGGAAGGGCTATGAGCTTCGCCTCAATGGTCGTGCGCTGTCTGTGAAGGCGCTTCTCCGTGCGGAGCGTCTGCACCTTCCCCAGCTGAAGGCAGGCGATCGTCTGGAGGTCGTCAAGAAGGCCTCAAAAAGAGACCTACGGTAGGTCGCCGAAAAAACCTACAGTAGGTTTCACTTGCGACCCACAG
>ERZ773027.1573-NODE-1573-length-11946-cov-13.247919_pt1 | contig 11946 bp, 10 predicted proteins | sample MGYA00511032_ERZ773027 | MGnify/ENA primary metagenome ERZ773027 (study PRJEB29015, sample SAMEA2738138) | human oral metagenome | biome: human oral; feature: human-associated habitat; material: saliva | place: China | collected 2190 ... | reverse complement strand
CAACCTTTGAATTTACAGATATTGCAGGGATTGTAAAAGGTGCATCAAAAGGAGAAGGTCTCGGTAATAAATTCTTGGCCAATATCCGTGAAGTTGATGCGATTGTCCATGTAGTTCGTGCCTTTGATGATGAAAATGTCATGCGTGAGCAAGGTCGTGAAGATGCTTTTGTAGATCCATTAGCAGATATTGATATCATTAACCTAGAATTGATTCTTGCTGACTTAGAATCTGTTAATAAACGCTATACGCGTGTGGAAAAGATGGCACGTACACAAAAAGATAAGGAATCAGTTGCAGAATTTAACGTTCTCCAAAAGATTAAACCTGTCCTTGAAGATGGGAAATCAGCTCGTACTATTGAATTTACCGATGAAGAGCAAAAAGTAGTTAAAGGTCTTTTCCTTTTGACCACGAAACCAGTTCTTTATGTAGCGAATGTGGATGAGGATGTTGTTGGAGACCCAGAATCTATCGATTATGTGAAGCAAATTCGTGAATTCGCAGCAACAGAAAATGCAGAGGTAGTGGTGATTTCTGCGCGTGCTGAAGAAGAAATTTCTGAATTAGACGATGAAGATAAAAAAGAGTTTCTTGAAGCTATTGGTTTGACAGAATCAGGTGTGGATAAGTTGACTCGTGCTGCTTATCATCTACTTGGACTTGGAACTTACTTCACAGCTGGTGAAAAAGAGGTTCGTGCTTGGACCTTTAAACGTGGCATGAAAGCTCCTCAAGCTGCTGGTATCATCCACTCTGACTTCGAAAAAGGCTTTATTCGTGCAGTTACCATGTCTTATGACGATTTGGTGAAATATGGATCTGAAAAGGCTGTAAAAGAAGCTGGACGCTTGCGAGAAGAAGGAAAAGAATATATCGTTCAAGATGGCGATATCATGGAATTCCGCTTCAATGTATAAAGAAAACAAGTAAATAACCAAAAGGTTGGAAACAAATTCCAGCCCTTTTGGCTTTTGAAAGGGAAAGTAAATGACAAAATTAATCGTCGGATTAGGAAATCCGGGAGATAAATATGTGGAAACAAAACACAATGTAGGGTTTATGCTAGTGGACCAGCTGGCGAAGTCTCTCAATCTCACCTTCTCACATGATAAGATTTTTCAAGCAGATGTAACCTCTACTTTTATAGATGGAGAAAAGGTCTTTTTGGTCAAGCCAACCACTTTTATGAACGAGAGTGGCAAGGCCGTACACGCGCTTTTGACTTATTATGGCTTAGAGGTGGAAGATTTGGTCGTTATTTATGACGACTTGGATATGGAAGTCGGCAAGATTCGCCTTCGAGCAAAAGGATCGGCTGGAGGCCACAACGGAATCAAATCGATTATCAACCATATTGGAACTCAGACCTTTAATCGAATCAAGATTGGAATCGGAAGACCTAAGCATGGCATGTCAGTGGTCCACCATGTCTTAGGGAAATTCGATCAGGATGATTATGCTGCCATCCTACTTGCCATCGACAAATCAGAAGAAGCTCTTCGTTTTTATTTGAAAGATGGTCAATTTGAAAAAGCAATGCAACGATACAATGGATAAATATAAGACACTGGTTGATCTATTTCAACAAAATAAAGATATCAGAAAATGGCAACAGGACCAGCAAAAAAGAAGTCGCTCTCTTTTACTAGGTCTGTCTTCCTCTACTAAAGCCATTACGATGGCAACAGCTGTTGAAGATGGTCACAAGGTCTTGGTCTTGACCTCTTCTCAAAATGAAGCAGAACGGCTTGCCAGTGATTTACTGGGATTATTAGGTGAAGAAAAGGTCTATCTTTTCCTCGGAGATGACAATCCCTTGGCAGAGTTTGTCTTTGCTTCCCAAGAACGAGTCTTTTCTCGTTTGGAAGCTCTGGACTTTCTCCTAGCTCCAGAAAAAGAAGGAATCGTTATTGCCAATGTCAGTGGTAGCCGTTTGCTCTTACCTAATCCAAAGACTGTCAGCTCTATGATTCAATCTTTCTCTGTTGGAGAAGAACGAAATCTGACAGAATTGAAAGATACCCTACTGGCCATGGGCTATCAAAAGGTTTCACAGGTAAGCCAACAGGGCGAGTTTAGTCTTCGAGGGGATATTTTAGATCTTTTTGAAGCCAGTCAAGATCTCCCTTATCGCCTGGAATTTTTTGGAGATGAGATAGATGGCATTCGGACTTTCTCTCCAGAGACTCAACGTTCACTAGAAAATCTAGATGCGATAACGGTTCATCCAGTTAGTGATATGCTACTAACGAAAGATGATTTTTTAAGAGGACAGAAGAACCTAGAAAATCTGATTCAAAAAAGCCCTAATCCAGAGCTAAAATCCTATTTGACTGAGATTCTCACAGAGGCGCATCACCAGCGACTCCATGCAGATAGTCGAAAATTTCTCTCTCTTTTTTATCAGCAAACCTATACTCTTTTTGATTACCTGCCCAAGCATGCTCCTGTTTTTTTGGATGATTACCATAAAATCATGGATCAGGAAACGCGGTTTGATGTAGAAGTTGCTAACCTTTTGACGGAGGATTTACAAAAGAGTCGGTCTTTTTCTGAAGCCCAGTATTTTGCGGACAATAGCGCGCACTTACGCACTTATAAACCAGCTTCTTATTTTTCAAATTTCCAAAAAGGCTTGGGAAATCTGCGATTCGATGCCCTCTATTCTTTTAACCAATACCCCATGCAGGAATTCTTCAGTCAATTTACTCTCTTAAAAGATGAAATTGACCGTTTCCGTAAACAAGATTACACAGTCATCCTTCAAGTGACGAGTAAACAAGGCTTCCAGCAGTTACAAGAGCACTTGAGAGACTATGGGATTGACCTAGATTATCTTGTACCCAATCAGCTTCATCCAGGACAGAGCCAGTTGATCATCGGTGGTTTGGCGCGTGGATTCCACTTTGTGGATGAGAAGATTGTCCTCATTACAGAGACAGAAATCTTTCAGAAAAAGGTTAAAAGAAAGATTCGTCGGCAAACTATTTCCAATGCTGAGCGGTTGAAAAACTACAATGAGTTGGAAAAGGGAGACTACGTCGTTCACCAGGTTCATGGAATTGGTCAGTATTTAGGACTAGAAACCATTGAAATTTCTGGCGTTCACAGAGACTATATCTCCATCCAGTATCAAAATGGGGACCGGATTTCCATTCCTGTGGATCAAATCCAGATGCTGTCCAAGTACGTTGCGAGTGATGGCAAGCCTCCTAAAATCAACAAACTGAACGATGGTCGCTTCCAAAAGGCCAAACAAAAGGTCCGTCAAGAAGTAGAGGATATTGCAGATGATCTGATTCAACTCTATGCAGAGCGCAGTCAATTACAAGGTTTTGCCTTTACTCCAGACGATGAGAATCAAGAAGCTTTTGATCAGGCTTTTCCATATGTTGAAACAGATGATCAGATTCGCTCTATCCAAGAAATTAAGAAAGATATGGAGTCTTCAAGCCCTATGGATCGCCTCTTGGTCGGTGACGTGGGCTTTGGGAAGACAGAAGTAGCCATGCGAGCAGCCTTTAAAGCTGTCAAAGACCACAAACAAGTGGCTGTATTAGTTCCGACAACGGTCCTAGCTCAACAGCACTATGCCAATTTTAAAGAACGCTTCGAGGCCTTTCCAGTAGAAGTCGATGTCTTGAGTCGTTTCCGGAGTCGTGCTGAGCAAAAAGAAACTTTGGAAAAACTTAAAAAAGGCCAGGTCGATATTTTGATTGGAACCCACCGTCTCTTGTCTAAAGATGTGGAATTTGCTGATTTAGGTCTTATCGTGATTGATGAGGAGCAACGGTTCGGTGTCAAACACAAGGAAACCCTCAAAGAATTAAAGAAAAAGGTCGATGTCTTAACCTTGACGGCAACGCCCATTCCTCGTACCCTCCACATGTCTATGTTGGGGATTCGGGATTTATCTGTTATTGAAACCCCACCGACCAATCGGTATCCCGTTCAAACTTATGTCCTAGAAACCAATCCAACCATTATACGAGATGCCATTCGTCGGGAGATGGATCGGGGAGGCCAGGTCTATTATCTCTACAATAAGGTGGATACCATTGAACAAAAGGTTTCAGAACTACAAGAATTAGTTCCAGAAGCCTCTATTGGTTTTGTCCATGGACAGATGAGTGAAGTGCGGTTAGAAAATACCTTGATGGACTTCATTGAAGGTGAGTATGATATTTTAGTCACAACCACCATTATTGAGACAGGAGTAGATATTCCTAATGCCAATACCCTCTTTATTGAAAATGCCGACCATATGGGCTTGTCTACCCTTTACCAATTGAGAGGTCGGGTCGGACGAAGCAATCGCATTGCCTATGCCTACTTGATGTATCGGCCGGACAAAACCTTGACAGAAGTTTCTGAAAAGCGCCTAGAAGCCATCAAAGGTTTCACTGAGTTGGGATCTGGTTTTAAGATTGCTATGCGAGACTTGTCTATTCGAGGTGCGGGAAATATTTTAGGAGCTTCTCAGTCTGGCTTTATTGATTCTGTCGGATTTGAAATGTATTCACAGTTACTCGAAGATGCTATTGAGAAGAAACAAGGAAAAGAGAAAAAACGCCAAAAAGGAAATGCAGAACTCAATCTCCAAATTGATGCCTACATTCCAAGTGACTATATTTCCGATGAACGTCAAAAAATTGAAATTTACAAACGCATTCGAGAAATTCAAGTTCAAGAAGATTATGAGCTCTTGCAAGACGAATTGATTGATCGATTCGGAGAATACCCAGATGTGGTAGCCTATCTCCTAGAAATAGGGTTTATCAAATCTTATCTAGATCAGGTCTTTGTTAAAGTAGTCGATCGAAAAGACCAGCAACTAACGGTAAAATTTGAGCCAATTACCAAGCAACTTTTCTTGACTCAAGATTATTTTGCTGCCCTATCAGCAACGAATTTAAAAGCTCGTATTGCAGAAAACCAAGGATTGATTGAATTAATCTTTGATGTGCGAAATAAGAAAGACTTCGAAATTTTAGAAGGCTTGCGACAATTTGGGGAGAAATTACTAGCCATCAAGCAGGAAAAATTGGAAAATCAAGACTAGAAAGAAAGATTTTACTGGGCTCTTTCTAAAAAAATGGTACAATAATACATTAGAGGTGATACGATGAGATTAGATAAATATTTAAAAGTTTCCCGCATTATCAAAAGACGCCCTGTAGCTAAAGAAGTAGCCGACAAGGGGCGCATCAAAGTTAACGGGGTCCTAGCAAAAAGTTCAACCGACTTGAAGGTAAATGACGAAATTGAAGTTCGCTTTGGAAATAAGCTATTGACAGTAAAAGTATTGGAAATGTTAGATAGCACCAAAAAAGAAGATGCGTCTAAAATGTATGAAATCATTCGTGAAACAAGGATAGAAGAAGATGCCTAAAAATATTGTACAAATGAATAATCGGTATATCCAAGACGAACATCAACGTCAGAAATACCAGAATGAAGAGCGGAAAAAGCAGAACCGATTTATGGGTTGGGTTCTCATTTTAATTATTTTATTGTTCATCCTTCCAACCTATAATCTGGCTCAGAGTTACCAGACGCTTCAAAAACGCAAACAACAATACGTTCAATTGCAAGAACAATATCAGCAAACCCTTGAGGAAAAAGAATATCAAAAGGATATCGTAGAGAAATTGAAGGATGACGAATACGCTGCAAAATATGCACGCGCAAAATATTCCTTCTCTAAAGATGGCGAATATATTTATACGATACCTAACTTATTACCGAAATAATGGAAAATATTGTAAAAACAGTTCAACAATTTCTAGAATATTCTGATACAAAATTAGAAGAGTTAGCTAAAAAGAATCAAGCTTTAAAATTGCAGGAAGAAAATCAAGAAAGGAGCAAGGATGAATAAGTTAGTTTATTGGATGGTTTTTCCTACTTTCTTAGCCACCCAACCCTTATCTGATTCCTCCCAGCCCCAAATTCCTTTAACTTCTGATTCTTCTTACACTAGCCAAATAGGGACTCAAGACCATTTCTTTGTCTCCATCCCGTCCAATCCAAATGTTTATCAGCCAATCGTGACCTATTCAGATCCAGAATTGAGTCAAAAAGCTGGGGAAATCAAGCCTGATACTCCCTTTACTGTTGATCAATTATTTGTGAATGACCAAGGGAAATCTGTTTTTAAATTATCGAATAAACAGTATGTAGTAGCTGATCAAGATCAAATTTACGAAGATTCGATTTTGGAATTAACAGAAGAAAAAAAGACCATGTGGCTGTCATCCTCTTTTACAGTTTATGATCAACCTTTGGTGAATGGCGCAAAAAGTAAAAAAACAAGTCTGGCTCCCTATAGCAAGGTTCAAGTCACCAAGAGTGCCAAAACTTCAAAAGGGATCTACCTAGAAATTTCTGGCCAGGGTTGGATTTCAAAAGATGAACTTTCTGCTACAGATAATCGGATGGAAAAAGTCCAAGAGATTCTGAATCAGAAGTACAACAAAGATGGAATTGCAGTCTACGTGAAGCAAGTGGATACTGGAAAGACTGCCGGGATACATGAAGATCAGGAAATGTATTCTGCCAGTATAGCCAAGCTTTTATATTTGTACTATACTCAAAAAGAGTTGAATGAGAATCAAGTAGATTTGCAGACTTCTTTAAAGTATACAAAAGAAGTCAATGATTATCCTGGATCTTATGAACCGGAAGGTAGTGGAAGTATTTCAAAAACACCAGATGATAAAGATTATACCGTCGCTGATTTGATTAATCGGGTGGCCAAAGAATCTGATAATGTAGCTCATAATATTTTAGGCTATTATGTGACGCATCAATCAGATAAAGAATTTCAAAAGGTGACCAATAAGATTGCAGGAAAAACATGGAATGTAGAAAATAGAATGGCATCTGCAAAAATGGCAGGAAATGTCATGGAAGCTATCTACCAACAAAATGGTGGGATCATTGATGCTTTGTCGGATACTCGCTTTGATGATCAACGAATTTCAAAAGATATCCCAGTCAAGGTTGCTCACAAGATTGGAGATGCATATGATTTTCGTCATGATGTCGCCATTGTTTATACCGATTCACCATTTATTTTAGCTATTTTTACGGATCACTCTGATTACGAGACTATCTCAGAAATTGCAAAAGATATTTATGAGGTCTTACAGTAATGAAAGAAAAATTTCTTCAGTTCTGTCAAAAGGAGGGACTTTTTGAATCTCATCAAAAAGTCCTTTTGGCTTTATCAGGAGGAGTGGACTCCATGACCTTACTGGATTGGCTCTACCATTATCAGCATCAATTGGGAATCGACCTCGTTCTTGCTCATGTCAATCATCACCAACGCATTGAAGCTGATCAGGAGGAAAGAGGAATTTGGGAATTAGCTGAAGCAAAACATCTACCACTGAAGGTTGCCCATTTCTCTGGTCCTTTTTCTGAAAGCCGAGCTAGACAATTCCGCTATGACTTTTTTGAAAAAGTTATGAAAGAAGAAGCTTGTAGTGCTCTCGTTACTGCTCATCATATGGATGATCAGGCAGAAACCATTTTGATGCGTTTGATTCGTGGAAGTCGTCCGCGGCATTTAAAAGGAATTCCTTTAAAACAACCATTTGGACAGGGTGTGTTGATTCGCCCTCTCTTATATTTCAAAAAAGAGGATTTTCCAGAAATTTTTCATTACGAGGATAAAAGCAATCAGTCTTTAGACTATTTTCGTAATCGTGTTCGTCATCGTTATCTCCCACTGTTAGAGGAAGAAAATCCTCAAGTGACGAGTGCTTTGGTCAACTTAGGTGAGGATCTCAGTCATTGGCACCAGGCCTTAAAAGAGTTGACCAAAGATTTGAATCCACAAGATGTGACACAGTTTCAAAAACAATCACCAGCTGTTCAAATTTATTTGCTAGAAGAGTATATAGCTAGCTTTCCAGATTTGCAGTTGAGTCGGGCGCAATTTGAACAACTGCATAGAATAGTAGTGAATAAATCCAATACGCAGCAAGTTCTAAAGAATGGTTATGAAATTTATAAAGATTACCACTATTTTGAAATTCGGAAAATCAGTCGTAGGACGGATGACCGACTGTCAGAAGATTTGTTACAATTTGGAACCATAAAGGCAGTAGGGGCTTATCGCTTTTTATTTGGAGTGGAACCGAGCGATTCATATATAGAGGCTATCCCACTTCCAAGCAACCATCCAGTTTCTATTCGATCCCGAAAAAAGGGAGATCGTATTCTAATGAACGGTCACCATAGAAAAATTAGCAGATTGTTGATTAACCAAAAAATCCCTTTAAATCAACGAAACAATCTGGTGGTTTTAGAACAAGATAAACAAATACTGGCTATTCCTGAAATTGCGATCAGTGATTTGAGTAAGGAATTAAAAAATGATATAATGAGAGATACAATTTATATCCAGAAAATAGATAGGTAGAAAAGATGTTAGAGAACGATATCAAAAAGATACTCATTTCCCACGATGAAATCGTGACTGCAGCACGTGAACTTGGTCAAAAACTGACAGAAGATTACCAAGGGAAAAATCCGATTTTAGTAGGGATTTTAAAAGGGTCAGTCCCATTTATGGCGGAATTGATCAAACATATTGATACGCATATTGAGTTGGATTTTATGCTAGTGTCTAGCTATCATGGTGGAACATCAAGCTCAGGCGTGATTAATATCATCAAAGATATGGACCAAGACATTAAGGGTCGAGATATTCTCTTTGTTGAAGATATCATTGATACTGGTAAAACTCTTAAGAGTTTGAAAGAATTGTTTGAAGGACGTCAACCAGCATCTGTTAAAATTGCTACCTTGTTGGATAAACCTGAAGGACGCTTGGTTGAGATTGAAGCAGATTACACTTGCTTTACCATCCCAAACGAGTTTGTTGTGGGCTATGGTTTAGACTACGATGAAAACTATCGAAACCTTCCTTATATCGGAGTATTAAAAGAAGAAGTGTATTCAAAATAGAGGAAACTAGATGAAAAATAACAAAAACAATGGTTTTGTTCGAAATCCTTTTCTATACTTATTGATTATAGTGGCTGCTGTTACAGGTTTTCAGTATTTCTTTGCTGGAAACAGTATCGGACAAAGTCAGCAAATCAATTATACAGAATTGGTAAAAGAGCTTAAATCAGACAACGTCAAGGAAATTAGCTATCAGCCAAACGGTAGTGTCATTGAAATTTCCGGTACCTATAACAAAGCAAAAACCAGCAAGGATGATACAGGGGTTCAATTTTTCACTCCAAGTCCAAGTAAGGTGACTCGCTTCACAAGTGTAATTTTACCGTCTGATTTGACTGTTCAAGAATTACAAAACTTAGCATCCGAACATAAGGCTGATATCACCATTAAACGGGAAAGCTCAAGTGGAATGTGGATTACCATTCTGACTTCAATCGTTCCCTTTGTGATTGTCATGTTCTTCTTCTTCTCCATGATGAACCAAGGCGGTGGCGGTGGCGCCCGCGGAGCTATGAACTTCGGACGTAACAAAGCGCGTGCTACCAATAAAGAAGATATCAAGGTTCGTTTTTCAGATGTAGCAGGGGCTGAAGAAGAAAAACAAGAACTTGTTGAAGTGGTTGAATTCTTAAAAGATCCAAAACGCTTTACAAAATTGGGTGCTCGTATCCCAGCAGGTGTCCTTCTTGAAGGCCCTCCGGGAACTGGTAAAACTCTTCTAGCAAAAGCAGTTGCAGGAGAAGCTGGCGTTCCTTTCTTTAGTATTTCAGGTTCTGACTTCGTAGAAATGTTTGTCGGTGTCGGTGCAAGCCGGGTTCGGTCTCTATTTGAAGATGCTAAAAAAGCAGCTCCAGCCATTATCTTTATCGATGAGATTGATGCTGTTGGACGTCAACGGGGAGTTGGCCTTGGTGGGGGAAATGATGAACGGGAACAAACTCTCAACCAGCTCTTGATTGAGATGGATGGTTTTGAAGGAAACGAAGGCATCATCGTGATTGCAGCTACTAACCGTTCAGATGTTCTGGACCCAGCCCTCCTTCGTCCTGGGCGTTTTGACCGGAAGGTTTTAGTTGGTCGTCCAGATGTAAAAGGACGTGAAGCTATCTTGCGTGTCCATGCTAAAAACAAACCATTAGCCAAAGATGTCGACTTGAAACTAGTTGCCCAACAAACACCGGGATTTGTTGGAGCGGATCTTGAAAATGTCTTAAACGAAGCAGCTCTGGTAGCGGCTCGTCGCAATAAGAAGGTAATAGACGCCTCTGATATTGATGAAGCAGAAGACCGTGTGATTGCTGGTCCATCTAAGAAAGACCGAACAGTTTCTCAAAAGGAACGCGAATTGGTTGCTTACCATGAGGCAGGGCATACCATTGTCGGATTAGTCCTATCTAATGCTCGTGTTGTTCACAAGGTGACCATCGTTCCACGTGGTCGTGCTGGTGGTTATATGATTGCTCTTCCTAAAGAAGACCAAATGCTTCTTTCTAAAGAAGATATGAAAGAGCAATTGGCTGGATTGATGGGAGGACGTGTTGCGGAGGAAATCATCTTCAATGTTCAAACCACAGGAGCTTCCAATGACTTTGAACAAGCGACCCAAATGGCGCGTGCTATGGTAACGGAATATGGAATGAGTGAAAAGCTTGGTCCAGTTCAATACGAAGGTAACCATGCCATGTTTGGAGCTCAAACAACTCAAAAATTCATTTCAGAGCAAACAGCTTATGAAATCGATGAAGAAGTAAGAAGCCTCCTAACTGAAGCACGCAATAAAGCAGCCGAAATCATCCAAAATAATCGTGAGACTCATAAATTAATTGCGGAAGCCTTGTTGAAATACGAAACCTTGGACAGTGTTCAAATTAAGTCATTGTATGAAACAGGTAAAATGCCAGAAGATACTGATTTAGAATTAGAAAAAGAATCTAAACCATTATCTTATGAAGAAATTAAATCAAAAATGGAAGAAAAATAGTAGATAACCTTTTAATCTTCCACAATTTATAAAAGGAGCCGAAATTTTCGGCTCCTTTTTTTAAAAAAAGTGTTGACAGATGAAAATGAACTGATATAATAGATTACGTTGTAAAAATGGTCCGTTGGTCAAGGGGTTAAGACACCGCCTTTTCACGGCGGTAACACGGGTTCGAATCCCGTACGGACTATCACAAAAAAGTTGTTACATTCGTGGCAACTTTTTTTGTTTGATAAAACCATTATTCTGACATTCTTATCAAAATAATGACCGATTAGAGTTAAAAAGATTCCAAATAGAAAATAAACCCAAATAAATCCAAACCTCCTTTAAAATGAAAACAAGTAAGAAAGGAGGTCCAATGAACTTTAAAAAATCATATGAAAAAGTAAAATGGATAGTATGGAAATGTGAAAAGGAATTTTATATTCATCTTTGGGATCATGCAGATTGGGAACAAGAAGGTAGACTGGTACTATATGAGCTACAAATAAGTAATCCTGAAGTAGAAGAAAATGAAGAAATTCTATTAACCTACTTCAAAACAAAGTTTCGCAATCATATAAAAGATAAAGTTAGAAAACAAGAGAGTGATAAAAGGAAGTTAAATAAGGTACCCTATACAGAGATTGGAGAGATTAGTCATCGACTCCGATCAAAAGAACTCTTTCTGGATGAACTAGTCTTATTAAGAGGAGCCTTAAAGGAGTTCCGAAAAAATCTAACTGATCAAGAAAAAGAAGATTACGACAAATTACTGATGAACCAACGTTTCTCAGGAAGAGCAAAGATGCGTAGAAGGCTACAAGAATATTTGAAGGATTTCAAGAATCATCATTTATGAAAAAGGATGTAAGAAAGCATCCTTTTTCATAAAAATAAAAATTTTAAAAAATAGAAAAAAGATATTGACAAGGAGAAGAGGTCGTGATATACTAATATAGTTGTCGCGCGAGAGCGACAAAGACCTTTGAAAACTGAAC
>ERZ773027.1568-NODE-1568-length-11958-cov-12.985298_pt1 | contig 11958 bp, 8 predicted proteins | sample MGYA00511032_ERZ773027 | MGnify/ENA primary metagenome ERZ773027 (study PRJEB29015, sample SAMEA2738138) | human oral metagenome | biome: human oral; feature: human-associated habitat; material: saliva | place: China | collected 2190 ... | reverse complement strand
GGGTATGGAAGTTTGGTGAAAATCCAACACGGTCCCGCCACTGTGATAAGCTTTGCTTTAAGTCAGGTCTTTATTCTTAAATTTTAGTAGATTTCACGCCTCGATGTAAGGTGGTGATGTCAGTTAGGAAATACACCAAAATAGTGCTTTCCCCTATTGACTCTACGTATGAGTACGTATCATTTTCTAAGGATGGGGTTCCCATCATCTGCAAAGAAGCAGAGTCAATATTTGGAAAGCTACTGTTAACCAATGACGCTTAACACGAAGTTTGTACACTGATGTACATATAGCTTTCGAAAGAGAGCCTTGCCTTTCCCTCTGGGAGGCAAGGTTTTTTTATATTCTCCTGGTGGATTCTCTATTCCATAACTTGAGTCTCGGAATCAACAGAAAAACACTACCCTAATTTTACTTTGGGTAGTGTTTTTTCTATTAGCTATTATTCTTCTGCGCCCAACGCTCCACATCTGCTTTTGTAATATTGTGGAACACCTTTGCTCCTCTTTCATAAGGAATATCTTGGCAGTGTTTACGATAATTAATGACACGTGCAAGTGCAAAGAAATAATCAGATAAACGATTGATAAAAATTAAGACTTGGTTATTGATTTCATTTGTCCACATGGTCGCTACCACAAGACGCTCTGCACGCCGTGCAATGGTTCTTGCCACATGAATCATAGAAGCAATTTCATCGCCACCAGGTAAAATAAATCTTTCCAGAGCTGGCGGGATATCTGCATAAGTATCGATGCGTTCTTCAATCCATTTAACGAGGCTTTCATCTACTTTATATGGGTATACGCCATGTGGAGTAGACAAATCAGAACCACAATCAAACAGATAATTCTGTAATTCATACAATTCGTCTCTCAATTCATCATCTGGATCCATTCTACTAATCGTATAACCGACCCAAGTGTTTAATTCATCTACGGTACCATAAGCATTGACACGATCTGAATCTTTGGCAACGCTTTGGCCACCTACTAATTTTGTAAGACCTTTATCTCCAGTCTTTGTATATAGTTGCATATTTTCCTCCTTTATTACCCTTTATCTAATGTCGACGTAGTCATCACGGTCCAGTTTTCCCTCCTCAAAAGTCGGCATACGCTCTATGGTGTACACGGAACTTTCCATTAAAAAGAAAGCTAAAGGACAACCAGATCCTTCCCCTAAACGCATATCCATCAGAAGCATTGGGGATAAGCCTAAATAATCCGAAACAATTTGATAGCCCGGTTCTGTAGAACAATGAGATGGGAAACAATAGTCAACCACTTCTTTCTTTAACTGTGAAGCAATTAAGAGTCCTGTCAAAGAAATCAACCCATCAATGACACAAGGAAGTTGGTGCTGGGCACAAGCTAAATAGGTGCCAACCATCCCCAAAATATCCAGGCCACCAACTTTTGAAACGAGATCGATGATATCACTATAGGGGGCGTGATTGGTTACCGCTTCTTGAATGACAGCTGTTTTATGAGCCTTCATCTCTTCCGTCACTCCCGCTCCGTATCCTGTCACCTTTTGGGCAGGGATTCCCAAAGTGGCAGCAATGACTGCTGCGGAAGTTGTGGTGTTTCCTACCCCCATCTCTCCTGTACCAAATAAGGTATAGCCCTGATTGATCTTTTCAACCGTTCTTCTATACCCAACTAAAATAGCTTCAATGGCTTGCTCTCGCGTCATGGCAGCTTCTTTTAGCATATTGCGAGTTCCATGCAACACATGATCCGGGTTATCGGAATAAATTTGACTCTTACAACCAATATCAATGACACAAATATCAGACCCAGCATGTTTTGCAATATTACAAACCCCTGCTTTACCATTTCTGATATTATTGGCTACAATAAAAGTTGTTTCGATAGGATTTGAGGAGATTCCTTCTTCACAAATGCCATTATCCGCCACATAGATCATGACGATTTTTTTTGATAGCTGGATTTTGTTAGGAAACATCGCATATAGCTTGGCATAAATTTTTTCCATTTTACCTAATGCACCAAGAGGTTTTGCTAAGCGATCACACACCTTTACGCCCTCTTCTAATGCTGTATCATTAATTGGTACAATTTTTTCTAGGATTTGATTGACTTGACTGCACAGGTAAGCCCATAAACGATTGATGAAAAAATTCTGATGATGGACTTGTATTTCGATAATAACCTGAGTACCGTTATCCAACTCCGCCAAGACGTCTATACTGGTATAGAAATCCTGTGCCGAGTAAGGTAGGGAAGGTAAGACATGAATATTGCTTCCCTCCAAAATCGTCACATTTTTTGCTGGCAAGTCCAGCATATCGCGGATAAATTGACAAGTGATTTCTGGATTGCTAAAAATTTTCTTAACAACCAAGTCATTAGTTGGGCTGATGCCTGGATGTCTTAGAATCATCCACTTCCTCCTTTTATTATACCATAGTTTTAAATCTAGGTTTACTAGATTCACTGCCACTATCTATTTATTCGGAAAGGAAATGAATTGTGAAGATATTTTATCTCGTTTCAACTAAAATATGAGCTTGATCAACCAGTTGTCCATCCACAGTCAGATTCAGATAAAAATCTAAGGTCCTATCAGCAGCAAAATACAGGGTTGGTAGGCACAAATCTTTTCTGCTTTCCCCTGCTTGGAATTGAAGAACTTGGATCTCGTCCTGATGAATAACACTATATCCACCTATATCCAGTTAAAATCAAATCTTAGTTTCTAAAGGCGTACTACATTCACCAGTATATTGAACTACACCATCTTATTAACAACTTTATCCACAATTGTGGAAAAAGTTGTTAATAACTAAACATCTTTTCCTAAAGCCAGTCTGATTCAATACTAAATCATAAAAAATTATTTTTATTACAATATAAAAAGTCTTAACTTTTCTAACGAACTACTACTATTCTCTACCAAAACCCATCCCCGCCTAGCTAACAATTAACATTCAAATTTTCTCCGTGTCAACAAATGAAACCGTATTGTTTACAAAGATTATCTTAGTTCCAACCTTGATATTTGCTACATAGAATAGACCATCAATTCAAAAGAAGGATATATAAACTCCATTTAGCAATAATAAATCAGATATCCCCCCATGCTTGTCCACAATCTGTGGATAACTTCTGTGAATTATCCAATTTTTAAGAACTCTTTTACTATCAGTTGGCTACTATTTCTAATGTTAATGAGATTTTCCCACTCTTATAAATCTGTGGAAAAGTCTGAAAATAACTCCATTGTCAAGAAACAATACAAAGCTTACAAAAGAACCAAAAAAACACCCCTCTGAATATTCATTCCAGAGAGATGTTCCTTTTGTCTTATACTCAATGAAAATCAAAGAGCAAACTAGGAAACTAGCCGCAGACTGCTCAAAACACTGTTTTGAGGTTGTAGATAAGACTGACGAAGTTAGTCACATATATACGGCAAGGCGAAGCTAACGCGGTTTGAAGATATTTTCGAAGAGTATTAACTATTGTAAATCGACTGTCTAAAGTCATCTGAATCTTTGAGATAAGCTTTATAAATCGCTTTTTTCAGTTTTTGAACGGGTGTTTCGATAAAGCTATAGGTGCGAGCAGTTGTATTGCCTGCTTTTATTTGAGCAAGTTCTTCTTTAACAGCTTTCTGCATCAATTCACTTAACTTCTGACTTGTCAGACTTATTTGCTGACCTTCATATTGAATTGTCAAAGCTTTCAATTGATCAATCTTAGCTCCCCTTTCCTTAAACTGTGCTTTTTTAAACTCAGCATAACTCTTACCATTCAAAACTTTATTGAAAATGTAAGTATCAGACAAAGGCTTGTTTTCAGCCTCTGCTTCTTCTTTAAACTGATTTGACACATAAGGAACAAATCCTTCATAGTAGCCCAAAGTAGCCATCAATTCAAAGGCTTGTTTTCTAAAGGTGATGTCCCCACTCATACCAGAGTCATTTTGACTAACACCATAAATGGTATCAAACATATCAACAGTATAGTAACCATTTGCTGCAATTTTACCTTTATCTGAAAAACCAGCAATGATATAACGGTTGACCAGGATATGATTGTCAATCAAACTATCAATATCTGTCAATTTTTTGGCATCTTCTAAGGTCAGAGCTTGAATCTCCTCACTCTTATGAGTCGGTTTAACTGCTGTATTACGGTAATCTACCCAAGTTCTAGGACCTGTTGAAGTGATTGGCGTTATTTTTTTGAAATAACTCATCTTGTCTTCTGCAGATAAGTTTCTACTTGCCTCTGCTTCTAGGTAATCTAGAGTATAAAGAACATCAAAACTTCCCTTCATGTAAGATTGCAAATCTTCTGCCGTTTTAAATCGATCAGGTGTTTTATTGTAAAATCCATTCTTATCACTCTCATCATATACAAAGTTGAGATTGAAATAAGTATCCTTTTCTGGATTATAGGAGTTTTCAAAAATACCACGCGCATAAAACTCTGCTCCTGTACCATCTCGACGACCGTGATTATTAAACAAGACCGTTCTATCTAGTAAGTGCGTCATTTCATGAGAATAAGTCGCTGAACCTCTATCATCCAGAACCCTATCTATAAAGTAACGGACACCTAATCCATTGGCCTCAGCTCCCACCTTACTTACTGGAGAATAGTAATTCATAGGAGTCATAAATTGGTCAACTCCTTTATCAGCTCCACTACCAGTAGCTGGTGACCAAGTACTATCAATCTGGGCATTCGGATTACTTGTATATTTCTTCATCGTATCAATAATCAAGCGATTTGTCAGCAACTTATCACGATTTTCCGGTTTTGTTATACGATAAAGAGTATCAACATAGTTAGCTTGTTGTACAGCCGCTTTTTCAATTAAAGACTTGACTCTAGCAAGCTCAGCCTGATACTTAGTTGGATTAGACTGGGCAAGAGAAGTATCTATATAGGAACCAATATTACCATAAGTAATCGTCGCCATATTACTAATCACGTAAACATTTGGTTCTTTCACATTCAAAAGTCCCAAAATAGCAGCCATATTAGCCTCTTGTTTACGAGGATCCTTTTCCCCAGCTGTCAACTTGCTATACAGCCCGACATGCGCTGAAGGATTTTCCTTAGATGATTTTTCAACAATCATAGCTTGGCTAGATTTTTTAAGCCAAGTATCCGCATCATCTGACGTAAAGAGTTGGCGATTGCTGTCTAAAAATTCCTTCAAGCTAGCCTTACCTGTAATGGTAGATAAATATTTTGTAAATGTTTGAGGACTATTGGTCAATTTCATCTCTTCATAAGACATGGATCCTAATTTTTTCAAACTATCCAAGGCGGTCATTGTCTTATTACCAAATGAACTTGGATTAAAGGCCAGAATATCACGAATATTCGTGTCCCCAAATTGAATATTATAAAAACGATTGATATAAGACAGTCCCAACAAGATCTGCTCTTTGTATTGCTCAAGCTCTTGTTTGACCTTGCTGCGATTTTCAGGGGTATCTCCTATAATTCCCAAAGTATGAGAGGCAATCTTTTTGAAACTTGACTCAGCTTGCATCTTCGTCTGATCAAAGCTTTCTTGAATTGACAGTTTTTGAAGATACTCTGTGCGCAACATATCTTTGACCTCTTGGTCAGTAATATTTGGGTGTGTTTTTCTGAGCGCAATTCTCTTTGTTATAATATCTCGAGGATCATAGACAGGCTCCAACTGTGCTTTTAATTTACTATCATTTAAGAAATCTACTGACCTCGCGCTTGTGGTAAGAGCAGACACATCCACAGCATCTTCTCTCTCACTATTGGCTGGAAGTAAGTGTGGTTTATCCTCCTGACTACCAACTAAAATAACTCTCGGTTTCATTGGTTTTGTTATTTGACTCACTTCCTGAGGATTAATCAATTCACCAGTTTGTTCATTGATAGCGTAGGTTCTTGTAAGTGTATTCTCACCAACTTCTCCTTCAGAGGCTACCTTTTCTATGTTTTTAGCAAGTGAATAATCATCTCTCCGCTCCTCAGTAACAGCAATCGGTTGAATTACTTTTTCCACATTACCAACTTGAATCACTTTATCTACTGCTGGATTTACTTGTCTAGTAGTGTCAGATACCGTCACCTGACCTGTTGACTTATCTAGTTGATAAGTCGTCCTAGTTTCCACCGAACCATCACGCCCTGCAACCGCTACTTCCTGTCGTCTGAACTCCAAAGTAGGATTCATCTGGTAGATCGTTTTATGAGATAGGACAATAGTTTCAACACTCGGTTTAGTTCCAACTTCTACAACTTGATCAACTTTGTTAGCTACTATTTTGACAGTTTTATTCTCAGAAATATTTTCACTTGCTTGATCTTTAGTATAAGTAGTAGTAACTTGTTCTTGTCCCTCAACACCCGGAATTTTTACTCTTGTAATACCATGGTCTAGTGCCTCATTCTTTTCATAAATGGTTCCATAAGGAACAGCTTTGGTCTCTACTTTGGTCTGAGGAAGTTGAGTGTCTTCTTTATACTCTGGGAGAGCCTCCTGTATCTCAGGCTCACCGGAAACACCGCCCTCATAAGACGGAAGAGACGGCTCTACCAAGGACTCACCGGAAACACCACCTTCATAAGACGGAAGGGACGGTTCCACCAAGGACTCACCGGAAACACTACCCTCATAAGAGGGAAGGGACGGTTCTACTAAGGACTCACCGGAAACACCACCTTCATAAGACGGAAGCGTTGGTTCTACCAAGGACTTGCCAGAGACACCACCTTCATAAGACGGAAGGGACGGTTCCACCAAGGACTCGCCGGGGACGCCTCCCTCATAAGATGGAAGAGACGGTTGGACTTCTGGGGCTGTACTTATGCCATTTTCTTGAGGTTCCTTCTCTTTTGTCCCGACCAGAATTACCTGAGTAACTGGTTCACGAAGCACTTCTCTCCCTACTTCATTTCGCGTAACAATACCATCGATAACCCTTACTTCTGTTAAGATTCGTTCTTGTCCCTTGGCACCTTCTATAGAAATTCTTTTTTCTCCCTTAGCCAGAGTTGGGTCAGACTGCAATTGAGTTTCAAACTCTATCTCCCCTACCCTAACTTCCAGTTCTGGCTTGTCTTCAATAACAGTTTTCATTCCTTCATCTGGTACTTTTTTAGACTCAATACTCATACTTTTTTCAGGAGTTGGATTTAGAACGGGCTCAACTGCGTAAGATGGTTGAGGAGATTGCACAAGATCTTCAGTCGAGTCAAATTGAGATGCAGTCTGTGGTACAATCTTCTTAGACTGAGATTCTGAACTTTCCTCCTTTTGTGATAATGCTGGCGATTCTACCTTATCAACAGAAAGTTCCTTGCTAGTACTATCTCTTACCAAATAATATCCCGTAAATTCATATCCTTGGACTGTTTCAGGACTTGGTAGAAACTGACCTTCTACTCTCTTAACAAGGGCTGGTTGCAATTCTACCAGATTTTCAAAAGCAGAGATGGATGCTCCCCATCCACCAACAGCAAAGACTGTCACAAGGAAGTAAGACGCTCCCTTTTTTCTCTTGATTAAAGTAAAGGAAAGCAATAATAATCCTGCTCCCAAGATAAACATCCCATCATTAGAAAACAGACCTGTTTCTGGTAATCTTGTAGCCAATTTTCGATAGACAAAGTAGTATTCTTTTCCCTCTTTTACCTCAATCTTATTTTCTTCAAACCATTGCAACTCAGATTTTAGCTTTTCAGATAAATCCTGCTCATCCAAATAATGACTTGAAATTAGTGTTGAAGTCGTTTCTGCAGCCTGTACGGGTTGAGCCCCCATACCTGCAAAAAATAAACTCGTTCCTAGCAAGACCGAGCAAGCTCCTATTGTATATTTCCTCAAAGAAAAACGCTGCTTTCTCTCAAATTGAAATTCTTTCATCCCATCTCCCATCATTCATTATTACTGTATATTTAGTATATCAGAAATAGTTTGTATTCACAAATCTTTCTAGTTATTCCCTTATCATTCCAAGTTAATGGGGACAACATACAATAATTTTTATTTAAATGTATATCAATGCTCTTTGTTTTTCTTAACAAAAGCAATACAAAAAGAGCCTGAAACCAGGCTCTTTTTGTATTATTTCTTCTCAGCGCGGAGGGCTGACAAGATTTGTGTACGGATATCATCAACACCATTTGGCGTATTTGGTAAAAAGATAGTTTGATTGCCTTTTGCAGCAAAAGTGTTCAAGGTATCCAAATACTGGTTGGTCAAGAGGATGGACATGATTTGTTCTTCTGTCATGCCAACATTGGCTTCCTTGAGTTCTGTGATAGACTCTGCCAATCCATCCACAATCGCCTTACGTTGTTGGGCAATCCCCACACCATGGAGGCGGTCTTTTTCTGCTTCGGCTTCAGCTGCAGTGACGATTTTAATCTTATCTGCTTCCGCCAATTCTTGCGCTGCGACCCGCTTACGTTGCGCCGCATTGATTTCATTCATGGATTGCTTGACTTCTGCATCTGGTTCGACCTTAGTAATCAAGGTTTTCACGATAATATAACCGTAAGTAGTCATTTCTTCTGCTACTTGGTGTTGAACTTCAAGGGCAATCTCATCTTTTTTCTCAAACAATTCATCCAAGGTTAATTTGGGAACAGAAGAGCGAAGAGCATCTTCGATATAAGATTTAATCTGAGATTCTGGACGCATGAGTTTATAGTAGGCATCTGTCACGCTCTGCTCATTGACACGGTACTGAGTCGCCACATTCATCATAACGAACACATTGTCCTTGGTCTTAGTCTCAACCACAATATCGCTTTGCAACAAGCGCAACTGAATCCGCGCTGCAATCGAGTCAATCCCAAAAGGCAAGCGAATGTGAATACCGCTATTGGCAACCTTTTGGTATTTCCCAAAGCGTTCAATAATCGCCACCGACTGCTGACGAACCACATAAACTGTACTCAGTGTGACTATCACCAATAGGAGCACACAAACCACCACAAAAATCATCAAAAATGTTGCCATTATCGTGACCTCCATCATTATTTTTTCCTGTATTATAGCACATTTGAAATGTGTTTACAAATAGTTGTCATTGCTTTTCAATAGTTGTGTTTTTGCTTATTTTTCTGTAAAATCATTTCCATTAATTGCTATCGTTTTTTAAAATCGTATTCATCATCGTATTCATTTTCATAATCATCTTTGCCCGTATAGTTGAGAAGGTGTCAGTTTATTTCTAATAGTTTACAAAAGAATCAGTGAGTAATTTCACTGTTTTTATTATTAACAAAACACCGTTTTTGACAATAATCAAAAAATAAAAAGGATCTATTATTAACAAAATGGCATTTTTGACAATAATACACCACGATTCCCTCTTCCTATTCTTCAAGAAAACGTTTTTTTGAACAATAGGATTTAGATTTCTGTTTCTAATTGTTCAAAATGCGTGTTTTTGCAAAATAGAAATACAAACTCCAATTTTGTTAACGTCAACAAAATTGGCAACCAAGTGCTTTATAAAGCTATTTGTTGATGTCAACAAGTCAATTTCAGAGCAAACCATTTATTTTGCTACCGACATTGATGTCGGTTGGTTAGATGTTTTCTTGATTCAGAGCAAACAAAAAACCGCAAGCCTGAGCCTGCGGTAGAAATACATTTTAGAAAAGTTTTCCTTTCATTTTATTTTTTAAAATTATTTCGTAGTAATCAAGCCGTCTGGCTCTACTGTGAACTCTGGTTTATCTGCCATTGTTCCGTCTGCTTTAATGTAATACCAGCCTTTCTTATCGGCTGATTGGATGAAGGCATTAGATACCATAGCGCCTTCTTTACCGTCTAGGTAGTACCAAGTGTCCTTGTACTTGACCCAGCCTGTCTTCATGGCCCCTTCTACGTCGAAATAGTACCACTTCTCAGCAATCTTCTTCCAACCTGTTGCCATTTCACCTGATTGATCAAACCAGTACCAGTTGCCGTCCGAGTGTTTATGCCAGCGTTCTGCGAGCATATAGCCTGAGCCGTCGAAGTAATACCAAGTGCCGTTGACTTTTTCAAACTTATCTTTTGGATAAGAGCCGTCTTCTTTAACGTACCAGTAGCCTGTATCGTTTTTCTGCCAGCCTGTTTCAGCGCCTAGTCCGTTCTCAATATCTCGCTTAAACTGTTCACGGCTGATACCCCATTTTGCCAGATAGGGATAAGGGTCAACGTGGTCTGAATGGTTTTCGGGTTGGTTATTCGTACAGTATTCGTGCGTTTTGATACCTTCCAAGTCGTCTGTATCAAGCGTCTTCGGTAGGCCTGCTTCATCTGCTAGGTTTCGAAGCAATTCGATATAGAGGCGGTAATCCGTCATGAATTCTTCTTGAGTTTCATGGCTTTCAATCAATTCTACTGCTGCATAAGTCTCAGCATTCCAACCGCCTCCAACATCATAGGCTCCATTATTAGTTGGTCCTACTTGCATCACACGACCATTCCCAACAACATGAGAGAAAAAGCCTGAATTGACAGGCCTGCGCATATGATAGTCTGCTTCATTCTGAGCGGTTGAGTTTCGGTTGCCTGTTGAGTGGGCATGTACTTGACGGAAAGGCTCAACCCCAACAATCGGCAAGTCTGTACGTAGTCTGCTTGTATCGATATCCATACTTACTCCTCACTTGGTTTCTTGTATTCTAACGCTCGTGTGCTGTCTGTAATACCGCTTGTTGTCGGGTCATTAACCAAACCGATTGCAGTCAAGAACACGAATATCGCATTAACAAGCAAAATCAGCTTGTTGCCGATATCACCTAAATCTAAATGATATCCAAAGACTGCTGCACCAGCTTGCAAGACAAGCAAGAAAGCTGGAATTGCAGTCAGCCAGAAAAATTTATTTTGTAGTCGTAGTTTCCAATTAATCATATTATTTTCCTTTCTAGCGCCTTACTGCACCTAAACTTTCGACGGTTTTAGCGTCCCAAATGCCTAATTGATACATAACGCGAATGATATTTCTCTGATTATTCCACTGGTATTCATGCATGGAACCTCTTTCAGTCAACCTTGCTCTTGTCCAATCGTAATCATCTGCTGATTTTAGCGGATTCAGTACTTTTACTGTATCGTGCCAGTAATCAAATCTCGCTTTTTTCCACTCATCCAAACCAAGAATACCCATAGATGTTCTAATTATCGCGTTTGGGAAATCATAGACTGGAGGTTGGTTGCTTAATCCTTGACTTCTTTTAGCGCCCAAAATTGTGAGGTTATTACCTACATCTAGACCGCATCCATTATCGAACCATGCAATAGGCGGTGTACTGTTTAAATCAATCGTATAAGCCATCGGCGCCCGTCTTGGTGCAGGTTTGATAAGAGCCATTTGTTCTTGCAAAGTCTGATTTTGCTTTACTAAAGATTCCACTTGATGCTTCAAGATTTGATAGTCAGATTTCCCTTCGATATAATCTTTCGCTTCAAGCTCTTCTTTGGTTGCGTAATTCGTTTCAATCCGCTTGACATCACGACCAACCGCTTGAGCAAATTCCTCAAAATTGCTCATAGCAATCACGCTTTCGCTGCATTATACGTTGCGACCAGGTCAATGTTGGCAAATTCGTCAATACGACGGCCAAGGTCAGCCAGTTTTTGAACCACTGCGCCTTCGGTATCGCCACTCATTGCAGCAATCTTTTCAGCAATCTCTTTCAGTGTGTCGAGATTTTCAGGAACACCCTCGCCTAAAATATCAGCTTTCACTGCGGTTTTAGCTTGTTCAATCAATTGTGTGACTGTCGCATTGTCAATCTTGCCATTTAGCAGTTGCTTTAGTTCCTTGATATCAACCCCAACTGCCTGTGCGAATGCTGTTAATTTTGTTGTGTCCATATTCCTACACCTTTCCTAGATTATAATAAAAGAGCAAATCAGGGATTTCCTGACATGCTCCACCTTCGCTTGCAGGTCTTTCTGCAAGCTGTTTTTTTA
>ERZ773027.1564-NODE-1564-length-11989-cov-3.197419_pt1 | contig 11989 bp, 9 predicted proteins | sample MGYA00511032_ERZ773027 | MGnify/ENA primary metagenome ERZ773027 (study PRJEB29015, sample SAMEA2738138) | human oral metagenome | biome: human oral; feature: human-associated habitat; material: saliva | place: China | collected 2190 ... | reverse complement strand
TCATATCCAGTACGTCAGCAATGGATTTTCCCTTAAAGCGAACCTCTAATGTCTCACGGTTATATCGCTTACCATGACATACTTCACATGGAACCATGACATCGGGTAAGAAATTCATCTCTATTGTCTTGTATCCATTACCACCACATGTTTCGCAACGGCCGCCCTTCACATTGAAGGAGAAGCGTCCCGGCTTGTATCCACGTATCTTAGCTTCGGGCAGATTGACGAAGAGTTGTCGAATATCGTCGAACACACCGGTGTAGGTGGCCGGATTCGAACGCGGCGTGCGACCAAGCGGACTCTGATCGACAGCCACCACCTTATCTATATGTTCCAAGCCTTCGACGCGCTCATATTCGAGGGGTTCGCGCAAGGAGTGGTAGACGTGTTGCGACAAGATGGGATAGAGCGTGTCGTTGATGAGGGTCGATTTGCCCGATCCCGAAACGCCTGTCACACCGATGAGCGTGCCGAGGGGAAACTCTACGGTGACGTTCTTTAGGTTATTACCTTTCGCACCGACAATGCGCAAGACTTTGCCGTTGCCTTCACGTCGTTGTTCGGGAATGGCAATGCGGCGCGTGCCGTTCAGGTAATCGGCGGTGAGCGTCTCGCTTTTGAGCATCTGCGCCGGCGTGCCTTGGAACACCACTTCCCCACCCTTTCGTCCGGCGCGGGGGCCGATGTCCACCACATAGTCGGCGGCCATCATCATGTCTTTGTCGTGCTCCACCACAATCACAGTGTTGCCGGTGTCGCGGAGCTGTTCGAGCGAACGAATCAATCGCACATTGTCGCGCTGATGGAGACCGATCGAGGGTTCGTCGAGAATATAGAGCACATTCACCAACTGCGAACCGATTTGCGTGGCGAGTCGGATGCGCTGGCTCTCGCCGCCCGAAAGGGTCATCGCCGTGCGGTCGAGCGAGAGGTAGTCGAGTCCCACATCGAGGAGGAACGAAAGGCGCGAGCGAATTTCCTTCAAGATCTCGGTGGCGATCGCTTGCTGCTTCCCACTGAGATTTTCGCCGATTCCATCGAGCCATTCTTTCAATTCGGCCACATCCATCGCGGCGAGTTCGGCAATGTTCTTATCGCCAAATTTATAGGACAAGGCCTCGCGGTTGAGACGCGCCCCTTTGCATTCAGGACAACAGGCCGTGGTGTTGAATTGTTCTGCCCAGCGCTGCGAAGCGGCGGTCATCTCGGCATCGGCCATTTGGCGAATGTATTTCACCACACCGCCGAAATCGGCGTAATAATCGTCGCTGCGTCCCATGCGCGCCGCCGGGATGCGCAGCAGTTCGGGCGTACCGTTGAAGACGGCATCAAGTGCTTCGTCCGACAATTCCTCTACGGGCGTGTCGATCGAATAGCCGTATTGTTCGAGTACCGTTTCGATCGCCCAAAAAATGAGCGTTTTCGTGTATTTCCCGAGCGGAACGAGCGCCCCTTTCTTGATGCTGAGTTTCGGATCGGGACACACCTTTTCGCGGTCGATGACATTCACCACGCCCAAGCCTTTACACTTCGGGCAAGCGCCTTGCGAGGAGTTGAACGAGAAATTGTGCGGCGCCGGCTCGCGGTAGGCCAGTCCCGTCACGGGACACATGAGGCGTTTGGAGTAATATCGCACGGTTTCATCGTCGGCATCGAGCACGAGCATCAGACCGTCGCCCTGCGAAAGGGCTTGTTGCACACTCTTTTTGAGTCGCTCTTCGTCCTTGGCTTGCACCTTGAGTTTGTCGATCACCACTTCGATGTCGTGATTCTTGTAACGATCGACGCGCATACCGGCTTCCAACGGCCGCAATTCACCGTCTACACGCACATGGATGAAGCCCTTCTTGCGCACACTTTCAAAGAGTTCTTTGTAGTGTCCTTTGCGCTGCTGCACCAGGGGCGCAAGAAGGTAAATGCGGTGGTCGGCATAGTGATCGAGGAGCAGACCGATGATTTGCTCCTCGGTGTATTTCACCATTTTCTCTCCACTGGCATAAGAATAGGCATCGCCGGCACGCGCATAGAGCAGACGGAGGAAGTCGTAGATTTCCGTCACCGTGCCGACGGTGGAACGCGGGTTTTTATTGGTGGTTTTCTGTTCGATGCTGATCACGGGCGAAAGACCGCTGATCTTGTCTACATCGGGCCGTTCGAGATTGTCGAGAAAGTTTCGGGCGTAAGCCGAAAAAGTTTCAATATAACGACGCTGACCTTCGGCATAAATGGTGTCGAAGGCCAACGAGGATTTTCCGCTACCACTCAGTCCGGTGACAACAGTGAGGGCGTGGCGCGGGATATCGACGTCGATATTCTTGAGGTTGTGCACGCGGGCACCGAGCACCTCGATCTTACCGTGTTTGAAAGTTTTGTCTTGTTCTGTCATGTTGTCGTCGTATCAACGCGCACTGCCGGAACGATTTTCTTCGAACCGACGCAGGAGATTGATGGTTTTCTTGATGTGGTAGTTGCGGCCGTCGGCACCTCGCGCCTCAACATTGAGGTAATAGGCGCCGTCGGGCGCCTCAGCCGAACCGATGCGGCCGTCCCATCCGCCGGCGGGATCGTGCCACTCGTGCACTTTGCGCCCCCAGCGGTTGCACACCAAGGCGCGGAAACGCACAATGCTTTTGTAACCCTCCTTGGCTTTGAACACATCGTTGATGCCGTCGCCGTTGGGCGTGAAGGCGTTGGGAAATTCCAATTTGCTTTCGGAGATCGCGATGCGGAAAGCCTCCGACTGGGTGTAAGTCACCGTGTCGGTGCCCTCCACAAAGGAGACCAACAGCTGCACCACGAATGTGCCGCTCTCGGTGAATTCGTAGGAAGTGTTGGCATCGTAGCGTGTGAGGAAGGGCGTCGTGTTGCCGTCGCGGCGAAACTGCCACTCGTAGAGCGGCGTGCGCGAACCGTAGTCGGCGGCGCGCGATTCGAAGCGCACGCGGAGCGGCGCACTGCCGTCAAACCCGGTCTCTTCTGTCTCTTTGCCGTCGGCTGCGATCACCACCATGGTGGGATGCGCCGTCGGCACAGCCGGATCGGCCATATGCGAACTTCGAAGAGCAAAACGTGGCGCAATTTCCGATCCAGATTGTTCCATTTTGTCCGATTTCATCGCAAATAACGACTGACTCTGCGCCATCGCGGGGAAGAGTAAGAGCAATATGCACAGTTCCACACAACGACTCAGCCCCACCCGATAAGGGGAGAGCGAAACGCAGAATTTAGCGAAGCGAGACCACAGGACAAATTTCATATCTACAGAGAGTTTGAATTACAAAAATACAAATTCGCCACCACTGAACAAAAAAAGTGCGCCCCTTTCTTTGGAAATCGTGGCACATGATGTATTTTTGCAATTGAAATGCGCCTGTGGCGAAATTGGTAGACGCGCCAGACTTAGGATCTGGTGTCGCGAGACGTGTAGGTTCGAGTCCTATCAGGCGCACTGCTTTTCAATAACTCCCCTTTTGACCATGATCAAAAGGGGAGTTTTGTTTTTTTATCCCCGTTGCAGCCGAAGATGGCACACGACATCGCGTTCTCTTATCAGCCGATGACACGAAATACGCGGTAGCCCCAAAGAGGAAGTCCATGCGGAACGAAAGTTCGCTCTCAAGCCTTCGCAAAAACAAGCGCACTTTTTCGAGAAATGTCCCCACTTTTCCAACAAACCTGTGGACTTTTTCGTTCTATTCCCCTTGTTTCTCCCCCTTTTGCGTACGCACACCCGCATCTCAGCCATTTCCGAGAATCAACTTCACCCTTCGCCCAACTCGATAGTGCACTAACAATCAATATATTGCAGTGAACAGAAAACAGTTCTTTCTTCCTTCACCTCGACTTTCCTACTTTCTTATGCCACTCCATCACTTTCTAACACCGCATAATGGGCACGAATCAAGAGATCGAAAAGGGTGAAGGGAAATAAGGGTGAAGTCTTCACACATAACGACCTGCAGCACTTACACATGGTCGCGTTTTGACTACCGGGTGAAGGCAAATGAAAAACTCTGTGACTCTCTCTCGCACGCGCGCGTTCATAATATAGAATGAAACATTATCGCATACGCCCTTTTTCAACGCGGGGCGAAAAACGCGCTCCGTTGAGTGCGACGAAAGTGCGAGCAAATCTGGTTTGCAATATAGAGATTACAACGCGAAAATACAACTTATCGGCACCTACAATCCCCTGTCGGGAGGCTTGCGCAAAACTTCCGCACAAAGTCATCGCGCCACAATCGAAAGCTTGTCAAGTCCGATTCTCAAAGCCGCTACTACGAACTGTGAAAAGTGCATTTTCTCGTCTTTTTTCTTGCCTTCCCTTGCTTTCCGTTCTACCTTTGCACTACGAAAACGAGACACAGGGACAGCTTCAAAGGACATAGAGAGATAAAACGTAAGTCCCTCTGTCTCGCGGACGTAACACTAACTAATTACCGAGATGCACTGCATCTCTATGTTCAACTAAAACTCAACAATATGACTAAGCAAAAAACTATGATCGAAGAACTGAAGTATCGCATTGCTCGATATCGTTCGATGGGCAATGTGCCAATCTCTCTACAACCAACTCCGCGCTCTCAAGGCAGAGCAGTAAACGGCCGTCCACTCGACCTCTTACTTCCCAAATGGGGAAGTAAAGACCGGAATCGGTCCATCTTTTATTACTTGTGCCATTGGCACTTTGACGAAGAAGTTCCCGACGAACTTCCTTTTTTTTGCTCCGAACGCCCAAATTACCGGCTGTCGGGGCGATTATTTTTCTATAAATACGTATATTCGCAACCAAGAATTTCTAATGACCATTCATGATCAACATCAACACGGGCGACATCATCGGCAAGGCTTTTGATTTCGCAAAGTCCTATGGACTTCCCATGGCAGCTATTCTTTTTGCGGCCAATGCTATCGGTGGCCTCTTAGGGCAAATCTCGGGTCTGTCCTCGAGCGAAGAAGTTAGAGTCGGTGGCTCCTTACTTTTCTCGCTCCTGCAACTTGGCATCAACGCACTTGTCACCGTCAGCATCTTTGCCTCCATCCTCAAGATTCTGAAAGAAAATGGCGGAAGCTACAGTTTCGACCACGGCCTGCAGGTTTCGGTTTATGTCAAGTTCGCGGTTTGCCAATTCATTTATGGTCTTGCCGTCGTCTTCGGCCTTGTCTTCTTCATTGCGCCCGGTATTTTTATCGCCGTTCGTTGGGTGTTTGCCCCGCTCTATCTCATCGACCACCCCAATGCGAGTATAGGTGAAGCACTGCAAGCCTCTTGGAATAAGACCGAAGAACTATTTTGGCCACTCTTCGGCTTGGGTTTTGTAGCCGGCTTGGTTTCCGCCTCCGGTATTCTGCTTTGCTGCATCGGTATTTACTTCACCATGATCATTGCTTACGTGGCACAAGTCATGACCTACCGCATGCTGTGGAATGACGAACAGGAAGGTGCTGACGAAGATCAATTTGTACGCTTTGGTCGCGACGACCTTTACGTCTAAACCTCACTCGCCCCGTCCGCTGCTACACATAGCTTTCAGCGAACGGGGCGATTTTTTGTTTTTGTAAGGCACTCACGCCGGGTGTTGCAAAGAAGGTTGTCCGAGGAAAGGCCATTGATGCGAAGCCCTACGCGTTTTTTCCGTCTGCGCTCAGCGCTGTTTGACCCACGATGGCACACTACCAATCAAATGGCGCGCGGCCTCACAAGCCGTTTGTCCGGTGAGCGCGTGCGCCTCGAGATAGTCGCGAAGCAATCGAGTTTTGTCTTTGTACTTTCGCGTAGCAAGCAACGGGCCGACGACTCCGCGCAACGGCAAATCACGATCGGCGGGCGATTTGTCGCCCAAGCCCACCCGAACGGAAAAGAGAAGGGGAGACTCGCTTTCGGACGATGCAAGCGCCGACGGCTCGAAACGCAAAACAGGTTTTTCCTCCAAGAGCGGAAGCAGCGGCGCGAGTTCGTGCCCACCCGGACGCAAAGATTCGAGTCGTTCGGGAGGCATAGTATGCGTCTGCGCATTGATGCGTCGCAACCAGGCGGTGAGTACATTGTTCGGGCCGAAAACTTCTTCGCCTGTTGCAAAACGTGCACTGCGAATCAAGGCACTGTAATAATAATCGGTGCTATCGGAAAGGCAAATGCCGACGCACACGCGATTATCCATCTTGTAGTGCGACGTGGCCAAGGCACCAATGCGGTGGACATAGAGTTCCCCGAAATGATTGAGTTGGCGTTCGTTCTCATGCACATAAGCATCTTCGAAAACACCGGCTCGATAGAAATAACTCTCCAATTCGAGAGGACGACATTCGACTCCATAAACTTCGAACACTCCACCCTTCAACAAAAAGGCGGTGATCTGCTGAAGAAGCATTACCACTTCATCACGAGCAGTGACGGTGCGAAGCGCCGAGCATGCGGTTTGAAAATCCATATTCATCTATTTTCTTTTCCACAAAGTTAGTAATTTCCGAGAATTGCCTTCCCCTTTTCATCTACAAAAGCTACTCGCGCTGCATCTTCGTTCTTTTCCGCCCTCCCTCGTCGCCATTGGCTTGACAGCGGCACAGGCTACGGAAATGGTAGCGAATATTTCGACAACAGTTTCGCCTTGCGCCGGCAATCCTTCGCTCAAAGTCGACAGCCTCCGCGCCCTCCCTCTCGTACGCGTACACACTCGACGTGAGAAGACCGATACGGAAACGCCGACATTGCGCTTTTCACTATCGGGCGAAGCACTGCAGCGTCTGCCGAGTAGTACGGCGGCCGATGTGCTTCGTGCCCTGCCCGCCGTGTGGGTGCGCAGTTTGGGAGGATATGGCACGGCGACGACTGTAGGCACCCGCGGACTCGGCGCCACACACACCGCGGTGATGGTCGACGGCCTTCCGCTGGGCGATGCCGAAAGCGGCACGACGGATGTAGCGCGCTTTGCACCGCATCAACTCGAAGGCTTGCTGATCGATGTGGGCGACGCTCCGGAGCTGCTCTCTCCCGTCCGTGCTTTGGGGGCAGCCACCTTACAATTCACGACTCCGCGGCGCCCTCTGCGCATTTGGACGGCGATGGGCGCTTTCGGCTATCGAAGTGCCGGCGGAAGTGCCCACCTTTCCACACCGATCGGCCGACTGGGTTTTCAACTGGACGGAAAACGGGCCGACAACGACTACCCTTTCGTTTTCGACAACGGAACAATGCGCGAACATCGGCGACGCACTTGGGCGCAAACCCAAAGTTGGACACCGGCCGTGCGCTGGATGACACCCGACAGGCTGAAAGTCGGCAGTGGCGAACTGGGGGTTCGCGGTCACTACGCCCAACGGCAATTACCCGGTGCGACGTTGCTCTACGCTGTGCGCGAAGGCGAACGTATGGACGATGACGAAACGGCCGTACACGGAAAGTGGCAGCTGCGGCGAAAGACGTGGCAATGGAAGATGGCCGCACAAGCCCTATTCCATCAAAAAAGATACGAAGATCGCGATCGTCAATACCCCGGTGGCGTGCGACAAGACGACTATCGACAACGCGAATACTGGTTTTCGACGGGCGTGGAGCATCATATTTCCGCTCATTGGCAATGGGCCTATGCGGTGGACGGCACTTGGGCTATACTACACCAAACGGGACAAGCCGAACGCGAAGTGGGACGAATGAGCCTACAACAAGCCCTCTCGCTACGCTACCTCCGTGCAAGAGGATCGGCAACGCTTCGCCTTTTGCGCCACGACTTCTTCAACACGGCGCGCAATGCCGACCCAACCAACTTGGGAACGGCCAACAACGTGGGGAGTTTCGGTTTGCAAGGGACGGCGCACGCCGACTTGTGGCGCACCCCGGCCACCCGAGTAAGCCTTCGCGCGACGGCGCAGTCCACTTTTCGCGCACCGACCTTCGCGGAGAACTATTATTTCCGTTACGGCAACACACAACTGCGCAACGAACGCGCGCAACGCTTGAACTTCGGTCTCGTCGGTGCGTATGCTGTCGGACTTTGGCAGGTGCAGGCTTCGGCAGATGCCTTTATCGACAAAATCAGCGACGGTATTGTGGCCGTACCGCTCACACCGGCCATTTGGCGCACCGAGAATTTAGACCAAGTGCGGGCTTCTGGACTTGATGTGACCGCCAATGTGCGCTACGCTCGCGAAAGGCGCACCACGATCGCGGCAACGGGACATTGGTTGCTGTGCCGAACCCTCGACCGGTCGACGCCTCACTCACGCAGTTACAACCTGACGCTCCCTTATCGCCCCACTCATCAAGGATATTTCGCGGTGGAAGCCGCACACGGCGCACTCGGTCTCTCCACCTCGCTCGTCTACACCGGCGAACGCTGGTCGACGCCTCAACATCTCGCTGTTTCGCACCTACCGGCCTTTGCCGAATGGAATGCGGCGCTGTGGTGGAAACAAGCCATCGGCACTTCCACCCTGACCTTGCGCGCCACGCTGATGAACCTCACTGATGCACAACGCGAATACGTCCGCGGCTACCCGCTGCCGGGAAGAACGTGGACGCTCAACGCGACTTTCGACTTATAATTGTAGTATTTTATCTTCATCACTTCGCTTATGTTTTTCTCTTCTCGCCTTGCTCTACTCCGTGTTAGCCTGCTTCTCGTCACCGGAGCATTACTTTTCAACGCTTGTACCGACGACGAAAAAGAAATTCCGCGCCAACCGGAGACAACGGCCCCCACGACCGCGCAAGTACTGGTGCTCCACCAAGGCAACCAAGCCACGAAGTTGCCCGGAGGCTACTCGCTGATCGACACGCAACGACAATCTGTAACGGCAAACGCCTTTCTCGCGCACAATGGTAAACTGCTTGGCGAAACTCCGCAAGAGGCGATTCTACACGGGACGAAAATCTACATTCCGTGCCACGGCAGTAATTTGGTGCAGGTGGTGGATGCCGCTTCTCACCGCCTGATCAAATCCATTCCCACGCAAGCCCCGGAAGGTGTGGCCGCGCAGGGGAAATACGTTTTCGTCACGAACAATGACGGCTTTCTCTCACGCATCGACACCGCTTCGCTCGCCGTTGACCTCCAAACTGCGGTCGGCCCCAACCCCGCCGGCGTGCTGGCACTCAATAATTATATATATGTAGCGATCAGCGACGGATATAATTACAATGACGGATATAAAAATGGGTTCAAGGTCTTGAAAGTGCGCCCAAACACCCTCGGCATCGTCAGCGAAATTCGCGTCGGGATGAATCCGACAAAACTCTATAAAGACGATTTCAACCACGTTTTCGTCGCCTGTCAGGGCAACTACGGCACGCACGCGGCGGAGATCTGGAAGATCAACGAGAACGACGAAGCCACTTCTTTTGCGGCGGCCAACCTCGCAGCCGTCGACGGTCACCGCATTTATTTGGTACGCTCCACCACAGATTGGACAAGCGGAAAGACGACCGTAACCTATGCTGTGCGCGACACACGTTCGGGTACAGCGATAGCTTCGCTATTCGGACAGGTACAACCGCCCATTGATCCAACAAGCCTTGCCGTTGATCCTCACACAAAGCAGATATATATTGCGTCGCGCGGCACCCTCGAACCCAAAATCCGCTTTACCGAACCCGGCACCGTGAGTGTTTACACCCCCGAAGGCGATTTTCTACATCGCTACAACGTGGGGATCGAACCCTGCTCGCTCCTCTTTCTGAAGAAATAAGGCGGGCTTTGGTCAAGCCTCGCGGCGAAGTTTGGTTATGTCGACCTTTCTTCCTACTTTTGTCTGTAGTCTATCCTCTTTTCTATGCGCGTTCTGATCATCAACACCAGCGAACGAACCGGTGGAGCGGCTGTTGCCGCCTCTCGCCTGCACGCAGCGTTGACCCATATCGGGGTCGAGGCTGAAATGTTGGTGCGCGATCGACAAACGGCTTCCCCACAAGTGCACACTTTCCCGAATCGGTGGCGCATGAAATGGGCTTTTCTGCGAGAAAGATTGGGCATTTTCTTCCATCTGCACGGCCGTCGAAAGCAACTTTTCGCTTTGGATACGGCCGTGACCGGAGGGAAGGTGACGGAAACAGCGGCCTATCGCCGCGCCGACGTCATTCATTTGCATTGGATCAACCAAGGTCTGCTCTCCCTCGACGAGTTGAAACGCATACTCCGCGACGGAAAAACGGTCGTGTGGACGATGCACGACCTCTGGCCCGTGTCTAGCATTTGCCACTATGCCGAAGAGTGCACCGGTTTTCACAACGCCTGCGGACACTGCCCCCAACTGCCTCATCCCAGCAGCAAGGACTTGTCGCACCAAGTGTGGAAACAGAAAGAGAAAGTTTACCGAAAAGGAAAAATCACCTTCGTAGCTTGCAGCCAATGGTTGGCGACACAAGCACGAATGGCTTCTCTCTCACAAGGGCATCGCGTGGTGAGCATCCCCAATGCCATCGACACGCAGGTGTTTCGCCCCATGGACCGCAGAGCAGCTCGCGAAGCCTTAGGACTTCCCACTGATCCGAATTTGAAAATCGTGCTTTTCGTGGCACAACAGATCACCAATGTGCGCAAAGGCGGTCCCTACCTCATCGAGGCGTTCCAAAAACTCTTGGCAGCGCATCCCAACTATCGCCACAACACTGTCCTGCTCATCCTCGGTGGGGCTGCCGAACAATACATCTCGTCTTTTGATGTCCCAGTTTTTCCAGTGGGATATACCGAAAAGGTGGAACGCATCGTGCAGACCTACAACGCTGCCGACCTCTTTGTCATCCCCTCGGTGTCGGACAATTTGCCCAACACCATCATGGAAGCCTTAGCTTGCGGACTCCCTTGCGTAGGTTTTGCAGCAGGCGGCATTCCCGAAATGATAGACCATCATTCCAACGGCTATGTGGCGCACGCACAAGACACGCAAGATTTGGCAAATGGACTGCACTGGGTGCTTCAGTCGGATGCCACAACGCTGCAACAAGCAGCCCTCGACAAGGTGCACCGCTGCTACTCTCAACAGCGTGTGGCGCAACAATATCTCGCCATCTACCAAGGAAAAGAACCTGAATAACTAGAAGCTCTAGAAGGACTAGAAAAGCTAGATGACCTAGAAAATCTAGAATCTCTAGAAAAACCCACCTCTAATATGACTTTCACCATTGCCACGGTTTGCTACAACGCAGCCAAGACCATAGAACGCACCCTGCATTCTGTGGGCGCACAAGAATATCCCTTTGTGGAGCATCTCATCATCGATGGCGCGTCAAAAGATGCGACCCTCAATCACCTGCACCTTTGGGAAAAGCAACAAGAGGAGATGCCGACTTCCCATAAATTGGTGGTAGTGTCTGAGCCCGACAAGGGACTTTATGACGCGATGAACAAAGCCTTGCGCTTGGCAACAGGAGATTACGTACTGTTTCTCAATGCAGGCGACTGTTTCCACTCCCCCACCACCCTCAGCGACATCGCACGAAGCATCCAATCCGCACAATATCCGGACAGCCAACTTCCGGCTGTGCTCTATGGCGACACAGACTTGGTGGACAATGATGGACAATTCTTGCGTCATCGCCGACTTTCTCCTCCCGAGCAGTTACGATGGCAGGATTTCCAACAAGGGATGCTCGTGTGTCACCAAGCCTTCTTCGTGCGCACCAACTTAGGACGTGAGATCAACTACGATCTGTCCTATCGTTTTTCGGCTGACTACGATTGGTGCCTCCGCATCATGCAGCGCGCTGAAACCTTGGCACTTCCCCTCCACAACACGCACCTCGTCGTGGCAGACTATTTGGCAGAAGGGATGACCACACGCAATCACCGCGCCTCACTCCTAGAGCGTTTCCACATCATGAAACGCCATTTCGGCACCACCAAAACTATTGCGCAGCACGCATGGTTTGTGGCACGCACCCTAATCAAACGATAACTACCCGCTTTCCCCATTTTCTCCCACTCTCTCCTCCCTCAGCATGAAGATTACCGATAAAGACACGGCTTGGTCGTGGGCAACCGACCGATGTGCA
>ERZ773027.1562-NODE-1562-length-11999-cov-8.449598_pt1 | contig 11999 bp, 8 predicted proteins | sample MGYA00511032_ERZ773027 | MGnify/ENA primary metagenome ERZ773027 (study PRJEB29015, sample SAMEA2738138) | human oral metagenome | biome: human oral; feature: human-associated habitat; material: saliva | place: China | collected 2190 ... | reverse complement strand
CTAACGGCTTGCCGACGGACGACATGAGCATGCGGGAGGACACCCGGACACAATTCTCCCCCGCGAGCCCTCGTTGGGGCCCGCGGGGGAGGGGACAGAGCCTACTAAGAGATCCTCAGAACAGCAGCGGTGCGAAGCCAGCCATCGGGGCGAGGAACGCGGCGCCACCCAGCACAGCTGCCTTGATGTAGGGGAAGGCAACGAAGGCCGCGATGATGAGGACCACGATCAGCGCCATAAGGATCAGGTTGTTGCGCTGGCGCTTGTACTGCTCGGGGGTCAGCTCCTCCTTCTTGCGGATGAGCGGGGCCTCGCCGTGGACGGAACCGGTGTTGCCGCCGGGCTTTGCGCCCTCGTTCTCGGTCGGGAAGTGCTGGTCGGACATGGTGGTCTCCTATTGATTGACAGGGGATCAGTTGATGATCGGCTTCCCGCCGATGGACAGGGGGGCGCGACTGCGCGTCTGGGAATCAAGATCCTTCTCCCACGCAGACGCGGCGTGCCAGCTCGAGGGCTGCAGCAGACGCAGCGCGCCCATGTCGGCGAGCGCGTCGAGCAGGAGGAAGCGGGGCGTCGGGTAGGGGGCGTCCCACGGGATCGCGGTCCACAGGCCGTTCTTGCCGACGAGGAACTCGCCGCGGTTGCGGTCGTGCAGGTCGTTGTTCGCGGTCTGGGCGTCGCCCTCAGCGGCCCACAGCCAGCGGGTGATGCGGAAGGCCTCCCACGTCTCCTCCCACGAGGAGTAGGAGGACTGCAGAGCCCGGTTGATGAGCGCGAGGGTGTCCCAGGCCTCGTCCTCGCTCAGCCAGCCCTGGCCGGCACCCGCGCGCGTCAGGTTCGCCGCACGAATGAGGTCCCACGCGGCGAAATCGAGGGTCTGGATGCCGCGGTCGTTGTCCAGGAAACGGCGGATGCGCCAGCGGCGCTCCCAGGCCTCCATCGACGAGTCGGCGGTCTTATTCAGGCGGGCGATCTCGTTGTCCGCCCAGCCGGGCCTCGCGCAGCGCTCGCGCAGGCCCGCGAAATCCTCGCGGTGTCCGGCGCGCAGAAGCGAATAGATCTGGCGGAGCAGCCCCTCGCGGTCCGTGATATCCCAGTCGCGCTCCAGCATTGCCTTCATGGCACCGGGCTGCGCGAGCTCCAGCTGGTTGACGATCTCATCGTTGCACAGCGAGTAGACCATGGACGGGGCCAGCAGGCGAGCCTGCGGGTCGGTGGCCATGTCCTGGCGCTTGCCGCTCAGATGCGGGGTGTGGTGCTCGTTGAGCTTGTTCCACTCGCCTTCCTTACCGGCCTTGCGCACGTCGCGCGGCGCGGGAACGGCACCCTTCGAGCGGGCGGCAGCCTGCTTGAACGTAGTCGCTGCGAGGGCCACGATGACGCAGCCGATCGCGAACCAAATCGGGAACGGAACGTTAGAGAGGAAATTCTGGAGCACAAACTGATTGTGCCCGATGGAAAGCAGATCACACAATTCAGGGGCGCATGTGCGCACCACGTGGGACGAGGCCGGAGCCGGGTTGTGTGTCCCAGCACCGGCCTCGTGGATCGACTCGCGTCCTAGGGGTCAGCTCGCCCGCTTCGGCGTGATCCCCATGAGAACCGTGTCCGGGTGGGGGTAGAAGCCGAGGAAGGAGCGCAGGCGAGCGCTCCACGAATCCGATCGCGTGGGGGATGCGATGAGCAGATCCTCGTAGAAGACGGATGCGTCGGTCACGCCGATCTCGTCGAGCGATGTCAGGGGAATGCCCGAGGGGACGGCGTAGAGGGTCTCTGGAGGAGCGGGTTCCTTCCGATAGTCGTGTGTCGGGGGAATGGAGAGAATCAGGGATCCATCCGTCGAGATGGCTGCCGTACTTGGGTAGGAGACACGATCGGCCCCTCCCGCTTCGTTCGTGACGTATAGGCGCCGGCCGTTGATGGCGGTGATGCGTGGGGGGAAGACATTGTCGTCCGTATACCAGCACAGGTGTGCCCAGGTGACCTCGCCCGAGATGAGGGTCGTCGCCAGTTGCTCGCTCGTCGGGGTTATGGTCTGGCCGGTCTCGTCCCAACACTGGATGGTGTCGGCTCCCCTCAGGCGTATGGCGTTGTCTGTCAGAGGGATGCGCGAGATCTCAGTACCGTTCGCGGTGATTGTCACGAGGGCGGGTGCCTCGGAGTCATCGGCCATCGTCCCGCTGAACGCCCAGCCGTCGGTCACCGGGGTCAAGGTGGTGACGTCGGCGGACAAGGGTTCCGTGACACTACCGTCCAGGAGATTGAGGAAACGGTTTGCTTCCGCCCCGGGAGCGTTGATGCTGTGCTTAGTCGGGACGTATCCGTTGGCCATGGGGACGTTCATGGGGATGCCCGGCTTCTCGGAGTCGTCACGGACGTCGGCGGCGTATCGCCATGCCTCGGTGCCGTCCTTGTTGTGTCCCAGGCACATGTAATAATCGTAATCCTTGTCCCATGGGTAGCACACGACGGCCACGGGCCACTGCACCGCCACGAAACTCATCTTCTCGCTTCTGTCCAGGTCCTGTCCCACGTAGAGGAGGGGCGATCCGGAGGTGACGGAGTCAGGGATCGGGGATTCCCACGTGGCCGTGACCTGGCCGTCAGAGACTCGGATCGTCTGCCCGTCGACGACGATCGAGTCGTCCCAGGTTAGGATCGGCGCACTCGATTCGGTCAGCTCGCGGTGCCACAGGACGGAGGGCTGAGTGCCGCGCAGGTCGATGGCTACGAGCGTGGGGGGTTGGTCCTTGTCCTTGAAGATCGCGACCAGAGTGTCGTCGACCTTCGTGTGAGAGTACAACTGTCCGCTCACTCCCAGTTCCGAGGCCGTCATCTCCCAGGCGACGTCGAAACCGGAGGCGAAGTCGGGGGAGATGAACGAAGAAATACGTGCGTTGCCCGAGTAGCCGACGGGTCGGTGGGTGAGGCGGCACACGCAGATCGCCGCCGTAGCGACGAGCGCCACGACAAGAGTGATGGCGAGGCGGCGCACGAAGGAGGGGAGGGACTTGCGTTGGGAAGTCGGTGTGTCAGCTAGCGTCATCGCGTACTCCTCATCGGGTCCTGTACAGGGGTCAGGCCGACGATGCGCTCGCCGGGAGCAGGAGACAGGGCGGCTAGGTGCTCGAACCAGGAAGATGATGGTGAAGCGAGTCCGACGATGAGATCGTCGAAAACAGGAGAGGCCGAAAGCAGACCATAGCTGCGCCAACCGTGAACGGTGGAGGCTCCCAATAATTTGTCTGACAGTCGAGTTGAGGGCCGGGAGGCAGCATCGATAGCTGCCCCCACGTTAACGAGAGCCGGACCCCACACGTTGGATGAACCGGGAGGGGAATCTAACTCGACGTAGGGCATAAAAATGAGCGAGGAATCCTTGCTCACGGTGGCGGTACTCAGCATTGCGCTTGGGCTTTCGAGACCATTGATGGAGAATCGCTGACCCGTGGGCACGCTCGTCTCATCGTTGATGACCAGGGTGACCATATCTTTCCACGGCTCAACGGCCAGGGAGCTTTCCCAGGAGGCTTCGCCTGTGGCTGCGTAGTGCAGGAAATCCTCGATCGTGGGCGCGGTGTCGGTTTCCGTGGCAGGTAGCGTGCGCAGGTTCGCCAGGCGATCCGATGACGGTTTGGTCATGACCATGATCTGAGGATTGGAGCCGTCGGGGCCCATAGATGCGACAAGTTCAGAGTTGCTGCCAGATGCGATAAATCCAGATTCGCCTCCGATGACCCATCCGTCGGCGGCACGCACGAGGCGTTCTTGCAGCGTGTACGATTCGACGACTCGGCAGTCGCCGTTGATATTGTACCCGAAGGAGGCACAGGCCTCGTTTAAGGCCTCCAGGCCGACGCGCTCGCCGGTGTTCACATTCAGGAATCCCGTGAGGTCACCGAGCGACTCGCCCATTGCGGGTCCCGCGTGCTCATCCATCCACGTACGCAGAGGCACCCACCCGTCGACGGGGGTTACGGACTCCGGGAAGGAACCGGTGGAGGCGTCGAAGTCCCACACGTGGGTGGCGTTCTTGTCCCAGGCCTGGCAGGGGACCGTCGCGGGGCTCGTGCAATACAGGCGGACTGGGCCGATGGCTCCCGTGCTCCTGCCGCGCATAGACGGGTGTTCGTAGGGGGAGTCGGCAACACGGATCCCCGGAGATGGCCAGCCTGTGGTTGTTGTTCCGTCCGCTGGCGAGATGAGCGTGTTTCCGACGAGGAGGTCGCCGTCCCACCAGCTCATCCCTTCTTCGTCGTCGACGTCGACGCGCCATAGCTGGCGCGGCGCGGAGTGGGAGGCGTCGTAACCGACAGCGACGCGTTGGGTTCCCTTGTAGCCAACGATGAAGAGGCGTCCGTCGCGCGCGACGTAGTCGTCGATGCGGTCCAGGCCCGCGTCGGCCGCGTCGATTTCCCAGGCGAGGCGCACTCCGTTGATGTAGTTGGAGGACAGGAATCCGGTGTCTTGGGCGTTGCCGTGGTAGCCCCACGAGCCGTTCGCTGAATGCATGACGGCGAGGGCGCACAGGATCGACGTTGTCACCATCCACAGGCGTGCCCCGAAGGTAAAGGGGCAGATGATCCGGTACCAGATGCGCTTGAGCGCCCCCGCCCACCTGTAGTCGTCTTCGTCTGGGAATCTCATGGACCTGATCGTAACCGCATCCGCTAGCAACCGGGTAATTGTGCTGGCGTCGCAGGCCAGACGAGGCCGGGGCCGGGTGTGGTGGGTCGTCGCGCGTGAGGGGTCGCGACAGGTGGTTGTGCCCGCCCGTTTGTGCGCAGCTGGGCCCTTGAGGTGGCAGTGTGGGCGCCCTGCCCACACTGCCACCCATAGGGTTAACGTGCGCAGTTAAGGGCCCAGGCGCCACCCCTGAGATGAGCGCACGGGCAGCCGCGTCACCCAAGGGGCCCAGGCCTCGTCAATGACGACGACTCAGCCCGCCCGCTTCGGCGTGATCCCCATCAAGACTGTGTCCTTGCGATGGGAGGGGCTGGGGGAGTTGCGCGTCGCGTAGCTCGGGGTCGGTACTGCGACCAGGAGGTCTTCGTACACGGCGGTGACGCCGTGAACCCCGAACTCCTCCAGGGTCGCGAGCTGGGTGCCGGAGGGAACTGCGTAGAGGTTGTGCGGGCGGTGGAGGACAGAGTCGCTCTCACCGGCGCCATCAGGCTCGCGCGACAGGATGAGGGACCCGTCCCTCGAGGGAATTAAATCGGTGGCGTAGGCGCCCTTGATGGGCTTGCCGTCCGTGCTCGTGACCGTCAGATCGCGTCCGTTGATGGCCGTGATCGCAAAGAGGGAGCCGATTCCGTTGCGCGTGGCGCACAGGGTAGCCCAGGGGGCCTGGCCGGTGGCGATGGTTTCGGTGGCCTGTTCGACCGTGGGGATGATCTCGGTGCCGTCTTCCGACCAGCACAGGAGGGCGGCCAGATCCTCGGGGGGCATGGCCGTGGAGGCGACGGCACTCGTCGACTGCTCGGTCCCGTCTGGCGAGACGGTCACCAGCACGGTTTCGCGGGGCTGCCTGTTCGTCACGCCGCTGGAAATGTAGCCGTCGCTGGCGATGAGGTAGTGGCGCGCCTCAAGGGTTGCTCCTTCCGTGATGGTCCCGTCTTCCAGGCGCAGGTACTGGGAGATGGGGGCGATGTCTGCGGAGCCGGTGCGGGAGATCGGAATGTACCCGTTGGCGGCGCGTGTATGTGAGGGTAAGCCGGGCAGCGACGTGTTGGAATAGGTGCTGGTCGCCGTGTACGTCCATGCCTGGGTGCCGTCCTGGCGCCAGCCCGCGCAGTCGTAGTCCGCGCCGTGTCGGCCCGAGGAGCTCGTTGACTCCAGGCAGGTGACGGCGAGGGGCCAGGCCACGGGGACGATGCGCGGCTCGTATTGGTCGACGATGTGCTCGCCGACCAGCAGGAGGGGCTGGCCGGGCATGTAGCTGCTGGCCTCGCTGGGCAGCGGTGTCTGCCACGTCGCGGTGACGGTCCCATCCGAGGCACGGATCGTCTGGTTTCCGGCGACGAGCGAGTCGCCCCACGCCAGGACGATTGGGTATTCGCCTGTGAACTGGTGGGTCCATAGGACGGTGGGTGTCGGCCCGCTGACGTCAAGGCCAATGAGGGTGTGCTCCGAGCCGTAGGGTCCGGTGAGGGCGACGAGAGTCCCGTCGACGACCGCGGTCGTCGCGACCGTCTCGTTGGCACCCAGGTCCGTGGCGCTCATCTCCCAGGCGACCTCGAAGCCGCCCGAGAAGTCGGTCGAGAGGAACCTGGATGGCAGGGCCTGTCCCGAGTATCCGGTGGACTGGGCGGACCTGGAGGAGTCCGAGGCTCCGGGGGTGGGGAGCGTTCCCGTGCAAGCCGCGAGGAATGCGGCCGCCGCGAGCGCAGCGCCGATGGTGGTGCCGATCCGGCGCCTGTTCGGGCGGTGGGAGGCGGTGGATGTCATTGCGTGCTCCGGGTGGTGTTGGTGGTGGGGATCAAGCCGACGATGTGGTCGTCGCTGGAGGTAGTGGTCGGGGTGCGCGCGGAGGATACTCCCTGCGTGACCCGGGCGATGATGAGGTCGTCGAAGAGGGGGATCGCCTCGGTCGCCTGGTAGTCGTTCCACGCCGGGACCGCGTACTCGTTGAGGGCCGAGGCCGGGGCGGGCGCGTCCTCATGCGCCGTAACGTTCAGCAGCAGAGGGCGCGCCTCGGGCAGATTGGACTGCGAATGGGGTTTCTCCTGGTCGATGGAGGCCAGCAGGATGACGGAGGTGTCGCGGCTGATGGCCGGTCGGCGCCACCATGTCTCAGGGGAATTCCTCGAACTGGGAAAGATGCTCTGTGAGGTGACGATGGGATCGCGATCGTTGATTGTGATGGCGGCATTGAACGAGTCTGACGTGGCCGGGGTCAGGCTGATCGTCGTCTCCCAGGGGTGCGCGCCCGTCGAGGCGTAGGTCATCAGCTCCTCGGTGGTGGGAGGCGTAGGCTGGCTTGTGCCCGAGTAGGTTTCCAGGTAGCGCAGGCGTTCGATCGCCTCGCTGCTCATCGGGAAGAGCTGTGCGTTGGACCCGTCGGGGGCCACGGTCGCCACGTTTCCATCCTCGTCGCCGATCAGCCACCCGTCCGAGGCTCGGATGATCGCGACCTCGAAGGATCCCGTTCCCGTCAGTGGGCAGCGATGTTCCTCGGTCAGGCCACGGATCTCGATGGGGGAGCAGGCCTCGTTGATGGCGTCAACGCCGACGCGCTCGCCCGTGTTGACGTTGAGGAATCCCACGAGAGCCCCTGCGTCGCGGGTCTCCACACGGGCGATCGCGTACGTCGTGCGTCTGAGCGGAACCCACCCCTCCAGTGGTTTATCCGTCGTGGGGAAGTCGCCGCGCGAGGCGTCGAAATCCCACGCGCGGGTCACGTTCTTATCCCAGGCCTCGCACTGGAGGGTGGAGGGGTCGGGGCAGTTGAGGCGCACGGACCCCACGGGCGCGCTCGTCCACCCGCTGAGCGTGGGGCGCGAGTACGAGGAGTGATCGAAGCGGGCGGTCGGCGTCGGCCAGCCCGTGGTCGTTGTTCCGTCCGCGACGGACACCAGCGTGTTGCCCACGAGGAGGTCCCCCTCCCACCAGTAGCTGCCGGGCTCGTCGTCGGTGAGGTTGGTACGCCACAGCTCGCGCGGCTTCGCACTGCTCGCGTCGTAGCCGATTGCGACGCGCTGGCTCCCGCGATAGCCCACCAGGAAGAGGCGTCCGTCGGCCGCTGCGTAGTCGTCGATGCGGTCCAGACCAGCGTCCGCCGCGTTCATCTGCCAAGCAACGCCGACGCCGTTTGCGTAGCCATCGGCCAGGTAGCCGGTGTCCTGCGCGGCCCCGCGATAGCCGGGGGTGGCTCCTGCGGTGACCAGCCGTGAATCGCTCATGACATATAGGAGTGCGAAGGCTCCCAGAACGATGAACGCCACGATCCATATCCATGCTCGGCGCAGGAACGGGCGCGATGAGCGCGACGGAGGATCAGCCGACACTGGCTGAGCATCAGGCACTGTGTGACGAGAACTCATGAATCTGATCATAACGGTCTAATTTTGTTAGCACTGTGCCTCTCGTCCTGGAACCCAGGCGAAACGCCGTTTGTGGCCGCGTGCGCCGGGTGTCGTCGCGCGCGAGAATCAGCCACGGCCTCGTCAATGTCAAACCGAGTGGCGTGAGACGCGCGGAAGCGTCCCCGGTACCCAGATGCGGGTGGGACGCGGTAAGGTCCTTCCAAGATACCTCGGAGCGTGGATTCGCCGACGAGGTGCTACAAATACTGGGGAAGCGTTATGGGAAGGGACAGGTAATGTCAGCGACGAAGCTCGTGATCGTGGAGTCTCCTGCGAAGGCAGCCACCATTGAGGGATACCTGGGTCCCGACTACCACGTGACCGCTTCCATCGGCCACATTCGCGACCTCCCGCAGCCCTCCGAGCTGCCCAAAGACATGAAAAAGGGGCCATTCGGCCGCTTCGCCGTCAACGTCGACGAGGGTTTTACGCCCTATTACGTGGTGAACCCGGACAAGAAGAAAAAGGTCACCGAACTCAAGAAGCTCCTCAAGGAGTGCGACGAACTCTATCTGGCAACTGATGAGGACCGCGAGGGTGAGGCCATCGCGTGGCACCTCCTGCAGGTCCTGAAGCCGAAGGTTCCCGTGCGCCGCATGGTGTTCCACGAAATCACGAAGGAAGCGATCCAGCGCGCCCTGGAGAACACGCGCGACCTGGACACCGACCTCGTGGACGCGCAGGAGACCCGCCGCATCCTCGACCGCCTCTACGGCTACGAGGTCTCGCCCCTCCTGTGGCGCAAGATCCGCCCGTCCCTGTCGGCGGGGCGCGTGCAGTCGGTGGCCACGCGCCTCGTGGTCGCCCGGGAACGCGAGCGCATGGCGCACGTGAGCGCCCAGTACTGGTCGATCGACACGGCGTTTACGTCGGCGGGCCAGGCTTTCGGCGCGCGCGTCTCCTCCGTGGACGGCCACTCGATCGCGACCGGCTCTGACTTTTCCGAGAAGGGCGAGCTGAGCGCGAAGGCTGCCAAGGCCGGCGTCCTCCACCTGGACGAGGCCACGGCCCACGCCTACGCACAGGCGCTGTCGGACGCCCCGGCCTCGGTCATCGACTCGGTGACCCGCAAGCCCTACCGCCGTCGCCCGGCCGCCCCCTTCACGACGTCGACCCTCCAGCAGGAGGCGTCGCGCAAGCTGCACTGGAACGCGTCCTCGACGATGCGCACCGCCCAGTCCCTCTACGAGTCCGGTTACATCACCTACATGCGTACCGACTCCACGGCCCTGTCCAGCCAGGCGATTCACGCCGCCCGCGAGCAGGCCACTCAGCTCTACGGGGCCGAGGCCGTGGCCGAGTCTCCGCGCCTGTACGGCACCACCTCGAAGGGCGCACAGGAGGCCCACGAGGCGATCCGTCCCGCCGGCGACCACTTCCGCACGCCGGGCGAGGTGGCTGGTTCCCTGTCGAAGCAGCAGCTGGCCCTGTACGACCTGATCTGGAAGCGCACGGTCGCCTCGCAGATGGCCGACGCGGTTGGCTACACGGCGACGATTCGCGTGCTCACCGGCATCGAGGTGGAGGGTAAGCGTCACGACGTGATCTCCTCGGCCTCGGGCACGGTCATCACCTCCCCGGGCTTCCGCCTGGCCTACCAGGAGGGCCGCGACCAGGGGCGTTACGACGCGGAAAAGAACGACGCGGAGAAGACCCTGCCCGACGTCGCCGAGGGGGATCCCGCGACGCTGACCGAGGCCACCCCCGACGGCCACGAGACCCAGCCCCCGGGCCGCTACACGGAGGCCACGCTGGTCAAGACCATGGAGGAACTCGGCATCGGCCGTCCCTCCACCTACGCGGCCACCATCCAGACGATCGGGGACCGCGGGTACGTGACGCACCGTGGCCAGTACCTGGTGCCCACGTGGCTGGCGTTCTCCGTGACGCGCCTGCTCGAGGAGAACCTGGCGAACCTGGTCGACTACGACTTCACGGCCTCGATGGAGGGCGACCTGGACCGTATCGCCGCGGGCGAGGAGAACGGCACGGAGTTCCTGACCGGCTTCTTCTTCGGCCCCGACGGCACGGGCGAGAACGGCGGTCTGCGCCACGACGTTGCCTCCCTGGGCGACGACATCGACGCGCGCGCCGTTAATTCGATCGACCTGGGTCGCGGCGTGACGCTGCGCGTGGGCCGCTACGGCCCCTACATGGAAAAGGCTGACGGGACGCGCGCGAACGTCCCGCCGGAGGTTGCCCCCGACGAGCTGACGGACGAGCTCATTGACCAGCTCTTCTCCCGCGCCGCCGACGATGGCCGCGAGCTGGGCGTCGACCCCGCGACCGGTCACACGATCATCGTCAAGGACGGCCGCTACGGCCCCTACGTCACCGAGGTCCTGCCTGAGGAAGCCACGGACGAGGGCGCGAAGAAGGCGAAGAAGAGCGCCGCCAAGCCTCGCACCGCCTCGCTGTTCAAGACCATGGACATCGCCACCGTCACCCTCGAGGATGCCCTGTCGCTGCTGTCCCTGCCGCGCGAGGTGGGCACGGACCCGGCCTCGGGCGAGGTCATCACCGCGCAGAACGGCCGCTACGGCCCCTACCTGAAGAAGGGCACGGACTCGCGCACGCTGGCCTCCGAGGACCAGCTGCTGACCATCACCCTGGACGAGGCCCTGGCCATCTACGCGCAGCCCAAGACTCGTGGCCGTGGCACGGCCCGCCCGCCGCTGCGCGAGTTCGGCGAGGACCCGATCTCGGGCAAGAAGGTCACCGTCAAGGACGGCCGCTTCGGCCCCTACGTGACGGACGGCGAGACCAACGTGACGGTGCCGCGCGCCGAGACGGTCGAGGACCTGACGGCCGAGCGCGCCTACGAGCTCCTCGCCGACAAGCGCGCCAAGGGCCCCGCCCCCAAGCGCACGCGTAAGACGGCCGCGAAGAAGACGACGGCCAAGAAGACGAGCGCGAAGAAGACCACTGCGAAGAAGACGGCCACCAAGAAGGCCGCGACGAAGAAGGACAGCTGATGGCAGCGCGAGGAGTGTTCATCACCTTCGAAGGTGGCGACGGCTCGGGGAAGTCCACGCAGATCCAGTCCGTGCGCGACTGGTTCGAGAGCCGTGGCCGCGAGGTCATCGTCACCCGCGAGCCGGGCGGCACCGAGCTGGGCACGGAGATCCGTCGCCTCGTGCAAAACGGCCCCGAAGACGTCGATGCGCGCACGGAAGCCCTCCTGTACGCGGCCGACCGCGCCTACCACGTCGCCACGGTCATCGCCCCCGCCCTCGAGCGTGGCGCCGTCGTGCTGGGGGACCGCTACATCGACTCCTCGCTGGCTTACCAGGGCGCGGCTCGCTCCCTCGGCGTCGATGAGATCGCCTCCCTGAGCGCGTGGGCGACCCAGGGCCTCTACCCGTCCCTGACCTTCCTCCTGGACCTGCCTCCCGAGGTCGGCGCGCGCCGCCGCACCGACGCCCCGGACCGCATGGAACGCGAGTCCATGGACTTCCACGAGCGCGTGCGCCACGAGTACCTGCGCCTCGCGGACGCCGAGCCCGACCGCATCGTCGTCATCGACGCGGTGGGAACGGTCGACGAGGTCTTCTCCGAGATCCGCGGCGTCCTCGTCGAGCGCTTCGAGGGCGGCTCCGTCACGATTGACGAGGCCGATGACACTCCCGCGTCTGCGCCCGCTCAGGGGGCCTCGTCCTCGTCCTCGCCCGAGGTTCCAGAGGCCGCTGAGGCCCCCGAGAAGCCGCGCGAGAAGAGCGCGAACAAGGGCTCGTCCCGTAAGCCCGCCACGATGGTGGGAGTCCTGGGCGAATCCCAGGGCGCGCTCTGGGATGAATGATGAGCGTCTGGTCCTCGCTCGTCGGACAGGACGCGGCGGTCGCTAAGCTCAGCGAGGCCGCGGCTTCCGCTCGCGCGATCGTCGCCTCCCGTGGCGGCGCGCGCGCCTCCGAC
>ERZ773027.1561-NODE-1561-length-12014-cov-6.069069_pt1 | contig 12014 bp, 5 predicted proteins | sample MGYA00511032_ERZ773027 | MGnify/ENA primary metagenome ERZ773027 (study PRJEB29015, sample SAMEA2738138) | human oral metagenome | biome: human oral; feature: human-associated habitat; material: saliva | place: China | collected 2190 ... | reverse complement strand
GCATTGGGCTGGAGTATCAGATGAGTTACAACGAAAATTGGGGAGCCAATCGCCCCGTTATCCTTTCTATAGAGCCCAACTCTCCTGCAGCGCTTGCCGGACTCAAAGTGGGGGACATCGTAGAGAGCATCAATGGACGGGCTCTCAGAGACCTCTCCGAACAGGAATTCGTAGACATTTTGCAAGGCGGAGATGCTGCCATACAACTAGAGGTTAGCAACTTCTCTTACAAGAAAAAGAGCCGCACCCTCCAACCCGAGTGTCACGACCGCTCCCTACTCGACGAGCGACTCCTGGCGCAGGCCTTCTCCCTCTATAGCCTCGAAGACGAGAGCGAACGCGCCATCATTTATCCCTTCGACACCGGTCGTGAGGGCAAAACAAACTTCGAAAACTTTGGTAACTTCGCTTTTGCCGATGAGAGCAAAGCCCTCTCGAGCACCGATATTGCCCTAAACGAAGTGATCCGCAAGCAACTAGAGGCCAAGGGGCTACGCTACGACGCGGCCGACCCCGACATCGTTATCGACACCTATTACACACTCGCTCGCAATCCCTACTTCGATGCCAAAAAGGCAAAGAACGCAGATAAGCGCTGGGATATACGTATAGACCCCGACCAAAAGAGCCTGGTACAAGTGCCTTTCCTAGCCGTAGGGGCAGACAAACAGCTTGCCGACTATGTGCTTACCTTGGGGATACGTATCTTTAACGGGCGCAACCTCAGCATTTTGCTCTGGAGCAGCGAGGCCGTGGAGCACCTCACGGAGGAGTTCTCCATCGAAGAATATGCCCGCCTTTCCATCCCTATGATGATGGGCCAATTCCCCTTCGTTCGCTACAATATCAACCCCAAATGGCGTATTGCTTCGCATCGACACAACTACACGGGGCTCTACCTACGCACCTCCGACCTCGGAGAGGTTGCCTATGTTGTGCCTAACTCACCTGCCGCCAAAGCCGGCATCCGTGCAAACGATGTGATAGTAGCCATCAACGAAAAGCCTATGGCCATGGTAGATCAGCTCAACAGTGCCTACCGCCTCTTCGTAGAGAACACCCTACAATACCGAGACGAGAGCAGCATGTTTACGGATCGTAATGGCGTAAAATACTGCCGCTACTGGCGCAAAGACAGCTACTCCTCCATCCAAAAGCAGATCGCAAAGGAGAAGTACCTGTCTGTCTTCTCTTACCTCTTTGGCTTCCGTCCCTATATCCTGGGAGAGCGTTCTACCCCCTTCTATACCTTCGACGTACTAAGCGAGGGAGTAACTCAACGCCTCAATGTGATGCCGGAGCTACACGACAATAGCTATATCACGCTCGATTAACCTCGAAAGAGACGCGAATGTCATACCCCAAGCATACAAAAAAGGGAGATCGAGAACCTGCTCGCGAGTTCGGTGCAGGTCTTCGCAAAATCACCTTTCTACATGAAGATGAAGTTGCATCTCCGCCTTCTCGTCTCCCTGCTCAGCCCCATATCTCTCCACAAAACCCCTACTTGGGAAAGTGGTCGGCTCTAGAGGTCTTACGCATCACACCTCCCGGGGCTTACCTAGCCGTGGATACCGAGGAGGTGCTTTTGCCTCGCCGTTATTTCCCGGAAGAGGGATTGCAAGAGGGGGACCTCATCGAAGCATTCATCTACCACGACAATGAAGGCAGACTCATTGCCACGACCCTCCACCCCTACGCCCTACTCGGCGAGGTCGCTTTTCTGGAGGTAAAGGCAGTGACCCAAGAGGGGGCTTTTATGGGCTGGGGCATCCATCGTGACCTCTTCGTTCCCTTTGCAGAGCAGCCCTCACGCTTTGTTCCGGGGGCAAGCTACCCTATCATTGTCTATATAGATCATATTAGTGGCAGGCTCACCGGCTCCGGCGAATTGCGCAAACATATTGGGAACGAGCTCCCCGACTACTCTCCCGGCGAGGCCGTAGAGGCGCTCATCGTAGAGCACCACGAGAGAGGCTATCGGGCCGTGGTCGACCATCGCTACTGGGGGATGCTCTACCATAGCGACCTTGCAGAAGAGCTCTCCGTAGGCTCTCGCACCACAGCCTATATAGTACGTACCCGAGAGGATGGCAAGCTCGATCTCGCTCCCAGTCCCATAGGGGTAGCACGGCTCAAGACCAATAGCGACTACATCCTACAGCTACTAACGGAGCGAGGAGGCAGCCTTCCCGTTGGGGATAAGAGCAGTGCTGAGGATATTGCAGCCCTCACCAAGCTATCAAAAAAAGCCTTTAAGATGGCAATCGGGGTACTCTACAAACAGAGACTCATCGAGCTAACGCCTCAGTCTATCCATCTGACGAAAGGCAAGCTAACCCCCTCGGACACAGAGTAGCCCCTCCCCCCCCCGAAGCGTCAAGGCCTCTTTCGAAGCCTCCTTACTATTCCCATCAGGTAGCTTGTGCGGAGCACTATTACCTTGCAAACTGGAATTAGTAATGTTCTGATTTGCGGCTGCAATGTCAGTCTCCTTCTCGATCAAGTATTCGGGAAATACCTCATCAGTTCGAGCTGCATTCACTTGAAGTCCTTCAAGGTTTGTTCCTTAATAGTACAGGCGATGAACGGAAATGCGATATATCACGTATATCTAGGGAATGAAAAGCACTACGACTTTGGATCTGTGGCTGCTATCTATGATCGGTTAACTCCGGAGCAGCTTGGAGTATCGTTAAGCAGACTATGGTCATTCGGAATCGCCCCCGGACGACCCTACAAGAACAAAAGGTGTACGATATACAGAGGGGTAATACAACGAAAGAAAGGAAGAAAACAAATATGAACTATTCGAATTTGAAAAGTAAAACTATATTCGACTTCTGCGAAGATATGAGGATTCTTCGTTTCATAACGAAACAAGCAAACCCCAACAGAGAAGAATACAAAAAAACACACAACCAAGAAGATTGTGTGTGTGATTTGCAAATGCTCGCATTCTTAACTAATGATGATGATCTAGGCTCAGCATTGTTTGATATATCACCAAGAATAATTGAGTGGGATTGTGATTGTTTTGATTTTAAGGATTCTCTATAATTCCTTGCTCCTTTAGGGACTTTTCGATATTTGTTATACTTTCTCCTTTTCGACACATCGCTATAATCTTATTAGGTTGTGCGTGATCTATCTTTGGTGTTTCATACTTCAAACCCTCAGACAACTTTCCATTTTTGAAGTCATCCTTGGAAGTAAGGCATTGAAGCCCAATTCTTCTGCCTCTTAGAGCTGCGCGCATACGAGCCACTCTATCATCGGAACGCACCTTGCTGTAGAAGTCCTCAAGGATAGGTATTACATAGCACAAGCATTGAGGATGCCATCCTTTGAACTAGAACCACTTCGAGCTAACACCTCAGTCTATCCATCTGGCGAAAGGCAAGCCAACCCCTTCGGATACAGAGTAGCCCTCCCCCCCAAAAAAGAATCAAAAGAAAGAGAGACTCGACACCTTTTCTCGTCGGGTTTCTCTTTTTTCCCTCTCATCTTCTTCCTCAGAATAGGAAATTGTACTTTTGCATCCGGCTAGATAAAGAAATCAAACAACTAAAATAGCAATGAAAGGAAATACTCCTCTATTGGTAAAGCGTCTATTGGCTCCTATGCTAGTAGCGGCCTCGTCTACCCTATTTGCTACTGCGCAAATATCGTTCGGAGGCACTCCCGCAAGCTTTAACCACCCTGTAAGCTCTAGCGCCCTGCGCTCTACTGCGGCTCCCAAGGAAATAAAGGTTCTTCCCAACTTCAATCCGGACGATGTGAAAAGTATCAACGGCTGGGATGTTAACAAGCTGCACGTAAAACCTCTGACGGTAGGTCAAACGATCGAAACAAACATTGATTTTGCTCGTGATGCTGAGTGTATCACCCTAGAGGATGGCACCACAATGTACCGTCTTACCATAGACGTAAAGGATGCCAAAGCCAACCTACTTTACTACAACGACTTCTTCATCCCCCAAGATGGAGGCGAACTATATATCTACACCCCCGACCACCGCAAGGTGCTCGGTAAGTACACGCACGAGACGCACCCCACACATGGGGCTTTTGCCACGGAGATGCTCCCCGGCACTACGGCCGTGCTTGAGTACTATCCCTACTTCAATAGCCAAGAGATGCCCTCTATCCTAATTTCTTCGGTAGGGCACATCTTCTCTTCTCGCGAAGCCGGACTTAGAGACCCCGGTGAAGATAGCGCACACGATGATTGCGCCTTCAACGTGAATGCGGCCGAAGGGGCTGAGTGGCAAGACCAAAAAGCAGGTGTCGCACAAATAACGATGGTGAATGGGAGACACATCAGTGTATGTTCGGGGAACCTCCTCAACAATACAAACCAAGACTTCAAGCCCTACATTCTCTCGGCAGCACACTGCGAGAGTGCAACAAAAAACAGAAAGACAAGCGAGGCCGATCTCGCTAGATGGATCTTCACCTTCCACTACGAAAAGCCCAACAGCAGCAACGGCGCCATCGCCATCTTTCGAGAGCAAGCCAAGTCGATGGTAGGCTGCGACATCCGAGCATTCCTGCCCATCGATGGTCAGTCGGATGGTCTTTTGCTAGAGCTAAAGCAAGAGGTTCCTGAGTCGTACCGTGTCTATTACAATGGGTGGGATAGATCCGATGTACTCCCCAATAGCGGGGTAGGCATGCACCACCCTGCCGGTGACGCAAAGAAAATCTCTGTGTACAACGGAGGCGTTGGCACCAGGACCTGGGACGACCGATACGCCGGAGAAGGATGCCGTGGTGCCGAAGGTGCCCACATCTTCTTCCGCTTCATCAAGGGCGAAACCGAGGGCGGATCGTCTGGTTCTTCTCTCTGGAATGAGAATAAGTTGGTAGTAGGAACCCTCACCGGTGGGGGCGGCCGCTGCACAACGGGGACCAACTATTACGGCAAACTCTCGTACCACTGGGATAAGTTCACCGAGAAGATGTCTACCTACCTCGACCCCAAATGGGGCGGAGCTGCCCTCTCTCTCCAAGGCACTTGGAGAAAGAAAAACGGCGTAGAGCTACGCCCTCTACCCAGCGTAACGGGCCTTAAAATAGAAAAAGAGGGAGATAACATAAAAGTGAGCTGGGATGCTGTGCCCACAACATACCTTGCCTCCGGATGGAAAGTAAAGTACAATATTCGACGCAACAATAGTACCGTCGAATACAAACGTACCGAAGCGACCTCCTTCTCTGAACCGGCCATCGAAGCAGAGAAGGCCAACAGAGACGAGAAGGGAGCCTGCCAAACGATCTCTTACTCCGTACAAGCTCGCTACGAATACGGCTCGGGCAACGACCTCGCCACCCTCGATCCTGCCGAACCGGAGCGTTATGTAGAAACGGACTGGGCAGAGCAAAGCATTTTCGTAGGCGAACGAACCTCATGGGTGCCGGTAGCGAGCAAAAGCAAAGAGAGCGACGGCGGTATGCATCTCTCCTGGAATCTCCCCTACAACTTCCAAGAAATAACCCTCTTTGGGGCGCCCAAAAGCGATGCGGTATACAAGCCCACTTACTCTAGAATAAAGGTATCCTTCAGAGGCTACCCCGTACCTCAAGACATCACTCTCCTCAGTAAGTTCCCCTCGGATGCCCTCCGCTCCAATGACAAAGCGGTGTATGTACACGGCTTGCGCCTCATGCCTACTTCGGCCGGGAGCACCTACAAGGCATTCCTACAAACCTCCAAGAAATCCAGCAGCATCGTAACCAAGTCTTTCACGGTGCCCTCTACGTGGAAGGTTGGAGAATGGGTTACCGTCATGTTCGACAAGCCCGTAAAGATCGACCATGAGAAGGTACTCTTTGCCGGAGTGAGTACGCCCAATGCCGTAGCTGCCGACTTCTTGTGCTACTACGACAATTCGAGCGACGATTACCGCCCCTACACCGATGGGTTCTTTGCCTTCGACCTAAAAGAGGGCGAGCTATTCTACATGTCTCCCGCTCAGACAAAAGGCGTCTACACAGTAGTACCATCCGGTTACCTCGCCATCGGTCTTTTGCTAAGTACCAACAGCGAAAAGTCGACTCCCGAAGACAACCTCAAGGTCTTCTCCACCAGCAAGCACCTTGCTCCATTCCCTATTGTAAAAGAGTTTATCGTAAAACGGAATGGACAAGAAGTTGCCCGTGTAAATGGGAGTGAGGACTCCGATAAGCACGAGTACTCCGATAAGAACGGCAAGGAAAGCGACCAATACGATATCGAGGTAGTGTACGAAGGTGGTGTATACACCGGCAATCAGGAGATTACCAACGCACAAGAGGCGCCCGGGGTGTATCCCTCACAAATTGGAGCAGATGCCCTCTTGCACCTCACGAATAGCTCTTCCATCGCCACCCTCTCTATCTACACAGCAGATGGGCTACTCCTCAAGAAAGTAGAGCGCCCATCCGCAAGCATCTCAGTAGAGGAGCTTGCTGCCGGCAATACCTATATTGTTGTACTCGAAGGCAATGCGGGACGAAGTGTACACCACATTTTCCGATAATACGCTAGCCATAGCGGCCCGATAAGCCGGCTAATTTCTCAGAAAACCCTGCCCTCTTTTTTATGGAGAGCAGGGTATTTTTTTGAGTAAAACCAACCTGGAAACAAAAAAAAATCCACCCGAAAAGGAAATAAGAGACAAGCTAGAATCTCTCAAACTATCAAAGTCTCCTAAAATAATAGCAAGAGAGAACAAATCGCACACTAAGCTGAAAGAAAATTGTACCTTTGTGCGAGGTAGAAACAAGTAATAAGAAGACTCATACAATCATACTAACGATGAAATGTAACAAAAACCTATTAACGAAAGCTCTACTGAGCACTACGCTAATAGCCTCTTCTACGCTGTTTGCCGCTGCGCAAATATCGTTTGGAGGAGAGCCTGCGAGCTTCAGTCAGTCAGCCAACGCCCTACGTTCTGCAGGGGTCAGCAAAGTAATAGAGGTACGCCCCGACTTTAACCCCGACGACGTCAAGGGGCTACAAGCCTGGGATGCACAGCAAGTGCGTGTAAAACCTTTGGTTATTGGGCGTGCTATTGCCACGGACATCAATTTTGCTCGTGATGCCGAGCGCATAACGCTCGATGACGGCACCGTTGTGTACCGCCTCACCATTGATGCAAAGAATGCCAAGGCCAACATTCTCTATTACGACGATTTCTTCATCCCCCAAGATGGAGGAGAACTCTTCATCTACACTCCCGATCGCAAGACTGTACTCGGTAAGTACACCTACGAAACACACCCCAAGCATGGTGCGTTTGCTACCGAGCCTCTACCCGGCACTACCGCCATACTTGAGTACAAACCCGCTCTCAATAGCGAAGAGATGCCCTCAATTCTGATTTCCTCAGTAGGGCATATATTCGCCAAGGCGGCACCTACAGAAGACCCGGGTGAAGACCAAGCAAGCGACGATTGCTCCGTGAATATCAACTGTAAAGAGGGGGCCGAATGGCAAGACCAAAAGGCGGGTGTTGTACAGATGATCATGTACTCGGGCGGATACGTTTCGATCTGTTCGGGCGACCTTCTCAACAACACAAACGAAGACTTTACCCCCTATATCATCTCGGCAGCACACTGCGAGAGCTTGACAAATAGAAGAAAGACCTCCGAGAGTGACCTCGACCAGTGGATTTTTACCTTCCACTACGAAAAAATGGGCTGCAGCAGCGGTTCCTTCGCATTGGGCCGTGGTAAGACCATGGTAGGTTGCGACCTCATGGCCTTCCTTCCCATTCAAGGGCAGTCGGATGGTCTTCTCCTCAAATTAGACCAAATGATCCCCGATTCTTACCGTGTCTACTACAACGGTTGGGATCGCTCAGATGCCATCCCCAACAGTGGGGTTGGTATCCACCATCCTGCCGGAGATGCTAAAAAACTCTCTGTCTATAATGGCGATGTAACGCTCAACACCTGGCACACCTCAGACGCTTTCGGGGGCCCCAATGCGCACTTCTTCTTCCATTTCACCAAGGGTGAAACCGAAGGTGGATCTTCTGGTTCTTCTCTCTGGAATGAAGACAAACTAGTGGTAGGTACACTCACCGGTGGAGGTGGACGTTGCCAAAGCGGTACAAACTTCTATGGCAGACTAAACTATCACTGGGATAAGTACAAAAAGGATGGCGACGCTACAACACAAATGGCCTCCTTCCTCGACCCCAAGACCAATGGGCAAGCAACCAAGCTACGTGGTAGATGGAAAGATGAGGCAGGAACCCTTCGTCCTCTCCCCATTGTTTCCGGAGTAAAAGTTATCCGTGAAGGCAATAACATCAAGGTTACTTGGGATGCCATTCCTCGCACCCATCTTGCCGATGGCTGGAAAGTGAAGTACAACATCAGCCGCAATGGTAGAGATCTTGACAAGCGTACAGAGGCTACCGAGTTCATCGAACCCGTCACCGAAGCCGAAAAAGACAACCACGGCTCCATCACCTATGGCATACAAGCTCGCTATGAGTATGGCACAGGCATCGCCACAGAAAACCCCGATAGACCCGAGCGCTATGCTGTTACCGATTGGGTTGAGCAGGGTATCTACATTGGCGAAAAGAGCCAGACTGTACCCGTTATTGGGGTTAGCAAAGAAACGAGTGGCGGGGTACGCATCTCTTGGAATCAGCCCTACAACCTCCAAGAGGTTACTCTCTTTGGCGCTCCCAAAGAAACCTCTGAGTACGAAGAGATTGTCCTCAACTATAAAGGCTCTATTCGCACCCATAACCACCGCAATGGCTATACTCCCACGGAGATTACATTTGCGAGCAAATTCCCCACGGCCTCTTTCGATGCCAACGGATCGGCTCTCTATGTACATGGTATCCGCGTAATACCTACTCAAAAGCTATCGGGAGTATATAAGGCTTACGTACACTCTAGCAAGATGGTAAACTCACAGTACTATGTGAATCAACCCTTCGATGTTCCCTCAAATTGGGCACCCGGCCAATGGGTTACCGTGCTACTCCAAAAGCCTATCGCCATCGATCTTGAGAAAGTACTGTTTGCCGGCGTGACCATCCCCAACAAGAATGTCACTCCATTCCCCTCTATCAGCTTTGTTAAGTACACGAGCGATGCCGTGCGCGAGTATGTAGATGGGAATATTGCTCTAGAGAATGGAGAAGACATCCTATCCTACAGCAATGCAGTATCCTCACGAATCGTTTCAAAGTACAGCGGCTATGCAGCTATCAGCATCCTTGTAAGTAACGTGAAGAAGCCCATGACTAGCGCAGATGATCAACGCATCTACGTAACCGGGAAGAACATAGTTCCCTTCCCCAAAGTAAAGGGTTTCACCATCAAGCGTAATGGCACAGAGATCGCTAATGTAGAAGCGGTACGTGAATATGTAGACAAAGATGGTAGTGAAAACGACACATACACCGTAGAAGTGAAGTATGAAGATGGTGCATACACGAGCAACGAAGAGATCACTACCGATGCTACAGAACCCACCGTATACCCCACAACAGTGGGCATTGACGAGCTCTTGCACGTAAGTGGTAGCGACGCCCTCTCCAGCCTTGCTATCTACACAATGGATGGCAAACTCGTGAAGATGGTTCGTCAGCCAGCGAGCACCATCTCTATGGAAGACGTTGCCGCCGGCAACTACATCGTAGTACTCGATGGCACTAACGGACGCAAGACGCAACGCATTATCCGATAAGTACCGACAGTACTTCTGATATAAAATTCTCCTAAGAGAGAGGGGTGGCTCGAACTATGGGCCGCCCCTCTTCACTTTTTATATGTCTACGATGCTCGCCGTAAAACAAACATTGTTGCTTATTTCACTACCTTTGTGCAACGTAGATTCTATGGAAGAAATTCTTTTATGAAGCAAAAAAAATCTTTGATTTCTAGGCTCCTCATCGGAGGCTTTTTGGTGGCAAGCACTACCCTTGTAGGCTCCTCTCAGATATCGTTTGGCGGGGTTCCTGCTTCTTTTCAGGATAACGCAGAAGGGCTTCGTGCGGCTACCCCTGCCAAGGTCATCACCCTACGCCCCAACTTCAATCCCGACGACGAACGGGCGCTACACCGCCAGGCGCACTCCGCCTTCACGGGCAAACCCCTTAGCATTGGGCGCAGACTCTCTGCCAATATCGACTTTGCTCGCGATGCCGTGCGCACGCAGCTCTGCGATGGCCGCATTGCATACCGCTTGCAGATCGACCTGAAGGGAGCCAAAGGGGTACTGCTCACCTACGACGATTTCTTCATTCCTCAGGGGGGAGAACTATTCATCTACTCTCCCGATCGAAGCCAACTCCTCGGTGCCTATACCCACGAGACGCACCCCACACACGGACGTTTCGCCACCGAGCCTCTCTCGGGTAGTAGCGTGATCCTCGAGTACACCCTCCCCATCTCGGGCGAGCTGCCCAGCCTTCTCCTCTCAAGTGTAATTCACCTCTTCTCTACCATGGGGTTACCCGATGCGGGCGTGCTCCATCCGGACGAGGCTTCTGATGAGTTTTGCCAGATCAATGTCAATTGCAAAGAGGGCGCAGAGTGGCAAAGCGAGAAGGCCGGCGTAGTACAAATGTTCATGATAAACAAAGAGGGAGCCAGCTTCTGTAGCGGCAACCTCCTCAACAACACCAACGAAGACTTCCGCCCCCTCATCCTCTCGGCCGCCCACTGCGAGAGCTCCACGGCCAAGATGCATAATACTCCGGCGGATCGTGATCAATGGATTTTTTCCTTCCACTACGAAAAACCGGGCTGCAGCAATGGCCGCCTCTCCCTGTTCCGTGGCAAGAGTATGGTAGGATGTAAACTGCTATCCTTCCTCCCCATTGCCGGGCAATCCGATGGACTACTCCTCGAGCTCAACCAACCCATCCCCCCGAGCTACCGAGTGTACTATAATGGATGGGATAGGCGCAAAGTGCTCCCCTCTAAGGGGGTTGGGATACATCACCCCGGAGGAGACGCCAAGAAAATATCGGTATACGACCATGCTCAATCTCCCGTAATGGATGGCACCTGGCACAGCGGAACCATCCTCGAGGAGATCAAGGGGGACAAGGACGCACACTTCCGCTTTAGCTTTGCGCAAGGCGCTACAGAGGGGGGCTCTTCCGGCTCCTCGCTCTGGAACCAAGAGCACCTCGTAATAGGAACCCTCTCAGGTGGTACCGGCGGATGCGCCCTACAAAGCGAAAATCTCTATGGCAAACTCGCCTACCACTGGGATAAGTACAAAAAAGAGGGAGACCCTACGACCCAGATGGCCTCCTTCCTCGACCCCAAGGGCAATGGGAGTGCCGAGACACTTAGGGGGCGTTGGCGCGACGAGGCTGGATACCTACGACCCCTCCAACCCATTAGCCAACTCAATATCCGCAAGGAGGAAGATCGCCTAAAAATTAATTGGGTAGGTCCCTCACGCGAGCACATCCCCTCGGGTTGGAGTATCGACTACACGCTATATCGCAATGGGATAGAGATTGCCAAGGGAATCGCCGCCACCGACTATTCCGAATCCTACCAAAAAGCTCTTGAGGGAGCCCACGGCTCCGTTGTCTACGGCGTACAAGCCCACTACACCTACAACAGTGAGGTTATAACCCCTAGCGACGAAAAAGAGGCTTTTGCCGACTGCATCGAGGAGGGCATCTATGTAGGTGATGCCACTCGCACCCTATCTCCCAGTAAAAAGAAGGCTTCTCAGGGGGTCTCCCTCTCGTGGCATCGCCCCTACAATATGCAGGAGATTTCGCTCTTTGGTTACCCCCAAGATCCTCAGTATAGCAAGCTACGGCTGCCGCATGTCAGCAGAATAGCCACAGAGGCCATAGACCCTCAATACCAGACTATTGCGAGCAAATTTCCAAGCGAATACTTCACTTCGCACAACAAAGAGGTCTATATCCACGCCATTAGCTACATGCCCACACGCAGCGCTATGGGCAACTACAAAACCTTCTTGCGCTACGGCAATTCGTGCAACGCCTCAAACA
>ERZ773027.1560-NODE-1560-length-12017-cov-2.655492_pt1 | contig 12017 bp, 22 predicted proteins | sample MGYA00511032_ERZ773027 | MGnify/ENA primary metagenome ERZ773027 (study PRJEB29015, sample SAMEA2738138) | human oral metagenome | biome: human oral; feature: human-associated habitat; material: saliva | place: China | collected 2190 ... | reverse complement strand
GGGGGCCCCACAACACAACACCTAGGACCACACATGGACGATAGGAGCCCCACCTACGGCAGCAAGCTCGCCGCCTACCACGCAGACGAACTCTGCAGATTCATCCGAGGACTACACGCCACCCACACCACGCGCGGATGGCGCATCACCGGGAGGCGAAGCCACCCGGCCCTACTCACTACAGAGTGGCATGACGGGCCCGGCTGGCTCGTCATCCTCACCAGCAACGACGGAAAGCACGTCGCATCCGTCCCCGATGACCCGGACAACCCAGTGCACCCCGTCTACGAGATGTGGGCGCGCATCGCATACGACAACCCCAACCAAGCACCAGCGAGACCATTATGGAAATGAACACCATCACCCAGAAGCTCACCAATATCGCCGGCCGTCTCTCCAAGCTCATGCCCGTAAGTCCCCGCGGCGGCGATACTTTGCTCACGCCCATGGGCGGCATCAAGGTTGAGGGCATGGACGACGCTGACCGCATCCTCAGCAGCCTCCGCAGCGACGGCTACCGCATCCTCGACAGTGGCATCTACCATGACGTCCCCGCCGACGGCCTAGGAGCCTGCCTGGACGCCTGGGCCGCCAGCATGGAGGAAGCGGCCATCGCGCGCCAGGCCGTCGTGCGCCTCGGGGTGCACATCGCAGGCGGCACCTATGAGTGTGGCAGCACCGTCTCCGTCTTGCCCCGCGGCGGCATCACGCTCACCTGTCAGGGGGGCCGCCATGAGGCCACATGGGACATTGACGGGCGTACCGGCACAGTCCGGCACACGGCGGCCCTGGAGCATGCTCTGCGCCGCCTTAACCGCCCCCAGCTCGCCTACCAGCTCCCGGAGGCCCCACAGCCCCCCATGGAGGGAGAGGAAGGCGTCACCGTCATCGACAAGGGTGGGCGTACCCACGTCTACGGCAGCACGCACGCCATCATCCGCAGCCCGCTGGCCGCGGTCGTCCTGCACGACTCCGCCACAGCTGAGCTCTGGGATGGGAACGTAGAGACCCACCCGGCATGGTGCGGCAGCATCCTGCAGCACGGCGGCGCAGTGGCAGCAAGGGGCCTAGGCTACGTAGAGGTCACCGAGGGGGGCGCCTCCCCCTTGTCCGGAGGCTGCACCACCGTAGCCGGAGGCTCCACCACCGTCGCCGCCTACAAGACATACCGGGTGCGCGCCACCGACTACGCCCACGCCACCACTGCCCTCTGCGACCTGGTCGAGGCGTGGGGGAAGGCGACCGCCCACGTAGAAGAGGCCCGCCACCTATGGGCGCATGAGGACGCGGCCGTCCGGGCAATCGACTGCGACAGCGTCAGCCAGGACGGCGGCATCCTCTGGTGCAGTGAGTGCAACAACGTTAAGCATGAGGGCGGGGAGCTGACTATGACGTCCGGCCACGTGGAGACCACCGCGCCCAGCCTAGTGTGGGCTCGGGCTGGGGTGCGGATCACCCGGACTAGCCGGGTACGAGTACCCCGGGACGCCTCCGAGGTGGAGGTTAGCCTCCGGGACGCACTGGTTCCTGTCCTGCGCGGGCATGCCCGGCTTTTCCTGGCCACCCCCCGGGGAGACGGGCCCCTCCCCGTCAAGGAGGAGCTCCCGAAGAAGCTGCTTCCCGCACGGCTGGCCGCCTCTTGCGGGGAAGCCATGGACCTGCATGAGACTCCCGGCGACTTCCGCCTATGGCGCATAGTCGCCCCACTGGATTCCCTCCGTAAGGTGCCCGGCGGCTGGGAGGCCACAGAGGCCATCGTGGTAGAGGAGGTCACCGGCCGTGAGGCTATCGCCTGGTAAACACCCCACACACTGAGCAAAGAAAGGACACACCAAACCATGCGGCTACTAGACGACCTCGCCGAACTCGAAGCCCAATACCAAGAAGAAAGGCACAAAGCCCTACAGGACAGCAAGCGCCACATGGACAACGGCGGCATCGCCATTATCAACTGGGATACCGCCGGAATCACCATCCACTCGCAGAAAACAGGAGAAACCCTAGACGTCAACACGTTCCTCCCGTCACGCGCGGCAGGAGAGTTCTCAGGCCAATACGCCATGCGATGCTCCATGTGGATCACCAACGCAACAATCGGACACCTATTCGACGACGGAAGGCGCATCCTAGTCAGCAACTACCTCACCGTACCGCCCACCATCCGCGCCCGCATCCGGGAAGCCGCCCGCACCAGACTCGTCGGCCTCTGGAACGACGACGTCCTCTACGCCCACCTTCTGGGAGACGACACAGTCCGCCTCTACGGAAAAGGCGTCAACCTCAGCACGCTCCTACAGTTGGCCGCCTTCACCCCCCGCCCACACGTGCTACGGGGAGAAGACCCGCTCGACTACGTACGCAACACCATCGACCCCACCCACACGCTCACGAAAGACCTCACATGAACCACCCAACAGGCATGCTCGCAGACGCAAACATCCAGCAGGAGATACAGGCCGGGCGCCTCATCATCTCCCCGTCCTCTCTTGCCAGCATCCAGCCGGCAAGCATTGAACTCCACTTGGACAACGATTTCATCGGCGTCCCCCGGCACCTCCACAGCGAACCAATCGACCCGTGGAACCCCGGCAACAGTGGAGACCGATTCATCGTCCCGAACGGCAAGTACTACGAGCTCCAGCGCGGAGAATTCCTCCTCGCCTCAACCCTCGAAAAAGTCGGCCTACCCGACAACATTGCGGCACAGTTGACGGGGAAGTCCAGCCTCGCCCGCATGGGCCTCGCCGTCCACGTGACCGCCGGTTTCATCGACCCGGGCTTCAACGGGCACATCACCCTCGAGCTCGCTAACCTGGGCTCCAGGCCGATCCTGCTGCGCCCCACCATGCGCATCGGACAGCTCGCCCTCTGGTACACAGCCATGCCCGCCGCCACACCCTACGGGGCGCCCGCCCTCGGCTCCCACTACCAGGGGCAGGGCGGCGTACAGGCCGGGAAGGCAATCTAATGGCCCTCACATTCAACGAAGCCAGGCACCGGTATGAGCTGGACGGGAAACGCATCCCGTCAGTGACCACCATCCTCGGCGTGATCAACAAGCCCGGCCTGCCCTACTGGGCCGCGAAACTCGTCGCAGAAGAAGCCATCAACCACCACTCCCATTGGGGTGCGCGCATCGACTCCGGCGAACACGCGGACAGCATCATCCGCGACCTCAAAAGCGCCCCCTGGAGGCAGCGCGACGACGCCGCAAACAGGGGCACACGCATCCACACAGTCCTCGAGGCCGCCGCCACGGGTGACCCCACAGCCTGCCCCACCGACCTTATGGGGATGGCCACCGCCGCGATCGATCTCCTCGACCGCCTCGACCTCCAGCCCACCCACACAGAGGCCCGCCTCTACAGCCGAATGTACTGGTATGCGGGCACAGCCGACCTCATCGCCACCATCGACGGTGAAACATGGCTACTGGACTGGAAATCCTCACGCAGCCTGCACGACACCTACGTGGCGCAGGTAGACGCCTACGCCCAAGCTGACACCATCCTCGTCGAGGGTGGGGACGAAAGGCCCATGCCGCAAATCGACCGGCTAGGAATAATCCACCTCACCGACAACAGTGCCACCCTCCACGACGCCGGCACACCCGGCGGCCCAGGCTGGGCGACATTCATGGGCGCAAACACCATCCACCAGAACATCAACAACCTGAGAGGAATACTCAAATGACAATCGAAACCCTAGAGCCCGGTGACACGATCGCCTACAAAACCAGCCATGGGTGGCGGGTACGCACCGTCCGCGACGACGAGAACATCGCACAAAGCGCGGACGTCATCCTCCTCGAAGCAGGCGACCTCCCCACCGGCGCGGCCGTGATAATCGAGCACGGCGAACTCCCCTATGACCCAGAGCTGCGCCGCCCCGGCATCACGATAGAAGACTGCCTCGCCGTCCAGATCGGAAACGACGACGGGACCCGCGGATACATGGTCGCCTCACCTGAGCCCCTCGCGCTTACCCCTCAGCAGGTCGCCGACATGACGTGGCGAGAGGTGTCGGTCCTGGACACGAGCGCGATCCGCGCCCTGCACGACTACGACGCAGATTTCCTACTCAACCACACATGGGGAGAATGATGACAGACATCACACCATACGAAGAGCCCGCCACCATCACACCGGCCGCCGGGGCAAGCAGCGACCTCCAAGCATGGGCACAAGCCATGGGAGACGCCATGACCCTCGCCAAAGGCCTCGCAGGCACCGACTTTGTCCCCAACCACTTCCGGGGCAAGCCAGCCGACACGGCAGTAGCAATCATGAAAGGCGCCGCCCTAGGCCTCGACCCAGTAGCCGCCCTCGAAGCGATCTACGTCATCAGCGGCAAGCCCGCCCTATACACCCGCAGCATGGTCGCCCTCACCCTCAGCGCCGGACACCAGATCTGGACAGAAGACGCCTCCAACAGCACAGTCACCGTCTGCGGACGACGCCGCGGAAGCGACCACGTAGAACGCTCCACCTGGGACACAACAAGGGCCAAGACCGCTGGCCTCGACAAAAACCAGCAGTACGCCCGCCACCCAGAAGCCATGCTCTACGCCCGCGCCGCCGGAGACATCTGCCGCCGCATCGCACCCGACGTCCTCGCAGGCCTCTCCTACAGCGTCGAAGAACTCCAAGAGGACGACACACCCACCATCATCCAGCGCAAACCCAAGACCATCCAGGAGACAACAAATGAGTGACCTAGAAGCCAACCTCGTCCTCCCCAAAACAGACGAGCTCCTCGCCATCCGCATCACTGAAGACAACCTCAAAGAGCTCGCAAAACGCTTCAGCCACACTCTCTTCACAAGAACCGAAGGAAAAACAGCCATCTTCTGGTGCGGAATATACGGATACCCAGGTGAGACCATCGTCTTCTCAGAGGCCGGAGGCATCATAGGAATCTATGATGACGAAGACCTCCAGAAGCTCTTCAGGCCCACCGGAGGGAAGAGGCGCCTCCGCCACCCATGGCCAACCTCCCCCCTCGTCATCATCAATGAGGGCTACGACGTAGGAAAGATGTGCCACATTGACCCCGGCACCATCGCCCTCCGAGACCAAGACGGAGACTACTTCACACGAAAGTACGGATTCCTCTGCAGGGACATAGACAAAATCGACGACTGGGCAACCATCGACCCGACCAGGGGGACACGGTGAAAGTCGCGCCAAGGCGCCTGCCATTCACAGCAACCCAGATCACAGCAGACAACATGGCCGAACTCGCCAAAAAACACGAGCGCGAGCTATACGCCACAGACGCCAACACCTTCATCGACTGGGACGAAGACACCATCCTCGGCGTCGGCGACTACATCGTCACCGACGCCGACGACAAGCTAGTAGGCGCACACGACGGCACAGAGCTACTCCAGAACTACACCATAGGAGAGGAATAATGACCGTAGACGACCTCATAGAAGCCCTCCAATGGGCCAAAACCCAGGACGGCGTCACCGGAGACACCACCGTCACCGTCTGCCAAGAAGGCTACGACGCCGGAGGCGTCACCATCACCGAATGGGTAGACGGCAGCAACCTCGTCCACATCGACGCACAGTAAGGAGCCAACCATGCCAGGCCTCCCAGTCAAACCCAAGCCACGCACCTACCTCGCATGGCGCATCACCCCAGACAACATGCAAGAAGCCGCCAACTTCATCGGCGGCAACATCATCAACCAGGACGGAGACACAGCCCTCGAAGCCTGGCCCGGAGACCCCCTCCCCATCTTCGAAGGCGAATGGGTCGTAGCCAGCGAGGACGGAGTAGACGTCACCGCCTACAGCAACGACGAATTCCAGCGCACCTACACCACCGCATAAGGAGCAACCATGACCAGCATCAACCTGCGCATCGACGGCGTCGCCGGCAGAGACGCAGAAATCAAATACACACAGGCAGGCAAAGCGGTCGCCTCCGTCACCGTCGCCCACACCCCCCGCCGCCTCAACGAGCAGACACAACAGTGGGAAGACGCAGGCGAAACCACCTGGGTACGCCTCAACTTCTGGGACCGGCAAGCAGAAGCCGCCCTCCACATCAAGAAAGGCATGCGCGTCATCGCAGAAGGCACCCCAAAGGTGGACGCCTACACCGGGCAGGGAGGAGAAGCCCGCGCCAGCATCGACCTGCGCGTCTACTCCTGGGGGATCACCCCCAAGCCCCAGAACAACCAGCAGCCCCAGGCCCCCCAGCAGGCAACACAGGCCCCGCAGGCCACCACCGACCCCTGGGGCAACCCCACCACCGGGCCCGCCCCCTTCTAAAGGAGAGAACCCGTGGACGACACGACCGAAACCACCGTCGGTGAGCTCCCAGACCGGGTGCTCGCCCTCATCCTCCACCACGGCTACCCGGTAGACCTCTGCGCAGGCAGCGACGCACGCACCTACCACCCAGCCGACATGGCGGCACGCATCGTAGCCACCCTCCCCCCATGGCCCACAGACGAAGCCATCTGGATCGAGGCAGCCTACACAGGCGGCCGCGCCCACCACGACGCGTACGCCTTCCGTGACGACCGCGACCGCTACTACATACCATCCCAGGGCGGCCAGCCCTCCGCCTACCTCAGCGCGGACTTCACAGGAGACCTCATCCTCTCCTGGAAACCCGCCACCATCACCCACTAACCACCACCGGCCCCCACGCCCAAAACACGGGCGTGGGGGCCCGAAAGGACCAAAACACATGAAACCCGGAACCTCCACCAGCCTCTTCCTCGCCGGCCTCGCCCTCCTCGGAGCAGGCATCTGGCAGCTCGCCCACATCCCCGGCATCCTCATCCTCGCAGGACTCGCCGCCCTCATCATCTCTATCGCAGGCAGCAAACCACAGTGAACAGCTACTACCTCGCCAACATAGACGGCGCAAGACTCAAACTAGAACTAGCCGAACGACAAGCAGCCCGCGCACGCCAAGAACTACGCCGCGCCACCATCCGCGCCCTCAACGACGGACACCCAGTCAACGAAATCGCCCGACACGCCCAAGTCACCCGCCAAACAATCTGGGAATGGCGCAAACCACAATGGCCCTCATCCTCATAACCGACGCACCCACCCAGCCACTCCTTAACGGCCGCCCCGCCTGGGCCCACGAAGACGGCACCATCACCGGAATCACCGCAGCCGACGACATCATCACCACCCACTGCACAGAAACCGAATACACCATCCTCCTCACCAGCGAGGCCATCGAAGCAGCCCACAACTACACGCGCCTCATAGAAGGCACAGAAAGCGACGACGAACTACCCGACACCACACTCACCCTCCTCGACCAACTCGCAGACCTCATCCTCGACCAGCTCCTAGGCGGCGAACCCGCCACCCGCCGAGACGAGAAAACCCGCGAAACCACCCAAGTCCAAGCAATCCGCGACTACCGCCAACACCTCCTCGACCAATGAAACTAGCCCGCACACTAGACGGCCCCCGCTGGACGCTCCAATGCACACAGCCAGGATGCCACCACAGCATCACAAGCGGCCCCAAAGAAACCCGCCACCAACTCACCACACGCGCCCTCAACCACGGATGGGCAGTCACCGCATACACACTCTGCCCACTCCACAACAAAGGCGGCAAGAAATGACCAGAACCAGGCGCACAGCCAAACAAGCCGGAGCACGCTTCGAACGCCTCATAGCCGACTACCTCCGCGACACACTAGACGACGACAACATCGACCGCCGCCCCAAAACCGGGGCAAAAGACCGCGGAGACATCGCCGGCGTCCACGACCACAAAGGCCGCCGCATCGTCATCGAATGCAAAGACTACGGCGGACAAATCCAGCCCGCACAATGGCTCACAGAAGCCCACAGAGAAGCCCGCCACGACAACGCCCACATCGCCATCGTCGCCGCCAAACGCCGAGGAACACAAGACCCAGGCTCACAATACGTCCTCATGACCCTCGAAGACCTCACCAACCTACTCAACTAGGAAGGGACACACGCACCATGACACTCAACGACCACATCAACCTACTCCCCCCAACGTGGGGACACACCATCAAAGCCGACCCAACTGTCCTCAAAAACCTCTTCGGAGACGGCAACATGCGCGACAACGCCATCGAAGCCGCCCGCCGAGCCCTCAGCGAAGAACACGGCATCGACGCAAAAATCCCCACCAACCTCTTCCAAGTAGGCCTCACCAACGACGGAATCCGCATCACCCCCGGCAACCCGGCCTACAGTGAGCCAGCACGCGAAGTACTCATCGTCAACGACCAGCAGCAGCCCATCGGCACATGGCTCGTCGTAGGCCGCAACCAGCCCGTGGACGCCAGGTTCGCCGCCCGCTGGATTGGCATCGATCTCCTCACCGGCCTCGAAGTCTTCACCGCCACACCCATCTGCTAGCAAAAAGCCCCCCCCTCGACCAAACCATCAAAGTCGAGGGGGGGGCTTCAACACCATCACACGCACACCCCAACGGGGCGCACGGCGCATCATATCACAGGCCACGATCCTTCGGCAGACGAGACAACTGACACTCCGACGTCCTCGACTCCATATCACGCAGACGAGAAAACAACTCACCATGCGTCAACTGCGACGACACAATCAGACCATCCAGCTTCTCACCGAACTTCACATCAGCATCACGACGACTCCGCGACTCAGCAGCCAACGCATCCAAAACCAGATCAACCCGGTCCTGAATCGCCGTCACATCATCACGCAAATTCGTCCCATGGTGATTCGTCGTCTGCTCAGAAGCCGTCTCCGCAGCCTGACGGATAGCCGCAAGCTCAGCATCCTGAGACTCCCGCTCCCGCCGCGACCGCGACCGCCCAATCGCAACACCAGACGCGAGACCCATCAACGCCACCACCAAAGCAGCGACCGCGTTAACCATCTCAGCATCCCACCACCACGGATGCACGACGACCGTCAGCCCTCCACGTCCCGAGCGGGAGCCTTGTACTCGCCGCCAGTGTGCAGGAACGCCACCACGCCAGTCAGAAGACCAATCACGGCAGTCACCACGTCAGCCGCGTTCGCCAGCTGATCCGGGGTCACAATGCCGTACACGACGCCAGCAGTCATCAGGGCAGACGCAATCCCATACAGGGCCTTACGCCGCTCCGGAGTCAGGAAACCGCCCAGCGTAGTGCGGTCCACAGTCGTAGCAAGATGCTTCTCAGCCATCACTTCACCTAACCTAGTCGTACGATTGACATGCCGCCCACCAGAACGGGCCGGCAGCGTCACTTTCCCTCCGCCGCGCGGAGAGCCTTCACCTCAGCAATCAGCGTATCGAGACGCTTGTTCGTCTCATCCTGCTTCGCCGCCACCCAGTTCATCCAGTCAACAAACGCACCAGCCGGGCGCACACCAACCTTGCCAGGCTGGAACACAGCCTCAATCCTCTCAACCGTGTTATGCGTCTCCTTCAGATGGTTGTACAGTTCACCATCGAACTTAACCCCAGCCTTGCCAGGGGTCACAGCGTCGGAGATATTACGGAGCAGGTCGATAGCCTCAGAGCTCATGAGCCAATCCTCACCATCCTGGCCGCTCGGGCGGCCATAGTCATACCAAGATTTACAACGATCAGAGAACGGGACACCATAGGCACCATAAGCGCCATCTGACGACCCGGAATTGTAGCGAGACCCCACACGCCGAAGATCCTCATACGAATCACCCTCAGCGTCAATCAGGCCCTTCAGGATGCGGCAGCCGACAACAGCCGACTCGTACGGCTCCCACCAACGCCGCTCAGGATCCTGCAGAAAATACCCCGGATAAGTGATCTGCAGCGGGCCAACACCATTCGATGTCCAGCCGTCAGCGATCATCCGCAGGAAGTCACGGAACTTCGTCTCCGTAACCTCACCGCCACCACTGTAGGCGCCCCCAGCATCATGGCCGAAGATGTTCGCCCCACGCTCACCGGTCTCCATCCACAGACAAGCCAGAGCAGCCCACCACGGGCACCCAGTATCATCCGCGGCACGCAGAACCTCACGCTGAATGAACGACAGCTCATAAGCCGGCCCCGAAGACGACGAGCCACCCGAACCAGACGCACCCACATACCGCAGACACGTCGTCCAACCCGCAGAAGCCGTCAACGGATGATCCAGGTACCTTATACTGCGGGACTCGCCACCAGTATCATCAGCAGCAGAACCATCACCACCGTCACTACCATAGATACTGCCAGCCGCATCAATCCACAACTCCGACAAAAGCGGATTATCAGGCTCATACGTCGTCACCATAACGACATGCCCATCCGCCATGATCACATCACCGACACGGAAACCCCCATCCGGGACAGTCCCCGTCCACGAATCCCCAATATCCTGGAAACCACGCGCTTGCGCCTCCGCAGGCAGGCTCCCCGTCCATGTAGACCGCGGAAACAGGTCCACATCCACGCCCTCATGGTGGAACGCAATATTGTAGGCCCCAGACACGGCAGAGCTACAATCCGCCTCACCCGGCCCATGGAGCCACCCATCCCAGTCGGACGCGTCATAGGCAGACCACCGGTTAGGCTGACTATAGCCAACCCCCCCGTAGTCTCCCGTCTCGCACCAGTACCGCATCTGCGCGGCGGCATACTCGGTGACACTCACGCGGAGTCACCCTCACTGCTGGCGCCCTCCTGGAGCGCAGCAAGCTTCTGGGCACATATCTCCAGGTTCGCGTAGGCAGTCACAAGCTCACGCTCAACCTCACCCATGCGCTTCTCGAACGCCGCAAGCATCCGCTGCAACGCGTCGATCTGCTTATCCTTTTCACCCTCACTCATGCCATCATCCTATCAGCTAGTAGGGACCGGAGGCTGATACAACCAACGAAGATCCATCGGGTTATGCGGGTCCCCTTCCTCGTCGTCCTGTGCACTGTTCCACACGTACGGGCCCTCAACAGGCGGATTCTCATACGTATCACCCATAGTCGCCCCCGACCGCCGCACCGCCTTCACAAGCCAGCACACGCGGCTCCCAGGCTCACCATGCACAGTAAACCGCCCCAGACGCACCTCAGACGCATACGGGGCGCCCGGACCCTGGCACAACACAACCACAGGCAAGTCCGGGCGGTGCAGAGCATTGAAATACTCGGGAAGCTCAGCCACAGCCGTACCGTCAGGACCCACCTCAACACTGTCCCAGTACTCCACGCCAGGCCAAGGAGACTCCGTACACCAATGCTGCAGCGCCCTGTTCATAGGGTCCAGGGGGTGCGGAATCACGAACTTCTTATCGTCCGCATTGAGGGTGCCGTGAACCCACATGCTCCCAGTAGTCCGCACTTGAAACCCATAAGGATCTTTAGAAGCCACCCGAAGGCTATAGTCGTTCGCCCGCAAACGCGCCACCTGTCCACGATCCGGCGTCGTATACATGGATACATCACACTTCCAGTCCCAGCTCAGAGCAACAATCTCATCATTCCCCACGACACCAAACTGTCCAGCACGATACTTCGCACCACGAAAAGAAATATAATCGTCAGTGCACTCCAAGACCAGATTATTCTTGTAATAACCCTTCAGGCCCGTATTATCGATGCGCAGAGACGCCCCAGCAGGCGTCCAAATCGATATGAAACTACTGGCCAACTCCATGTTCGCTACGGACGTCGTCCACGACGGGGCGTAAAATCGAATCGACGGCTCCCCATTAGCCTTCTCCTGAATCGTAATAGTCCCAGGCACCCTATAGTCAGTCCCCGTTTTACGATTAAAAAGCAGGCCGACACCCATCTTGGTGCCATCCGGGTCAACATCACGGCCACCATTGACTTTTACGTCCTGGAAAAAGCAGTTCGACCAACTGTCGCTAATGCCCACCGACCCGTCAACGCGAACGTCCCCCTTGCGAGACACAGAGAACGTGTTCTTATTATCCTCATCCCACACATCCATACCCTGAGTATTGATCAGGATACGCGGCTTAGAACCCTGAGGCCCCGTCTGGAATGTAGCCCCAGTAATCACCATCCCATCAATAGCGCCAGCCCGC
>ERZ773027.1556-NODE-1556-length-12034-cov-2.165707_pt1 | contig 12034 bp, 8 predicted proteins | sample MGYA00511032_ERZ773027 | MGnify/ENA primary metagenome ERZ773027 (study PRJEB29015, sample SAMEA2738138) | human oral metagenome | biome: human oral; feature: human-associated habitat; material: saliva | place: China | collected 2190 ... | reverse complement strand
GAGGGATTTGCGCGCAACATATTCTGCGTGTTCAGATGAGGTGTATGAAGAAAAACTCCGATTTCTTAAGAAAGAATATGGCATAGTCTTGTCTAAAACCACTCATGAAATACTCAGAGACAATTTAAGGACTAGATTTTCTGAAACGCGAGTATCACACCAGTTCAAATGTCTTTTGCCGGCAGGCTCCCTTATTGATCTGGGGCAGAATATTTATTGTGTTACGCCTTCCCTAGCTGTTTGCTTACTCTCTAGGAATAAAAGTCCTCTTCATCAGATTGTGCTTGCGAATTTACTGATGGCCAGTTATGGTCATCTCCCAAACGGTGAGCTCTGCGAATTTGATACGTCGTTGGTTGCTCCGAACGAAATTGCGTCTCTATTGAATGCGCTTGAACCTTATTCTCCTGGATTACATGTCACACAAAAGAATATGCGCTTTTTCTTTTCTGATGCAGCCTCTCCCATGGAAGTAAAGATGGCAATTAGATCTGCTCTCCCATATTGTGAAGGTGGTTTCAATCAAACGCCAATTGCGTTGAATAAATCGTATGTAATAAAAGACCAAATAAACCCAGGGATACCAGCAAAAGAACGAAAGCTTGATTTGCTGTTCGGGAAGATGTCTAAATCAAATTTGTCTGGATTAAATTTAGTGGCTATCGAATATAACGGTGCGTATCATGATGACTTCTACCAGCAAAGAAAAGATAATCAAAGAACTAACGAACTGAACTCAGTGAGTATTAAAGAGTACTTTGTAAATGCGGATATCTACAGGAATCAGCTGGCAATGCAAAATATGTTCCTAAGCATTAAAAAAGACTTGGGAGACAGCAATTTGTACCGGATCAAGCGGACGCTGCGCCAGCATTCTCATGAGCAATTCATTTTGATGAATAAACTTGACTCAATATACAGATTTATGAATGAACTAATATATAAAGTTTAACTATCCCTAAATTGCCCTATGTGACAACACAGCAAAGTCAGATAATCTGCAAAATTCGATGTCAATAGCACATCAAATGAAGATATTCTGCACTAAACACGCATTTTTGGAGCAATGTATAGCCTTTTTTGACAGATTAAGTGACATAGATGTGTTTTGTGAATCTGTAGCAACAGTTTCAATCGAACTTGCACATCAGGTGATCAGGCAGAAAGTTCAGAAGGCAAGAAAAAGAGCCGGTTACCTGGGTTTTAGGTAACCGGCTCTTGCTTTGTGCTTTACGCGCTTCGTGGTGGGCGCTCCGGGGTGGACGTGCTAGCGACGCGGCGCGCGGGTGCGAGGATTAGTCCTCGTAGAAGCCTGGCTCGCGACCGTAGTAAGCATCCAGGTAGAGCTCGCGGAGCTCGGAGACAAGTGGGTAGCGTGGGTTTGCGCCAGTGCACTGGTCATCGAATGCCTGCTCAGACATCTCATCAAGGGTATCGAGGAAGTACTTCTCATCTACGCCGTAGTCCTTAATGGTCTCCTTGACGCCGATGTATGCCTTGAGCTCCTCAATCTTCTTGACGAAGTTCTCAAAGACCTCACGGTCATCCTTGCCGGTAACGCCGCAGAAACGACCTGCCTCAGCGTAACGTGCGAGGGTGTGTGGATGATCGTATTGTGGGAAGGTTCCCATCTTTGTTGGACGCTCAGCTGCGTTGTAGCGCATAACGCGAGTAAGGATAACTGCGTTTGCCCAACCGTGTGGAATGTGGTGGAAAGCGCCCAGCTTGTGAGCCATAGAGTGGTTGATACCGAGGAATGCATTAGCAAATGCAAGACCACCCAGGCAGGAAGCATTTGCCATGTGATCGCGTGCCTCGACATCGTTTGGATTGTCATAAGCACGTGGCAGGTACTCAAAGACCAGCTTCATGCCACGAAGAGCCATACCATCCGTGTAGTCAGATGCCATCATGGACACAAATGCCTCGAGGCAGTGAGTAAGAACGTCGATACCAGAAGCAGAGGTCAGGCCCTTAGGCTGGCTCATCATGTTGTCGGTATCAACGATTGCCATGTTAGGCAGCAACTCGTAGTCTGCAAGTGGGTACTTAACGCCGTTGTCAGCATCAGTGATGATGGCAAATGGAGTTACCTCGGAACCGGTACCAGAAGAGGTTGGGATAGCAACGAAGAATGCTTTGTTGCCCATCTTTGGATAGTTGTAGACACGCTTGCGGATATCCAAGAAGTCCGCCGCCATGTCCTCAAACTTCTCCTCTGGGTTCTCGTACATGGACCACATAATCTTACCTGCGTCCATAGCAGAACCGCCGCCGATTGCGATGATGCAGTCTGGCTCGAAGGAGCGAATGCGAGCTACGCCCTCAAGTGCGCACTGAAGGGTTGGGTCTGGAGCAACATCCCAGAATGAAGAGTGAACAATACCCAGGGAATCCAGAGTCTCCTCGATAGTCTTGGTGAAGCCACTCTTGTAAAGGAACTGGTCTGTGACAATGAAGACGCGCTTCTTGTTATAGACCTCTTTGAGCTCACGGAGAGCAAGAGGCATGCAGCCCCTCTTGAAGTAGACCTTCTCAGGTACACGAAGCCAAAGCATATTCTCTTGCCTCTCTGCAACAGACTTGTAGTTAAGCAGGTGCTGTGGGCCAACATTGCCGGAGACGGAGTTGCCGCCCCAGGTGCCGCAGCCAAGGGTTAGGGATGGAGCCATCTTGAAGTTGTAGAGGTCTCCAATACCACCCTGAGAGGAAGGAGTGTTGATGAGGATACGGCAGGTCTTCATTGCCTCCTGATGCTTAGCAATCTTCTCTTTCTCGTTGATGTTAACGTAAAGAGAGCTGGTGTGACCGTAGCCACCATCAGCAACAAGACGCTCTGCCTTAGCAATTGCCTCGTCAAAAGTCTTTGCACGATACATGCCAAGAACTGGAGAGAGTTTCTCGTGAGCCATCTCTTCTGAAGGCTCAACAGAGGTTACCTCACCAATAAGAACCTTGGTCTTCTCTGGGACGTCGACGCCAGCAGTCTTTGCGATGAAGTGAGCAGACTTACCAACAATAGCCGCATTAACAGCGCCGTTGACAATGACGGTCTTACGAACAGCGTCGAGCTCTTTACCCTGCAGGAAGTAGCAGCCGCGATCAGCGAACTCCTTCTTGACCTGGTCATAAATGCTATCAAGAACGGTAACAGACTGCTCGGAAGCGCAGATCATACCGTTATCGAAGGTCTTGGAGTGAATGATGGAGCTAACTGCAAGCTTAATGTCAGCGGTATCGTCGATGATAGCAGGAGTGTTACCAGGACCAACGCCCAGAGCAGGCTTACCAGAAGAGTAAGCTGCGTTAACCATACCTGGGCCACCGGTTGCCAGAATGATGTCAGCGTTGCTCATGACTGCTGCAGTCATATCAATGGTAGGAGCTGGTACCCAGTCGATAATACCCTTGGGGCAGCCGGCCTTCTCGGCAGCATCGCGAACAATACGAGCAGCAGCAATGGTGCACTCTTTAGCGCGTGGGTGTGGGGAAATGATAATGGCGTTTCTTGTCTTCAGAGCAAGAAGTGTCTTAAAGATTGCGGTAGAAGTTGGGTTAGTAGTTGGAATAACTGCAGCTACGATACCCATTGGCTCGGCTACAACTCGATAACCTGCAGCTGGATCATCCTCTACAACACCACAAGTCTTCATGTCCTTGTACTTGTTGTAAATATACTCTGCTGCGTAATGGTTCTTGATAACCTTGTCTTCCATTACACCCATGCCAGTTTCTTCAACTGCCATGCGAGCAAGAGGGATACGATTTTTCTCAGCCGCAAGAGCAGCTTCATAGAAAATCTTATCGACCTGCTCCTGAGTGAATGTTGCAAACTCTGCCTGTGCCTCGCGCATCTCTTCGAGGCGCTTGAGCAAAGTATCAACATCCTCAATTTGAGTAGCCTTCTTTGCCATAAAATCCCCTTCTATTTAGGAACATTAGTTCAAATTATACCAAGGTCTGCTAAACAAGTGCTTACCGTTAACCGAGTCTCTCAAAATTTATAATCTGCGTTCTGGCGTCTTCATCAGTTGCTGTAAATCTATGCCATTCACCTGGCGATTCTCTCCACATGTAATCCACGTACGGACCAAATCCACCCACCAGCTGCGATGTCGCACGCGCAAAGCTCGGGTCCGTCTTGAGACCCGGATAGCGCACCGCCTCGACGCGCGGATGGCACGCCAGGTACGCGGCAACCACCTGCGCCGCGTCGCTCGCCGCATGGCGAGAAACCCGTGCACTCGCCTGCTCTTCCGCTCCCGTGGGAGAAACCGTCACGTCCTCTGCAGGACATGCCTTAGCTTCAACCGCCTCTGCTACCCACGGTATGCAGCACTTCCGCATGCACACGACAACATATCCCGGCACCCGAGCGTCCTCGGCTACTGCGATCTCTGCTCCTAGACGGCACGCGGGGCTGAACTCGGCACCAATCGTACGCACGTCCGCCACAAGCAACTCCCCTGCTGCGGCTCTGCCTTTGATGTCGCACACCTCAACAGGCACGTCAGCAAGCGGCTCCACGACGGTTGCACCGCCCGAAACCAGTGTGGCGAGAAGTTCGTCTACATAGGAAACAGGGACAAGCCGCGCACGGCCTGCCCCTGTCATTTTTACGTATTCAGCTACAACGTCGGTTGCGGTTTGTGCAACAACGGCGATTGCGCCGACACTCTTCGTGCCACCTGCGCTATCCTGCGCGGTGCCACCCATAACCTGCACTTTGTCCGAAACCCTATTAACCAACGCGCTCCGCATTCTCTTTGACAACCTGAGCAATAAACTCGTCAAGCTCTGCGACGTGAGTCTCGTTGGAGCGGTCGCGAACAGAAATGTTTCCTGCCTCAACCTCCTGCTCACCAAGGATGAGCATGTAAGGAACACGGTCAAGTGAGCGAGCCTCACGAATCTTATAGCCGATCTTCTCGTCACGGTCATCCACCTTAACGCGAATACCAGCGGCTGCAAGCTTATCGGCAACCTCATGAGCATAAGGGCGAGACTTCTCGGAGACAGGAAGAACCTTGACCTGGCATGGGCTCAGCCAGACAGGGAACTTGCCTTCGTAGTTCTCGGTCAGAATACCAATAAAGCGCTCGAAAGAACCAAAGCCAGCGCGGTGAATCATGATTGGCTGCTTCTTGGTACCGTCGGAGTCAATGTACTCAAGCTGGAAGTTGTGAGGCAGCTGGAAGTCAAGCTGGATGGTACCGCACTGCCAAGAGCGGCCGAGGCAGTCGGTTAGATGGAAGTCAATCTTAGGACCATAGAAAGCACCGTCGCCCTCGTTGACCACGTACTCAATGCCCATAGACTCAAGTGCATCACGCAGGCCCTGCTCGGCGCGCTCCCAATCCTCATCAGAACCCATAGAATCCTCTGGGCGCGTAGAAAGCTCAACGCGATATGGGAAGCCAAACTGTGCATAGTAAGCGGTAATGAGGTGAGATGCATCCGTGACCTGCTCAGTAATCTGATCAGGGCGGATAAAGAGGTGTGCATCGTCCTGAGTAAACTCACGGACACGGAACAGACCGTGCAGAGCGCCCTTCATTTCATAACGGTGATCAAGACCAGCCTCAGCCAGCTTCATAGGAAGATCCCTATAAGAACGTGGCTTGGACTTGTAAATTAAACATGCACCAGGGCAGTTCATAGGCTTAATAGCAAAGTCTTCTTCATCTACCGTGGTGGTGTACATATTCTCTTTGTAGTGATCCCAGTGACCAGAAGTCTCCCAAAGGGAACGCGAGAGGATCAGCGGAGTCTGAACCTCCTGATAACCAAAGCGAGCTTGCATCTCATGCCAGTAATCGGTCAGAGCATTGCGCAGAGCCATGCCGTTTGGAAGCCAGAATGGAGAGCCAGGACCAAAGTCGGACATCATGAAGAGCTCCATCTCGCGACCAATCTTCCTGTGGTCGCGCTTCTCGGCCTCTTCAATCATCTTGAGGTACTGAGCAAGCTCATCTTTAGAACCAAAGGCAACACCATAAATTCTGGTGAGCATCTTGTTGTTCTTATCGGCCTTCCAATACGCACCAGAAATGCTAGTCAACTTGAAAGCCTTGACGCCCTTGGTGTAGAGCATGTGAGGACCAACGCACATGTCAACATATTCACCCTGCTTGTAGAAGGTGATGTGTGCGTCAGGAGCAAGATCGCCAATGTGCTCAACCTTGTAAGACTCGCCGCGCTCCTTCATGTAGGCAATAGCCTCATCGCGAGGAAGCTCAAACGTCTCAATCTTAAGGTTCTCTTTGACAATCTTCTTCATCTCAGCTTCGATAGCTGGGAACTCGTCCTCGTTAACCTTAGTGTCTCCAAGATCAACGTCATAGTAGAAACCGTTTTCGGTTGCTGGACCATAGGCAAACTGTGCGTGTGGGTACAGACGCTTCAAAGCCTGAGCAAGCAGGTGAGCTGCATCGTGACGAATTACCTCAAGCTCTTCAGCAGCATCGTTAATCTCGCCAACATGGCCGTCGTTATATAAAACCTTCATGTAAAACCCCTCAGAGGTAGCTACTCATAGAAACAGGCACGGCGCCTACTCTGCTCACACAGGAGCTTAGGAGCAGACGCCTACATAGTCTCTGTTGTAAAACACCAGATTGCCATCATAAAGAACAAAACCAAACGTTATTGAATGCGAGTACGGCAGTAAGGGCAAACCTTCCAGTCTGCGTTCAGTGGACGATGGCATGTTGGGCAAACGTTTCTAACCTGCGTATTGCAGATTGGGCACACGATAAAATCGCGGTCGATTGGAGCGGAGCACTTAGGGCAGATGCCGTAGTGAGACAGCTGGTGCTCACGAAGGGCAATGTCAAGGTCCTGCTCCTCACGGTCAATGAGGTAGCTGCTTGGACGCAGAATAACGTATGCAAGCAGACCAACAACAGGAACAACAGAAATGACTGCCCACATCCACCAAGGCTCTGCGCCACGACGCTGAGCATCGCGAATAACGTAGATGATGGAAAGGATATAAAGCATTACGACGCAAATGACCATGAGGTAAATAACCATACGTACCTCAGGTGTAATAATCTGATCAAGAATCTCCTGCATCTGACAGCCCCTTCTGCTGGCTTTTTGTTCTCTCCTAAATCGTACGACAAACCGCCTCAAAAATGAGCGAAATGTCGCAGATAAATTTATTTTACCAAAGCATCGCTAAATTGTGCAGCAACCTCGCCAGCAAGTGAAATTGTTCCACATGCCACAAAACTCTTCTCGCGCAAGGCGTCCACTGCCTCAGGGACGCTTTTGTAGACCGCTACCACGTTTGCGCCGCAGGATTTGTACAGCTCAGCAAGCTCATCTGCATCCATGGCGCGATCGTTGTCCGTCTGGGTTACCGCTACCTCAGGGAACTCTTTGGCGAGAAGTTCTGCGATGCCCTTAACGTCTTTATCTGCAAAAACTGCAGTCAAAAGCATGGGTCGATTAGCAACTTCTGGCTCAATTGAGCGGATAGCAGTTAAGAACGTCTCGATTGACTGGGGGTTGTGAGCTGCGTCGATAAGCACTAAAGGCTTAGGCTGAAGCAGCTGGAACCTGCCAGGTGTAGGACACCTAGTTGTGGAGAAAAACGCTTTTTCTGCATCAAGCGGACGACCAAGAAAATCCTCAGCTAAGCAGGTTGCCAGGGCAATATTTGCAGCCTGGTAGCTTGGTTTAAGTGCAGCAAGATCTTCGTAGGTTGCACGAGGCGTGACAACCGTAAGCTCAAGCGGAAAACCGATGCTCTTAGGCTTTTTGGTAATGAAGAAGTGAGCGTGAGGCAGCTCTGGATGGTCAGTAGCCTTACCAGCAGAAACCTCTCCCTCAACGTCTTCAGGCTTGTCAGCCACAAGAAGGGTTGGGACAACGCCCGCGGAAGCCGCCTGGGACAAGAATACGTCCTGGACACTCTGAGGAGTTGTCGTTCCCACACCAAGCACGCAGGTACGACCAGGTTTGATGATGGCGGCCTTCTCGCCAGCAATAGCCTCAAGGGTATCGCCTAGGATGCGTGTGTGGTCCAGGCCAACGCCCGTGATGGCAACGGAGGTGATGTTTTGCGCAGCGCTTGTTGCGTCCCACCTACCACCCATGCCACACTCAAGCACACAGACGTCAATCTCTGCCTCGGCAAAGACCACGAGAGCTGCGACCGTAAGCAGGTCAAACTCGGTGATGTCATAAGGACGCTCGCCCAAGGCGGTTCGCTGAGCGTTGACGCGCTCCCCCGCTACCTGAGCTGCAGAGACACCGTGAGCAAAGGCAACCTCAGAGACAGGTGTGCCGTTGATCTCCATGCGCTCGGTATAGCTGATGAGCTCAGGAGATGTGTACAGAGCGGTCTTGAGACCCTCTCCCTTGAGCAGGGCTGCAGTGTATCTGGAGGTAGACGTTTTGCCGTTAGTACCTGCGATCTGGACACTCTTAAAGCAGAGATCAGGGTTGCCCAGCTCTTTGAGCATGTCTTCCACGCTCTCCAGCAGGGGCTGAATACCAAACTTCTTTGTATCGTGAAGCACCTTTAGAGACTGCTCATAACTCAACTCAGGCACAGAAAAAGGAACGGAATAACTCATTGCACATACCTCTTATAGGCCGAGCAGACGCATAGCTTCTGCACGGGTTTTCTCGTTAGTCTTAAAAATGCCACGAACTGCAGACGTGGTAGTCAAAGCGCCTGCTGCCCTAATGCCGCGCATACTCATGCACGTATGCTCGGCCTCCATAACCACCAAAACGCCCAAGGGATCAAGCTCTTCTACCATAGCATCAGCAATCTGGCCTGTAAGGCGCTCCTGTACCTGCAAACGGCGAGAATACCCGCTGACGCAGCGAGCAATCTTGGAAAGGCCGGTAATACGACCATTTTGCGGGATGTAGCAGACGTGTGCTTTGCCCACAAAAGGCAAAATGTGATGCTCACAGGTAGACGAAAAAGGAATGTCGCGGACAATAACCATCTCTTTATTGCCCTCTTCATGGAACTGTTTGCGCAGGTGAGCTGCAGGATCTTCCTGCATGCCACCAAAGAGCTCCACGCAAGCACGAGCAACACGGTCTGGTGTATCAAGCAGACCTTCTCGCTCTGGATCCTCACCAATAGCAAGTAAAAACTCCTTGACCGCGGCTTTTACGCGCTCTTGGTCAAGCTCTTTATAGTTATTTTCCGCTGCCATGAGGCAACCTACCTTTCACTCTTATGCAAGCGTTCTTTGAGCTGCGGCAACAACATGGCGAGCAAGAATTGCGGTAGTCACGCTACCTACACCGCCAGGAACAGGAGTATAAGCGCTTGCCAGAGGAGCTACCTGCTCTGTATTGACGTCGCCAACAAGTTTTTGAGCGTCTTCATCCCAGTTAATGCCCACGTCAATGATAGTCTGACCGGATCTTACGCAATCAGCTCCAATAAGATGTGCACGACCTGCAGCCACAACTACAACCTCTGCCTGCTTAAGCGTAGCAGCAAGGTCCTTGGTCTTGCTGTGACATACCGTCACCGTAGCGTTTCTTGCGCTTAAAAGCGCAGCTACCGGACGACCAATAACGTTAGAGCGCCCAACAACTGCAACAGGCGCTCCTTCAAGAGGTACCTGGTAGAAATCAAGAAGTGCAAGAACTGCCTCTGCAGTACAAGGTCCCAAAGCACCAGGAGTTCCACAAAGTGTTGCCAGCAGCATGGAATCAGTTGCGCAATCAACATCTTTTTCTGGAGCTAGATACTGAAGCGCTTCATGCTCATCAATTCCAGCAGGAAAAGGACGCATGGGCAGACAACCATGCACCGATGCGTCGGCAGAAACCTGGTCAAACGTAGCATTTACCTGCTCTTGTGTGGCATCTTCAGGAAGCTCAATGGTCTCAACTTCAAAGCCCACCTTCTCTGCACGCGTATATGCTGCGCGCTCATAGGTAAGGTCATCGCTTTTCTGTCCAATGCGAACAATAACCAGCTTAGGAGTTACGCCTTGTGCACGAAGTTCCTTGACCTGAGCGGCAAGTTTTTCAGTTATCGTTTTGGCAACAGGAGCACCACGAAGCTCCTGTGAAGTAGTCTCTGAGCTCATGTTATGCCTCCTGTCTTAGCTGTGCGCTTACTGCATCACTTACGGCGTCAGCTCGTGATACATAGGTGTCCAGAAGCTTATCCGCCTCATCAAGCAGCGTTTGAGCGTACGCCGTATCATGCATAGAACGAGTGTTTACAAACAGCGTATGAGAAGCGGCAATCAAAGCGCCACGTGCCAAGGCAGCACCGCAGCCCACATCAGACAAAAGCATACGGGAGCCCTTAATAAGCATCTCTTCAAGAAGCTCAATGGACTCGCACACTTTTCTCATAACCTTCAGTGGAGGTTGAGCTGCTTCTTTAAGAGCATCCTCAACAATCTCTGTGCGCTTTGGGTCATCCTTAGGAACGCTAAATGCGCTTGAAACCAGCAAGAACTGACGAGAGTCCTCGTCCATAAGCTCCATGAAGTCTTGGCGGAGTGCTCCAGCTCGGGCGATGTATGTTGCAAGATCATCTTCATGCTGAGCATAGGCAGGTTTTCCTTGTGCGTACACACCAGCCATTGAAGCCAAAGATACTGCGAGGGCGCCTACATAGGCAGCGGCACTACCACCACCAGGAATAGGCTCTTTAGCAGCAAGGTGTTGAGCATAAGAGTCAGCGCTATAGGTTGTAAACGCAACTTCTTCAGGTGAAGAGGGATAAGACATTAGAAAAGACCCACAATTCTTCCATCATCAAGAACATCAATGTGCTCTGCAGCAGGAACCTTTGGAAGTCCTGGCATGGTCATGATAGAGCCCGTAAGGCAGACCACAAAGCCAGCACCTGCAGAAACACGAACTTCTCGCACGGTAATCTTAAAGTTTTCTGGAGCACCCAATTTAGTCTGATCATCAGTAAATGAGTACTGAGTTTTTGCCATACAAATAGGAAGCTCACCAAAGCCGAGCTCTTCAAGCTGCTGAAGCTGCTTGGCGGCACTTGGAGCAAATTCAACGCCATCAGCGTGGTAAATCTTGGTAGCAATGTCAGTAATCTTCTGCTTCAAAGACTCTTTGACATCGTATGCAAAGGTGAGTTTAGACTCAGTCTGACAGAGGCGCATGACCTCTTCTGCCAAAGCTTGACCACCCTTTCCACCTTTTGCCCAAACCTCAGACAGCACTACATTTACGCCACGCTTCTTGCACTCCTCCTCTACCAGAGCAAGCTCTTCAGCGGTATCTGTTGGGAATGCATTGATGGCAACAACTACAGGAAGACCGTAGACCGTCTGGATGTTGTCAACGTGGCGAAGCAGGTTAGGAATGCCCTCTTTAAGCGCCTCAACGTTTTGCTGGTTAAGGTCTGCTTTGGCAACGCCTCCGTTGTACTTAAGTGCACGAACGGTTGCCACCAGAACAACAGCCGATGGAGCAAGGCCAGTAGCTCTGCACTTAATGTCCAAGAACTTCTCGGCACCAAGGTCTGCGCCAAAACCAGCTTCGGTAACAACGTAATCAGCAAGACGAAGAGCAGTCTTTGTTGCCTCAACCGTATTGCAACCGTGAGCAATGTTGGCAAAAGGACCACCGTGGACAAGAGCAGGTGTGTGCTCAAGTGTCTGGACCAGGTTAGGCTGAATAGCATCTTTGAGCAGCGCTGTCATAGCGCCCTCTGCGTGGATGTCACTGACGGTTACAGGCTTGCGGTCATAGGTGTAGGCAATAACCATTCTGCCCAGGCGCTCTTTAAGGTCTTTGATGCCAGAAGCAAGGCAAAATACAGCCATGACCTCGGAAGCAACGGTAATATCAAAGCCGTCTTGTCTTGGCATGCCGTCTGCAATGCCGCCAAGTCCGTCAACAACGTTTCTGAGCTGGCGATCGTTCATGTCAACGCAGCGCTTCCACACCACGCGCCGTGGATCAATCCCAAGCTCATTGCCTTGCTTGATATGGTTATCAAGCATCGCGGCGCAAAGGTTATTCGCAGCGCTTATCGCGTGAAAATCACCCGTGAAGTGCA
>ERZ773027.1551-NODE-1551-length-12044-cov-46.252231_pt1 | contig 12044 bp, 13 predicted proteins | sample MGYA00511032_ERZ773027 | MGnify/ENA primary metagenome ERZ773027 (study PRJEB29015, sample SAMEA2738138) | human oral metagenome | biome: human oral; feature: human-associated habitat; material: saliva | place: China | collected 2190 ... | reverse complement strand
TCGGCGATGGTGTTCCAGCAGTTCAACCTGTTCCCGAACTACACGGCGCTGAAGAACGTGGCGCTCGCCCCGACCCTCAACGGTACCCTGAACGCTCAGGAGGCGCAGGAGCGTGCCCGCGAGCTGCTGGCGAAGGTGGGTCTTGCCGATAAGGTGGATTCCTACCCGGATGCTCTCTCTGGTGGCCAGCAGCAGCGTGTGGCGATTGCCCGCGCCCTGGCGCTGGAACCTTCCTACCTGCTCTTTGATGAGCCGACGAGTGCGCTGGATCCTGAGCTGGAGGCGGAGGTTATTCGCGTGCTCATGCAGCTGGCGAAGGAGGGCCGCTCCCTGGTCATCGTGACGCACAATATGGCGTTTGCGAAGAAGGTCGCGGACCGTATCGTGTTCCTGGAGAACGGTACCCTGCGTTATAACGGTGAGCCGACCGGTTTCTTCGCCTCGAATGATGAGCGTATCCGTAAGTTCTTGACGGTGTATGACAGCACCGAGTACACGATTTAGTCGTACTGCATATAGTAAATATGGGCTGGTTTCTGCCGGTCAGATAATCATCTGACGTGCGGAAACCAGCCCATATTCTATATTCAGCATATATTGGTTTTACTCTGAAAGCCCCTTAGAGCGGCGGTACTCCTCCAGCTGCTCAGCATTAATCACCTCAAACTGCTCAGTGAGCGGCTCACCGGGCGACCAGCCCTCATTAGCCACCGTATGGTCCTCGCGCCTGAACAGAGTGAGAAAACGCGGGCGAGGCACACGTAGCTCAGCCGGGGTGGTTGGCAGCTGCCAATTCTTCGCGTGGGAGAGCAGGCCAAACACCAGGCACAGGAGAATCGATAGTGCCATCGCCAGGTTGGGGCGGTGAAACAAACCGGTTACCAGGGCGGTCTCAGAGGCACCCACAAACGCGACTGTTGCGTACAGGGAGTTACCGCCAAAAATCGCCGGAATGCGGTTGACCATAATGTCACGAATAACGCCGCCGCCAACCGCGGTGGTCACGCCCAGTGCGATAGCGGGCAGCCAGTGCAGACCCAGGTTCAGGGACTTAATGGTGCCGGTTGCCGCCCACGCACCCATGCCGACAAAGTCAATAATGAGCATGGTTCGGGTTGCCCAGCGGGCACTCAAATCGAGGCTGTACGCCAGAATTGAAGAGCCGATAGCACCAACCCAGTAGCCGCCGTCGGTGAGTGCCACGGGCAGGCCCGAGTTGAGCAGGATGTCACGGATCATACCGCCACCCATGCCGCAGGCGACCGCGAGCAGCAGGAAGCCCACGATGTCGAACCGGAAGGCGCGCGCCACGGCACCGCCGAGCAGGCCGTTAGCGACAACGGCGGCAATGTCGACGATGCGGAATACCTGGTCCGGGTCAAAGAGCTCGTGCATGGGCGTTCTCCTGCGTACGTGATGCATGTCTGGGTGGGTGCCGATAGGGAAGGGCGCGCACGGTGGGCGGGTCGGGTGACGACGTTATCACCGCATCCGGCTCTGTCTGCCTGTGCGCGTACCTGAAATGGCACCGATTTATTGTAGACCCGCCGCCGCTCCTGCTCCTAGTTGAAAGGTGCTCATGACGAGCTCTGAGACGCAACGGAGAAGCTTGTGGGCACGTTAAAAGTTGGGCGTAGAATGAGAAATCTCCACCCTAATGCTCTGTCATGATTGTTTTTGTGCTGGGTTCTTTCCAGTACGGTAGCGGTATTATTTCATCGCTGTTGCTGGCGTTGAGCCCTGTGAACGCGGTGGAATCTATGGCGATCATGATGTTTGCCGGTGCGGCGCTGTCTGCGGTGATGGTGTGGCTACCCTCCCGTAAGCGGAGCGCTCGTTAAGCTGGGTCTAGACGAATACTAGAGGCATGTGGCCCGGTCGTTTGATAGACCGGGCACATCGCAAATCGTTATCTGCGTAAGGTGAAAGGAGCCGCCGTGACGGTATCGCGTGACGAAGTTTTCGGGGTCCTGCGGGGCGTGGTGCCCCGCCTGGAGGAGGCGCTTCCCGGCTGGTCGGTGCGCCCCAACATCACGGGTACCGGCGCGGTGGGGCTTTATCTGGACGGCCCCGCAATCTACCGGGGCGGCGAGCCCCTGGCCGGCGTGAACGTCAAGGGTGAGCCGGTCGTTCGGCACCTGTGCGGTACGATTCAGACCGCTGACCGCGGCCTGCCGCAGGAGCTCGGGCAGGTGCGCTACCAGTACATCCTGGGCGTGAGCGTGGCGGAGCACGAGAGCGAGTATCCCGAACTGGCTGACCTGGTGAGCGTGGGGGAGCCGAGCTGGGTTCCTGCGCTGAGGGCCCTGGAGGCGCTGGTGGAGTCCGAGGGCCGCGAGACGCTGTTCGTCAGCCGCGGCGGGTACGTGCCGGGTCGTCGCGTCCTGGGTAAGCGCCGCGTGGCGCTGCGGCGCGAGTTCTTCCCCGGTAAGCCCTGGCTGGGTTTGGGCACGATTGACTGGTGCGCGGGCGTGCGCTCGACCCCGGTGTACGCCGAGGATTTGGCGGCTCTGGTGGCCGCGGCGATGCGCCTGGCGAACGGCTGGGACGCCGCCCTGCGAGCGGACTCGTCGACCAGCTGAAACAAAAGCAGCTAAAACAAAGCGGCGCATCCGACCCGTGATGGGGTGGATGCGCCGCTTCTGTGTAAGCTCTGACGCTTAGTGGGTTTAGCCCAGTACCTCAGCCAGTTTGAATGAGTTGAGCCGCATCAAGTCGCATGCGAGATATTGCCTCATCGATAGCATGCAAGAGTGATGCATCCTGCGGCCTCTACGGGGGCGTAACCGTAGCGTTTGTAGAGCGCAACGGCGTGTTCACTAGCGACGTCGGTAGTAATGAGTCGCTGTCGAATGTCTTCTCGGTCAAAGTCATCAATGACATGCTTGAGAAGCGCAGAGCCAACGCCCTGACGCTGGGCGTGCGGATGTACCAAAAGGTCCTGAATGTAGGCGATAGATTGTCCGTCCCCGACTGCGCGTACTAGCCCGATGAGTCGCCCTGTTCCTTGTGGTGTCACCTCTCGTGCTGTGTAGAGATACCGTGAGCCTTCCAGCATCGGGATGAGACGTTCGGGTGTTTTGGTATATGCGCTCCAGCCCACAGAATCGTAAAGCTCAGTGAGTTCTTCCACGCTGGGATGGGGGCTGGTGGAGTCCAAAATACAGTACCGCATACAGGCATTGTATAGCGCCAAATCGAGGGAGCTAGGAAAGCCGTCCAACGCGTTTTTAGCTACTGCAGGGCATAATCTGTGCATAAAGGAAGCGGCGCATCCGACCCGTGATGGGGCGGATGCGCCGCTTCTGTGTGTGCTCTAATGCTGAGTGGGTTTAGCCCAGTGCCTCAGCCAACTGAATGCCCTGTGCCACGCCACCGAGGGTTGCAGCAATGCGGATCAGGTCGTTGACCTGCTCCTTGGTTGCGCCCTCTTCGCGCAGGGTGTGCTCGTGAGCCTCAACGCAGTGGGAGCAGCCGTTGACTGCGGACACTGCCAGTGCGAACATTTCGAAGTCCAGCTTCTCAATGCCACCGTTCTTGCCGATGATCTGCATGCGCAGGTTTGCGCGCTGGTCATCGTATGCACCGTTCAGGAAGCCACGGGTGCGGTAGAAGATGTTGTTCATGCCCATGATGGTTGCAGCGCCCAGAGCAGCCTCGTAAGCGGTGTCGCTCAGGTGCTCCTTAGCCTCTGCAGCAATCTCAACAACAACAGAGTCAACCTTGGTTGCTGCTGCGGTTGCGAGGATTGCGCCCCAGAGCTGCTGCTCGGTCAGGGAGGTGATGCGGGGCAGGGAGGACAGGTTGAGGTTCATGTCCTTCGCGTAGGAAGGCAGAGCCGAACGCAGGTTATCGATGCTCATGGATTACTTCATCTCCTTGAATGCGTCGATGGTTGCTGCACCCTTCTTCCAGTTGCATGCGCACAGCTCGTCGGACTGCAGTGCGTCCAGCTGGCGGAGCACCTCGTCGGTGTTACGGCCGACGGAGTCAGCGGTAATGGAGACCGACTGGATGGTGTTGTGGGGGTCGATGATGAAGGTTGCGCGGTCTGCAACGCCGTCCTTGTTCAGGATGCCCAGTGCGCTGGTCAGCTCACGCTTGAGGTCGGATGCCATGACGATGGGCAGGTCCAGGAGCTCTTCGTGGGAGCGGCGCCATGCGTAGTGGGTGTACTCGTTGTCAACGGAAACACCGATAACCTGGCAGTCGCGGGCCTCGAACTCGTCAGCGAGCTTGCCGAATGCTGCGATCTCGGTGGGGCAGACGAAGGTGAAGTCCTTCGGCCAGAAGAAGACGACGCGCCAGGTGTCTTCGTCCAGACCCTCGGAGGAGACGGTGGTGAAGTAGTCTTCGGGCTTGGTTGCTTCGATGTCAGCCAGCTTACCGGGGACAACGCCGGTGAGCTCGTATGCGGGGAACTGGTCGCCGATGGTCAGAACTGCCATGGTGTTCTTCTTTCTGCTTCGTGCCGCGCGGATTCGTTGCGCGGCGCTTGTTCTAAGTGGTGCCCACTGGGCGGGCTTGATAACTATTTTATTATGAATAATTCATAATAATCAAGTGATGACGGGTGAAAATGCGAGTATTAAGTCGTGATTTGCGTCACTGAATATTCTGGGATGTTCACAAAAGCTTTTCCGACGCACAAACCCGAGGGTTTAAGCTCGAATCATGACCCCCGAACACAGTGGCTTCATAGAACACAGTGAATATGTAGAGCCCAACCAGCCTGAACTCATTACCGAACGCCTCACCCTGCGCCACCTGCGCGAGGCGGATATCCCCGACATCGTGGAATCCTGCCGCGATGAAGAAATCCTCCGCTACACCCGCATCCCGTTGAACTACACGCGCGCCGACGCCGAGGACTACCTGCTCACCACTGCCCGCCAGATTGCCGCCGGGCAGATCCAGCGTTGGGCGATTGACGCCTCCGGCGTGTTTGCTGGGACCATTGAATTGCGCCTGGCTGACGGCACCCCCGAAAGCCCCGGAACTCGCGCCGAACTGGGCTATTACGCCGCCCCGAAGGCGCGCGGAAAGGGTTACATGACCGAGGCGCTGCGAGCCGTCCTCGGCTACGCTTTCGACCCGCTCGGGCTGGGTCTTGAGACCGTCCGCTGGACCGCCCTGGCGGGTAACGAGGCATCCGAACGAGTGGCGGTTAAAGCGGGTTTCACCGGCATCTATGACGATATTGACCCGAACTCCGGCCGCCCCGACGAGAACGGTCACCCGGTGCAGCATCGGGTGCGCCGTGCCGATATGACCCGCGCGCAATTCGCGGCGCTCTGGGCAAACTAAACTGCGCTCTGGACGTAACGTGCACGGGGCTGAGCGGGAACCCGCAACAGCTACCTGATGCCGAAGCCGCGGAACGAGCCGCTCGGCTCCTCCCACTCGACGAGCACCTCATCCACGCGCCCGGCAGTGTCGTCACCGCGCAGCACATCCACCAGGCGAGCGCAGGAGGCGGCGGTACCTTCCGCAACGACTTTCACGCGCCCGTCGTCGAGATTTTCGGCGTAGCCGGTCAGTCCCATGGGCTTGGCGGTTCCGGCACACCACCAGCGGAAACCCACACCCTGCACTTTGCCGCTTACGAAAGCGACGAGGCGGATTTCGGCGGGTTCTGCCGGGGTGCGATCGGTGAAGAAATCAAAGAAACCCATGGGTCCTCCCGGGGTCATCTCGTTGAGGGTGGTCTGATGGGGGTGAGCGCCGGTGGTGGCGCTCTGACAGTTTCTATAGCTTCAGTCTAGAGGGTGCGGGGTGCCTGTTGCTTGGTTGCCGCACGCACGCGCCGTGAGGAGCTGAATAAGAGGAGAGCAACCGAAGCCGCGCTCTGAAAAGGAGTAACATTAGGGACAATTCGCTAAGCGGCAACGCCGACCACGCAGACATCTACCCGCATACAACCCATCCTATGGAGGATCATTGAGTTCACGCCCTAAAAAAGCGCCTCTTGTCGGTAACCCGGCGAAGGCACCGTACAAGCCCTGGCCTGCTCTCTGGTCCCTGGTTGTTGGCTTCTTCATGATTCTGGTGGACGGCAATATTGTCACCATCGCCCTGCCGCACATGCTGCAGGATTTGGATGCGTCGCTGTCGGCGGGCATGTGGGTGACGAGCGCCTACCTGCTGGCGTATGCGGTGCCGCTGCTCATTACCGGCCGTATGGGTGACCGCTTCGGTCAGAAGAACCTGTACATGATCGGTATGGGTATTTTTACGCTTGCTTCCCTGTGGTGTGGTCTGGCGGCGGACGTTGAGTCGCTCATCGCTGCCCGCGTGGTGCAGGGCCTGGGCGCATCGCTGATGACCCCGCAGACCATGTCTCTGATTACGCTGATGTTCCCGCCGAATGCGCGCGGTGTCGCCATGAGCATTTGGGGTGCGACCGCTGGTATTGCCGCGCTGGTCGGACCGATTCTGGGTGGCGTGCTGGTGGATGCCCTCAGCTGGGGCTGGATTTTCTTCATCAACATTCCGGTCGGCCTGATTGGTTTGTTCCTGGCGTGGCGTAATGTGCCAGTGTTCGAGCAGAAGAAGCACAGCTTCGACTGGTTGGGTGTGGTGCTTTCGGCGATTGGTCTGTTCCTGCTGGTTTTCGGCATCCAGGAAGGTGCCACCTACGATTGGGGCACCATCACTGATTCGTTCATGGGCACCGGTATTGCGGTGAGTGTGTGGGGTCTGATTATTGCCGGCGTTATGGTGCTGGCGCTGTTCATCGGCTGGCAGGCGATGAACCGCCGCGAGCCGCTGGTTCCGCTGAGCCTGTTCAGTGACCGTAACTTCTCCGTGTCGAATGTGGCTATCGCTGCTATGGGCGTGGTCGCTATCAGCATGGCGTTCCCGCTGACCCTGTACCTGCAGCAGGTGGAAGGTCTGAACCCGACCGAGGCGGCGCTGATGACTGCGCCACTGGCTCTGTCCTCGGGTGCGTTGGCGCCGGTGGTGGGTGCGCGCCTGAACCGCTATGACCCCAAGTGGATTGCGGTGACTGGCTTTACGTTGATGGTTATTGGTTTTGCTCTGCTCCGCCCGACGATGGTGGCTGACGGCAACCCGTGGCTGATGGTCGGCCCGATGATTATTCTGGGTGCGGCGAACGCCTGCATTTGGGGTCCGCTGTCGGTGTCTGCGACCCGTAACCTGCCGCCTGAACGTGCCGGTGCCGGTTCGGGCGTGTACAACGAGACCCGCCAGATGGCGTCGGTGCTGGGTTCGGCTGCGATTACGACGATTATGGCTTCTGCGATTACCTCGCACCTGTCCGCGTTGGGTCCGGCTGCCGCAGCGGGCGGTAGCTCTCACGGCAGCGCTGCTGGAGGCGTGCTTCCGCAGGTCCTGCGTGAACCCTACGCGGCGGCAATGGCTGATTCCATGATGCTACCCCTGGTTGCCGCGGCGGTGGGCGCGGTCGTGTGCCTGTTCTACGCCTCCAAGAAGACCTCCGAGGCAAAAGCCGCCGCACAGAACGCTGAGGCAGAGCCTGAGTCAGAAAACACTAAATAGAAGGCTTATCAAAACGTTTTACGTCATATTCGGTGCATAAACCTGAGATATGGTGCTATACCGGAGAAAATCTATATGCACTCTGTGTATGATGAAGCGGGTTATTGTTGCCCTGAAGTGTTGAAACCTCGTGAGAGCGCAATAACCCGCTGTAGAAGGACATCTTCGTGGAGATGGATTACATGCCGGGCCTGCTCGCCAGCGAGGATGAGCTGGACCGTATCACCGAATCTTTCGCCCAGCTTCCCCTGCGCAACCCCAACGGCACCACCGGCATCAACATCCACCTGGAGAAAGAGAGATGGCTAAAATCCCCACCTTGAGTTTGGTATTTTTGCCATTGTCTTCCTTGATTTGTTCAAGATCTTGAGCCAAAATCCTCACTTCCTCTTTCTAAAATCTAGTTTTTAAAAAAATAGGCTATCTACCAGAAGTAGATAGCCTATTTTTTATGAGATGCTTGGGTGCTTACGCTTTCAATTTGTCAAACTTTGCTTTGACATTCGCCTTGAATTCTTCAAGCTTAGCCTTGCGTTCGGCTTTACGTTCAGCCTTCATCTGTGCACGCGCCTGGTTGTAGAGGTCTTCTTGGACTTGCAGAGCTGCTTCGATTTCGGCTACGACGGTTGCTACATCCCAACGCACGATTTGGGTGTCGTACTTGGTGAAGTAAGCATCGATGACTGCTTCGTTGTCTTCTTGCACCAAGGCAACAACGGCTGTTTCACCGTTAGTCAATTTCTGAGAAACAACGTCAATCAGGCCAGTTTCTGCCGTATCAATGGTATCACCAGCAGCCAAACCATAGAGGCTACCAATACCATAACCAAACAAGACGCCGATAGGACCACCCAAAAGCCCGATAACTGCACCGAGCAAGCCACCTTTTAGGGTTGCATCCGTCGTTGAATCTTCAAAATCATAGCGTTCTTTTTCAACGATATGACCGTTTTCATTTTTGACCAGGGCGATTTGAGCAACCTTGGTCGTCTGAGTTTGGCGGAAAGCCTTCAAATCTGCAAAGGACTGATAAGCTTCGCTTTCGGTGTTAAAGACTGAAATTACTAGGTTTTCCATAGTTGGTACCTCGTTCCTAAAGACTATATATACATTGTAATACAGTTCTCTTTTTTTGGGAACTACTTTTTGCGACAATTTACCTCGGCGGCAGCCGGTAGGCTGAGTCCTAAAGCAGAGGGGCCCGGCATCCAGTATGGATGCCGGGCCCCTGGTGTTTTAAATTCGCTGTCTAGCGGCTCATGCCCCTTAGCGGGTAATGGTCGCCGAAGCAGTCAGACCAGAAATGTCCTGGTAAGCTACGCCTCGGCGGGCTCGTCCGGGGTTTTGTCGGCGAAGAGATCGAAGAATCCCACGGGAACCTCTTGCAGTTGCTCTAAAAATACATGGTACTTTAGGATACTGAGCGATGCGGCACCAACCTTGCGTGAGAGAAAAACACGCCCCAAACCCGTGAAGAGGCTCGGGACGCGTCCGCACTCAGCCGGGGCGGGTGCATCCGGCAAACCCTAGCGCAGCTTATTGCTGTTAGGCGCCGATGCGAGAGCCTGAGCTATCGGGGTGGGCCCGCCAATAAACGGGAGCGCCTTCCCAACCGTGGACGGGTCCTCAAGAACCGCCGCCAGCACCTGGGCAACGGTGGCCCGCGGAGTATTAGATTCGGCGCCGGGCGTGTGGGCGGGCTCAATCCCCAGAGTAATGCCGCCTGCCTCCTCAAGGGTGAGCGTCCCCGACCCCAGAATCGTGTAATCCAGCCCCGAGCCGCGCAGGTGCTCATCGGCGATCGTCTTCGACTCGGCGTAGGCGTAAAAACTGTCATCAGGGTCGATGCCGTGCCCGGAACCCGCGCCCAGGTACGATACCATCACGTACCGTTTAATACCGGCCAGCCGCGCCGCATCCATCGACCGGATCGCAGCGTCACGGTCAATCGCATAGGTGCGTTCGGGGCCACCTACACCGCCCGCACCCGCGGACCACACCAGCACTCCTGTATGTAAATCCTTGAAGAGCTTCGCCATCTCCTCGGTGCTCAACGCGGTAATGTCAGCGACCACAGGGTTCGCCCCGCGCGTGACAATATCCTCTGACTGCTCCGGCCTGCGAATAAGCGCATTGACCGCATGCCCGCGCTCCACCAGCAGCGGCTCGGCCAGAAGAGCAACCTTGCCGTGCCCGCCAATGATCGTAACGTTAGCCATCGTATCCTCCTGTATGTTGAAAAATACTTGTATATCCAGAATAGGCTTGCTGTGCCGCAACGTCTATGGTTTTTCTTATGCTTCCCGAGAACGACAGATACCCGCATTCCCTGTGCTGATGCGCTCAAACAGCACCGCATGATGAGAATTCTCGTGCGGGGCTCAAGACGGCGTTATGATGAAGTGCTAGGTTTTTATTGCCCGGCGGCACCGATGACGTGAACGACAAGCCGAACTACCTGAGCGTCATGAACTATTGCTACCAGCTGAGGGTCTGGTTCCCGCGAAGGACTAGCCTCTAGCAGCTACCGGCGGTGCCCAGTAGGCTAAGCCATAAACACAGCGAGGGGCCCAGCATCCATAACGGATGCCGGGCCCCTCGCTGATGTTCGGTACTTTAGCGGCTGATGGTTGCCGAAGCGCGCAAACCAGCCAGATCCTGGAAGGTGTACTCGCCGCCCTCGGTCAGCTGCATTGCGACGTTACCGCTGGTGATCTGAGCGGTGGTGGTCAGGGTGTAGCTGGAGGTCACCTTGGTGAAGTACACCGGAACCAGCGACGCCAGCACCTGCGCGTAGCTCACGCCGTCCTTCGCGGTGGCTTCCAGGTAGTCGGAGGTGCGGATGTCCAGTACGCCGGTCCAGACGTTGTCCTCGATGGTCGGCTCGTAGAACTTCGCAGTGTATGCGATGCCGTTGAACGCCGCCACGGCGGGGTTGTTGGTCTTTGCGCCGCCCTCGCTCTTAGCGAGTGCCGGGATCTCAACGTCGTTATCGACATCCCACAGCAGCGGGTCGGTGACATCCTCGGCGGTGGGGAAGGTGAACTCGAAGGTCACCTGCAGGTGCGCCTGAGGGTACAGCCAGGAGCTGCCCTGGAACTCGCCCTTGGAGTTGATGGGTGCGGAAATCCACAGACCCGCACCACCGTACAGGCCGGCGCCGACGCTACCGCCGGGGGTGAAGGTGCCGCCGCCGCGGCTCTGCGGGGTGGTGGAGGTTGCGGTGATGTTGGGTACCTGCACGGTGTAGGAATCCAGGCCGTAGCGGGTATCAAAGTCGTTGGAGGGGTTCGAGTTGAACGCCTGGGTGAAGACACCGAACCTCAGGGTCGGGGTTTCCTGCGCATCGGTGGACGCCGCGTAGGCGGGTACCGCCGCTGCGGTCGCGATGACGGGGGTGCTCCACGCGGCACCCTTGACGAGGGAGCGGCGGTTCAGTCCGTTAGTGGTGTTCGAGGAAGAAGTCATAGGATCTCTCTTGTTGTGAAGAATGTGGTGATGCGTGTGAGTTGAATTACTGATACTCTAATGTAATTCATCTCATCTTCAAAATTATCTCAACTTTTACTTCAATGTATGAACATTGCGGCACCCAGCTCACCTAGCGCGTGAAACGGGAGCATCATGGAAACCGAGGAGAACGTCCTCCTCGGAAAACTCCACTGAAACACCACCGGTCACCACACACTTAAGGAACGCAACATGGCATTTATGAAGAGCGCACGCGTCACGCTTGCCTCCCTCGCAGTGCTCTGCCTGGGCACTATCGCAGCCCCCGCAGCAAACGCCTACAGCCCCGACATCGACGGCGACGGCATCCCCAACACCTGGGAAATGAAGGGCTACGACGCCGACGGCGACGGCAAAATCGACGTCGACTTCCCCGCAATGGGCGCAGACCCCAAGCACAAGGACATCTTCGTCGAGATGGACTACATGGCAGGCCTGCTGCCCAGCGAAGATGAACTGGACCGCATCACCAAGATTTATGCCGACCTGCCCCTGCGCAACCCCGACGGCACTACCGGCGTGAACATCCACCTGGACGCCGGTAGCGCCCGCAGCGCCAAGTACAACCTGGGCGGCGGCAACGAAATCAGCTACCAGGCACTCGACAGCGAATTCAAGGCGCTCCACCGAATCAAGGCAACCGAAGGTAAGTTCAACCCCGCCCGCGAAGGCACCTTCCACTACATGATCTGGGGCGACTACTACGACAACAGCTACTCCTCCGGTATCGCTAACTTTGGCGGTCGTAACTTTATGGTCACCGTCGGCCCGACCTTCTGGGGCGAGGCAAGCAGCAACATCCGCGTGGCAGTGTTCGTGCACGAGCTCGGCCACAACCTCGCACTGAGCCACGGCGGCTGGGACGAAATCAACTACAAGCCCAACTACTACAGCGTCATGAACTACCAGTACACCCTCACCGGCGTGCCCATGGCTGACGGTAGCCGCTACTTCGGCTACTCCACCGCCGAATACCGCATGCTCAACGAGGCGAAGCTGTACGAGGCGCG
>ERZ773027.1548-NODE-1548-length-12046-cov-13.273955_pt1 | contig 12046 bp, 9 predicted proteins | sample MGYA00511032_ERZ773027 | MGnify/ENA primary metagenome ERZ773027 (study PRJEB29015, sample SAMEA2738138) | human oral metagenome | biome: human oral; feature: human-associated habitat; material: saliva | place: China | collected 2190 ... | reverse complement strand
TTCCTATATGTTCTTTTGCTTGCTCTACTTGCAGTTTCATAATCTTACCTCGACTCATAATATTATAAACATGACATAGTGCTTTGTCAAATAAAAAAGACTATCTTAAGCGGACTCAAGATAGTCTTTTTGGTAAGTCAATTACATTTTTTCGAATTGGTCTTTACCAACACCGCAAATTGGGCAAACATAATCAGCTGGTTGATCTTCGAATTTTACACCTTCAACAGCTTCATCATAAACCCAACCACATACTACGCATACGTATTTTTCCATGTGTATTTCCTCCTTCACTTGAAAATTATTGTTTAATGTTTATCTTTTATAATTCAGATACTCTATCTGTAATGTAGTATACCAAAGATATCGAAACTTTTCAATACTCATTTTCTTAATTTCTCATTTTTCCTAATATTTAAAAAGCATATATAATATGCGGATTTGTGCTACACATTAATTTGAAATCTATTATCATTTAGATACTTTTAGACTCAATTCCCCCAAAATTTTCTTCATCACTATTCCTCTATCAATATAAATAATAGAGTTTATTCTACCAACAGTTTTTGTAGTATTAACGAAAATATTTACCTAAGGTGTACATAATTTTTATATTATACTATTATATATAAGAGAATATAGTTATATTATATTTCAAAACAAATAAACTATTAACTTATTATATAAGTATGTACTTATGAACACTTACTTCTCTATGCGATATACGTATAATAAGAATTTTACTATCTTACTATGAACTATTGATTAGAGAAATCATCATTTATTTTGTTATCACAGGAGGATTTATGAGAACAGCTTTAACGGAACTTTTACAAATTGAATACCCTATTATCCAAGGTGCTATGGCTTGGGTATCTGAACACAAATTAGTTGCTGCCGTTGCTAATGCAGGTGCAACAGGTGTTATCGCCCTTGGTGGCCGCGATGCTGAATGGACTCGTAATGAAATTCGTGCATGTAAAGAATTAACAGATAAACCTTTTGGTGTTAACCTTATGTTAATGGCACCTAATAAAGATGAGTTAGTAAATGTTATTATCGAAGAAAAACCTGCATTTGTAACACTCGGTGCTGGTAATCCTGTACCATATATCAAACCGCTCCAAGAAGCTGGTATTAAGGTTATCCCTGTAGTACCTTCCCTTAAATTGGCTAAACGTATCGAAGAAGCAGGTGCTGATGCGATGATCGTAGAAGGTATGGAAGCTGGTGGTCATATTGGCAGCCAAACAACAATGTCCTTAATGGAAAACATTTTGCCAGAAATCTCTATTCCTGTAGTAGTAGCTGGTTCTATTGTAGATGGTCGCGGTCTTGCTGCTGCATTACTAATGGGTGCCGAAGGTGTACAAATGGGCTCTCGCTTCTTGCTAGCGGAAGAATGCCAAGCACATCAAAATATGAAAGAAGCAATTATCAAAGCAACCGATACTGATTCTGTTGTAACTGGTCTTCTCTCTGGCCACGGCGGTGTTCGCAGCTTAAAAAATGAATTTACTACTCGCTATTTAGCAGCAGAAACTGATGGTGTTACTACACCTGAAGAGCGTACAAAAATGTCTCAAGGCACTAATAAACGTGCCGCAATTGATGGCGATGTTGTAAACGGTGCGGTACAAGTTGGTCAAGCCTTGAATCGTCTTGTCGCTATTGAACCAGCTCATACAATTGTTCAAACTGTAATGAACGAAGCAATTATGTCTATTCGTAAGGCTCAACGCCTTATTGAAATTGTTTAATAAATCAGGAGTACTATATGTTACCATTTCATGGAAAATATCCAAAATTAGATCCTAAAAGTTGCGTCATGCCCGGTGCTGAACTTGCTGGTGATGTAGAGCTTAAAGAATATGCATCTATTTGGCAAAACTGTGCACTTCGTGGTGACGTAAATAAAATTGTAGTAGGTCGTTATTCTAATGTACAAGATAACTCTGTTTTGCATGTGGACGACGATAAAGCATGCATCTTAGGCGATTATGTAACAATCGGCCACGGTGCAATTGTTCATGCAAGCACAATCGAAGATAATGTCTTAGTAGGTATGGGAGCTATTGTGTTAAGCGGTTGTCATGTTGGATCTGGCTCCATTATCGCGGCTGGTGCAGTAGTCAAAGAAAATACTGTAATCCCTCCAAACTCCTTAGTAGTTGGTATTCCAGCCCGTGTTGTTCGCACAGACGAAACACAAGTCGAACGCATTCACAATCAAGCTTTAAAATATAAACACTTATGGACAATTGAATACGGTATGCTTCCTGATGCAGGTGGCGAGGAATACGATAAAAACGCTAAAATCGTATAAATACATATACAAAAATGACACAAAAAACAAAATCGGATAGTTGATAAACAACTATCCGATTTTATTTTTTATCGCAAATAGAACTTAGCTTTCAAAATAACTAAATATAGCCTTATAAATTAGTAGAATATCCAAAACGATACATTAATAAATACTCTAGTTCGAAAACTATTTACTCGTTTTTAATTTGGCCTGAATAATTTGTTCCACCATAAGTGCTGTGCCCATGGTCAACGCTATAGGGAATAACATCTCTACGGAAAATCTAGTCAACTCAAGCATAAATACGCAAGATGTCATAGGCATCTTCTGTGCTAGTCCTAAAAATGCTACAGCACCGATAAAGGCAGCCATACCTAATGATATAGGAGCTACAGCAATAGACCAAAAAGTACCAAATACTATGGCTAACGTACTTCCCAACATCATAGATGGAGTAATACGCCCACCATAAGCTCCAGCTGCTAATGCGAGTAATACCGCTACCCACTTAGAACCAAATAATCCTAATGCATAAGTCCATGTAATATCATTAGTAAAGGTTAATTCGTTCCCAGCCTTACCATTCCCTAGAATTTCAGGGAAATACATAGCTAACGCACCAATAATTGTAAATGCAACGATAGATATTGGGATCATAACAGGACTGCTACGATGAATAGAAGGTAACTTACCTTGCGTAATATTAAATAAAACTACACCTAAAGCAACAATAGCGCCCAAGGCGATAGAGAATTCTACATAGTGACTGCCCAAGCTAGGTTGAGCCATTGTATATTGAATGACATCCCCTACACCAGCTTGTCGAGTTACAAAAGTTGCTAATCCACAGCATATAAGTGCAGCACTCATGGCGCGTATATTCCAAGTAAGGAGCAAGGTTTCTAAGGTAAAGATTGCCGCCGATAATGGTGAATTATAAACTGCTGCTAAGCCCGCGCCTGCAGCACATGCAATCAATAATTGGCGATCTTCTTGTTTTATGTCAAAGTGCTTAACTAAAAAAGTTGTGATCCCCGCACTTGCTTCACGAGGGGCTACTTCTCGCCCTAAAGGTGAACCTATAGCTACCGTAATAATTTGTAAGGTTGCATGTAAAACCGTAGTGATGGGATTCATCTCCATCTTACCGGAAACCGCAGTTTTAATATCTACAACACCTTTACCATATCGATGAATAAGAAACCAGCCCACACCACCTATGAGACCACAAATAATGAGTGGTATCAATCGTTCTACTGGAGATACTCGCGCTACAGCAGCACCAAAGCTCATATGATCTGCAGAAGAATAATGATATACAAAATGCTGAATACTATGCATTAAATGTGTATAAGAAGCCCCTACTAATCCCGCTATAAATCCAACAACAATTATGAGACCTATTAAACGTTTATCAAATGCCATACCTACTCCATTGCTAACACAACTTCACCAGTTTCTAATGTTTTCTTAACATCTATAATACGTTGATTAGATGAACCTCTAAATCGTAATGCTGGATCTTTAAGTTCATCTACAAATCGACCATCTACGAGGATATCAATTTCTTGTAATAAAGCACTTCGCAACTCATCCTCTAAAATATCATCTATTTCATACCCTGAATAGGCCCAAATTTTCTTTTCTGGTGCAGCCCCTCGTACAGCTCTTACTACAGGTAATAAACCTTGTACATTTTGGAAAGGCTCTCCACCCAATAAAGTTAAACCTGAGCAGTTAGGATTTTTCACATAGGAAACAACTAAATCAGTTTCAGCTTGAGTCCATTCTTTACCGGCATTAAAATCTTGGTATTCTTCGTTAAAGCAGTTATAACAACAATGCGTACATCCAGTCACAAAGATAGATGTTCGAATTCCTTCTCCATTGGCAATATCATATTGTCTTATTTGCCCATATCTCATAATTACCTCCATAGTAGTGCATATCAAATGATCAACACTATATAGATATATTTCAATTTTTCACATGTATAGTAAAAGCTGTGCCCTGGGCACAGCTTTTACCATGTATAGAATTATAATAATAAACAGTGATGCTATCTATTATTAGATATGCATTACACGATCTTTGATTTCTTTCGTACGGCCTTCATTCCAGAAGTTCTCACCCAAATAACCACAAGTACGACGAATAACAGTCAATTTATCACGGTTTGTGTTATGGCAACGAGGACATTCCCACTCATTATTTTCATTGACCTTAATTTCACCATCAAAACCACATTCGTGACAGTAGTCAGACTTAGTATTAAATTCAGCATAAGAAATATGGTCATAAATATATTGAATCATAGTTAAAACGGCTGGAATATTATTAGTCATATTTGGAATTTCTGCATAGGAGATACAACCACCAGTTGATTTCTTTTGGAATTCAGATTCAAAATTAAACTTATCAAATACATTGATTTCTTCCCGTACATTTACGTGATAACTATTAGTGTAATAGCCTTTATCAGTAATATCTTCAATTACACCAAAGCGAGCACGATCTAATGAAGAGAATCGATTCGTTAAGCTTTCAGCAGGAGTACCGTATAAACCAAAGCCAAGATTATGTTTATCATGCCATAGGTTGATAGCATCGTTTAAACGATCCATAATTTTCATTGCAAATACACGGCCTTTTTCACCTGTATTGGATTCGCCTGTAATCAATCGAGTTGCTTCATAAATACCGATATAGCCAAGAGAAATCGTTGCATAACCACCAGTAAGGAAACGACCGATTTTTTCTCCTTTTTTAAGGCGTGCAATGGCACCATGTTGCCAGTGAATTGGAGACACATCGCTCACTACATCTTTTAAAAGATTATAGCGTAATAACAATGCTTTTTCTGCTAATTCAAGACGTTTATCTAAAATTTCAAAATATTTTTCTTCACTACCACGAGCCAAAATACCAATTTGTGGCAAGTTTAAGCTTACAACGCCCATATTAAAGCGACCATCAAATTTATAGTGGCCCTTTTCATCCTTCCAAGGAGATAAGAAAGAGCGGCATCCCATTGGGCTAAATACATTCCCTTCATAGTTTTCCTTCATCTTCTTAGCGGAGATGTAATCTGGGTACATGCGTTTAGCAGTGCATTGTGCAGCGAGCTCAGTCAAGTAATAATATGGACTATCAGGCGTTACATTATGTTCATCAAGTACATAAATCAATTTAGGGAATGCCGGTGTAATATATACATCAGCTTCATTTTTTACACCTTTAATGCGTTGACGCAAAATCTCTTCTGTAATAAGAGCAGCTTCCTTAGCATATTCATAATCAGGTTTAAAATACATGAACAACGTAACAAATGGAGATTGACCATTTGTAGTCATCAATGTATTGATTTGATACTGGATAGTTTGAATACCATCCTTAACCTCTTTACGCGTACGTTTCCATGCGATTTCACGAGCCTTTTCCATATTTGGCTCCATACCGTAAATCTCAACTTGTTCTTCAATAACATTGTTAAGAATCTTTTCGTAAGACTTACGTACAAATGGTGCTAAAATGCGATCAATGCCATTAATACTTTGACCGCCATATTGCCCAGATGCAACTTGAGCAATAATTTGTGTTGTCACTGTACATGCAACCTGGAAAGACTTAGGTGTATCAATCTTCTTACCATTGATAACTGTACCATTTGTAAGCATATCTTCCAAATTGATTAAGCAACAGTTAAACATAGGCTGGATAATGTAATCCATATCATGGAAATGAATGGCACCACTATCATGAGCCTCTAAAATATCTGTAGGAATTAATTTACGGCGCGCAATATCCTTAGATACTTCACCGGCAATTAAATCACGTTGTGTAGATACAATCGCAGCATCCTTATTAGAGTTTTCGTCAAGAACGCTAACATTACTACGGTCTAATAAGCCAATTACATCATCATCTGTAGTATTTTGACGACGTTTAAAAGCTTGAACAGCTTTGTAACCTTCATAGGCACGTGCCGTTGCAGGATTATGATACTCAATCAACTTATAATACACTTGATCTTCAATAGCATAAATTGTCATATCCTTTTGGAGCTTTGTAGCATATTCTTCAATTTCATCAGCAATACGCTGTGCCAACCCCTCTTCGTACAACCCTGTACTGCTATGCTCGGCTTTTTCTATAGCCAAAGCAATTTTGTTTTTGTCGAAAGGTACCTTTGTACCATCCCGTTTAATGACCTGCAACATATTGGCAACCTCCCCATTTTGTTACCGCTGAAATATATGTTATGACAAAGAAAAAAGTATGGTATACCATACTTTTATAAATTTATATGTAAAAATGCAAAGAATTATTAGTAAACTCTCTATTTTTACCGCTAACTCAGTATACTATATATGGTGGTTGTTTTCAAGAACAAATACTATATAAAGTAAAAATAGGTTCTTTTAGCCATGCTAATATAGCATGAATAAAAGAACCTATTTAAATTATAATGTAAACCCAAATAGACGAGTCAAGAAGTTAGATTTTTGACCTACCCAACTAGAAGGAACAGTAGGATAGAATGTGCGATCAGCTAAAAGATCCCGCTCATTGAGATGAATATTTGGCAACAAATCTTTTTTGTATGTACTGTCTAATTTAGAAATAGCTTCTACATACCCTTGATGCGCTTGTACATCACTTTCATTGCAATAACCAGTGCCAAAGAAATGAATTAATCCATTACGATATAATTCGATCGCTCTATGATAATTAGGATTATTATGATTAAAGGATGCCATGTTACATTGAATTAAAATCCCTTTATCTACCCATTCCAATAACTGTTCTGGTTTTGTAAATAATTGGCGATGCGTTTCTACTTCACTAATGATAGGGACAATGTCCATATCTAGTAAGCTTAGCAACCATGCATTAATATGGTGAACCTTACTATTTTCAGGTAATGCTACTAACATAAAATGGCTATTACCCAACAAATACTGATTACGATGAGCAACGATATATTCAACCATTTCATCACAAAGTAAAACGCGAGCACCACTGTGAATAGTAACATCCACTTGTTGCTCCCCTACTGCAAGTTTTACATCATTCAATGTTGTTTCCATTTCATCCCAAGTATTCATATCCATAGATACTATTACATCAGGTGTACTGAAAATATCTGTGATTCCTTGTTCAGCCAAGGATTTTATCATTTTTACTGATTCTGCCATTGTTTGTGGCCCTTTAGGCCCTAACACAGCTGGCAAAATGCAACCATGTAAGTCAACCACGCGATTCATATTCTTTCCCTTCTACTTACGATAACCCCTTACAGATATCGTTCTCTTTATAAATTTCATGTTGTTCTCATTTATTTTTCATTTTCTATTCATGATTATATCAAGGGAAAAGTAGCTTGTATAGTGATTTTTATATAAAAATAGATAAATTATAATGTGTTTATTTAATATATTATTTATATTTTCATATTATCTTCATTAAAAATACCTCATAATCGCAAAGATTATGAGGTATTTTTCACTCATATGTATATTATTAACAATTTAATTTTTAAATGTACTTCTCTTATACCTGATATAATAGACTAATTTTACCACTAAAATACCAATAAAAATACCTACTGTATCTATCAAAATATCAGAGAACTGAGAGCTACGACCTGGTGAAAATAATTGTATAAATTCATCAAGACAAGCTATGAACATTCCTAAACCAATCGTTTTTATTACTGTACCATATTTAATATATCGACGTAGAATTGCATATAAAACACTACCAAGGATTGTAAACTCTGTGAGATGTGCTAATTTTCGAACAATCCTATTCAAGGTCCATATATTTCCATGAAAGCCTAATTTATTTGCTATAGGAGTCAAAGTCTCTGCAAAAAGTAAACTAAATCCATCTGATGATCCACCATTCTGCATCGAATTATCCCATATAAAAAATACTATTAGCCCTAACAGGATATATAGTATCCAACGTTTCATACTACTCTCCTAAACGCCATAATACATATACTTATATTAATCGCGGTCAAAAATGTCTCTTGTGTAAACTTTATCCTTCACATCTTCTAAACTCTTATCCCAACGGTTAGCTACTATGACATCACTAACACGTTTAAAGTCTTCAAAGTTACGAATCACAGGGGAATTAAAGAAGTCTTCTGCATCAAGAGTCGGTTCATAAACAACTACTGCAATCCCCTTAGCTTTGATTCGTTTCATTACACCTTGAATTGCAGATGCTCTAAAGTTATCAGAGTTCATTTTCATAGTCAAGCGATAGATGCCAACAATTTTTGGGTTCTTTCCTATAATAACATCTGCTATGTGATCCTTGCGAGTTCTATTAGCATCAACAATAGCAGAAATCAAATTTTGTGGAACATCATTATAGTTAGCTAATAATTGCTTAGTATCTTTTGGTAAGCAATAACCGCCATAACCAAAGGATGGATTATTATAGAAGTCGCCTATACGAGGATCTAAACAAACACCATTAATAATCTGACTTGTGCTAAGACCACGAACTTCGGCATAAGAATCTAACTCATTAAAGTAAGCAACGCGCAATGCTAAATAAGTATTAGCAAATAATTTAATAGCTTCTGCTTCCGTAGAATCCGTATACAATTGGGGCACATTTTCTTTGATGGCACCATCAGCTAATAGTTGACCAAAGCAACGAGCTCTTTTAGAGTCTTCTCCTACCACAATTCGGGAAGGATGTAAATTATCATATAAAGCTTTACCTTCACGTAAGAACTCTGGAGAGAAAATCAAGTTCTCCGTGTCGAATTCTTTACGCATTTGAGCTGTATACCCAACTGGTACTGTTGACTTGATAACCATAACAGCATCTGGATTGATCTCTAATACTGTTTTGATAACTTGCTCTACAGAAGATGTGTCAAAGAAATTCTTTTGAGGATCATAATTCGTAGGGGTTGAAATAATAACATAGTCAGCACCTGTAAAAGCCTCTACAGGATCCAAGGTAGCTTTAAATTTCAATTTTTTAGTAGCCAAATACTCTTGCAATTCTGCATCTACAATAGGTGACTCTTTGCGATTTAACATTTCTACCTTTTCAGGAATAATATCGAGGGCTACTACTTCATTATGTTGTGCTAATAAAACACCATTTGAAAGGCCTACATAGCCAGTCCCAGCAATTGCAATCTTCATTTATTTGCCCTCCGTCATATAAAACTCTTTATACCATATAGCAAATTTCCGTAACCCTTCCCGTAAAGATGTATTCGGTTTGAATCCAAAATCTTCTTCTAGAGCACTTGTATCTGCATAAGTGACAGGTACATCACCGGGTTGCATTGCCACTAATTCTTTATGGTTTTCAAAATTGTAATCTTCTGGTAATACACCAGCAGAAACCAATTCCTCTGAAAGAATACATACAAAATCGAGGAGATTTTCAGGATGACTATTACCAATATTATAAATAGCATACGGTGGCACTGGTAACCCATCAGCTCCGTTACGACGCTCTGGTGCTGCACACATAACCTTAGATACGCCTTCTACAATATCATCGATATAGGTAAAGTCACGTTTACAATTACCATAGTTAAATATTTTTATGGTCCCGCCACTACGCAATGTATTAGTAAATCCAAAGTATGCCATATCAGGACGCCCTGCAGGACCATATACAGTGAAGAAACGAAGTCCTGTACTAGGAATGTTATATAACTTGGCATAAGAATAAGCCAATAATTCATTTGATTTTTTTGTAGCCGCATAAAGAGATACCGGATTATCTACTTTATGCTCTGTAGAGTATGGAATTTGTTTATTCGCTCCATATACAGAAGACGATGATGCATAAACTAAATGCTCTACTCCACTTTCACCGTTATCATAAGAATGACGACAAGCCTCTAATATATTGTAAAAACCAATAATATTAGACTCAATATAAGCATCAGGATTTGTAATAGAATAACGCACACCAGCCTGTGCTGCTAAATTAACAACAACTCGTGGTTTATAAGTAGAGAAAATTTCTTCAATAAAGGCCTTATCTGCAATATTCCCTTTTTTAAATATCCACGTATTTTTATTATCTTTGCTCATCTCATCAATTTGTTGCAATCGATAATCTTTTAAGGCCACGTCATAGTAATCATTAACAGAATCTATGCCGATAATTTGAGTTCCTTCTGCTTCAGATAACAGGGACATAACAAGATTAGCCCCTACAAATCCAGCGGCTCCCGTTACTAGGATCACCGTGTTGTTTAAGTCTACATTTTTTGAAAGCATATGTACTCCTTTCATAGTTCTGTTAATTATGGGCGTCTTACTTTACTTAATAATTTATCAACGCCAGAAGTGATAATAGTGCGCTCAGATGGTATGAGATATAAGATAACCACATACAATACAACGCATAAAATCATACACGCTATAGTCCACCATACCGCATCATATAAATGTAAAATACTATATGCAAGAGCACCAACAATAGATGCGGTAATTAAATATACACCTATATTAGTAATCACCCGAAGGGCACTCATATGTATAAATAATGCTAAGAAAATCATGGCAACCATTAACATTTCCATGCGTACTATTGAACGAGCATAGACAAATATACTAAAGTCATACTGAATGCAAATATAAATTACCGGTATTAATACAACTAAATGTAATATTTGAGTCCAGAATGATAAATTAGGAACTCCTTTTGCACGGAATACTTCAGAAATCAAATTCGCTGTTACTGTCATAATAGCGGAACTCAAGGCCCAGGATCCCAATACAATACCTGCTAACTTCCATTGTGGTCCCAATAAGAGATCAACAACAAAGTCTTGGAATACAAACAAGCCTATCCCTATAGGTACTAAAAAAAGAGCCATATAGCGTTGGAAGGTAAAGAATGTATTCGAGAATGCCTGTTCATCCTGTTGAACTCGACTTAATGCGGCAAATAATACAGGCGCTAAAGATGAAGTAGCCATGGCCATAACAGTTGTAACAATAGCCATAGGCATTTTGTATATCCCTAAATAATAGGCATCCAAAAAGCGACTAATAATGAAGGTATCCACCCATGCAGTAAGCCAAATAGAAAATGCTTCAGCCAATGACCATGCACTATAACTGAACATGTTCATAAAGACTCGAGAACTAAAGAACAGATGGATTTGATTTTTCCTACTCTTCAATAAGGCCAAAGCCGTAAATAACTGAGCCCCTAACATACCAGCGATTAAAGACCAATAGTCATATCCCATGAGCGCCATAGGTATGGATATCAATATAGGAGTCAGAATTGTGATGAGCCGAATGTTAAGAAGAAACTTAAAGTTAAAGTCCCGTCTATACAAGGCCATTTGTACACTACTGAAAGCAGAGAGCGGAATCATGGCTCCCATTATGGCTAACGGTATGCCTAAGCCATCATTTCCAACTAATACGGCCAATTCATCACGACCGACTATAATCGCCCCCCACAAGAGTAAAGAAAGAACTAAGTTAGCAATAAAAGCTACATCTGTAGCCTCCTGTTTTTCTTTATCACTTTGAAACTCATGCTGTACAAGAAATTTTTGAAATCCCGCATCAGCTAGCATTTCTGCAAAGGATATAACCATCATAATTGTTGCCAATATCCCAAATGCCGTAGGTGCTAGCATATGGGCCAATATTATATTTGTTAGTGGTGTAATAAGCTTTGCTAAAACCTCTGTTATGACAGACCATTTAGCAGCAG
>ERZ773027.1546-NODE-1546-length-12059-cov-7.251500_pt1 | contig 12059 bp, 7 predicted proteins | sample MGYA00511032_ERZ773027 | MGnify/ENA primary metagenome ERZ773027 (study PRJEB29015, sample SAMEA2738138) | human oral metagenome | biome: human oral; feature: human-associated habitat; material: saliva | place: China | collected 2190 ... | reverse complement strand
GCTTACGCCAATTAAAAACTTGGTGGATTGCCCCGAGCAGCTCAATGACATTTGGTTCCCTTGCAGATACCTTTATGTTCTTTTGTGTCGCGTTTTATAAAAGTAGTGATCCATTTATGGCAGAACATTGGTTTAGCCTTGGATTCGTCGATTACTTATTTAAATTATTTGTCGGTATTGTCTTGTTTGTTCCCGCTTATGGTGTGGTACTCAACATGATTTTACGTAAACTTCAATCTCTCGCAAGCTCTCGCCAGTTTGCTTAACCTAAGGAAATAAAATGACCGAAACGCTTTCTCTTAGAGCCAAAATAGAACAAAGCCCAATGGGGGCTTATCAATGGATGATTGTGGTCATGGCTGCCATCATGAATTTACTTGACGGCTTCGATGTATTAGCCCTCGCCTTCACCGCAACAGCCATTCGTGGCGAATTTGGTCTCACGGGGATTGAGTTAGGTTATTTATTAAGTGCCGGCTTGTTTGGGATGACTGCTGGCTCACTTTTCCTCGCTCCACTTGCGGATAAAATTGGTCGCCGCCCATTGTTATTAATGGCAGTATCACTCTCCGCTATCGGGATGTTAGGCTCGGCGTTTATCTCACAATATCAATGGCTCGGTTTCTGGCGCGTTATCACCGGTCTTGGTGTCGGCGGTATTTTAGTGGGCACAAACGTGATCACCAGCGAATATTCCTCTCGCAAATGGCGTAGCTTTGCGATCAGTGTCTATGCGGCAGGTTTTGGTATCGGTGCGGTATTAGGTGGTATGTTCGCCGTGATGTTGCAAGGTGAATATGGTTGGCGCTCCGTGTTTTTAGCGGGCGCTATCTTGACCGGTTTACTTTTAGTGGTTTTATTTATTTGGTTACCTGAGTCCATTGATTTTCTCACAACCAAACAGCCTAAAAATGCTGAAGTGCGGTTAAATTTAATCGCAAAAAAAATTGGTTTAGCCGGCGATTGGAAACTTCCTGAAAAAACAGAAAAAGTTAAAACTAAATTACCTATTAGCCAATTATTTAGCGAAAAATACTTACATTCTACTTTGCTAATCTGGACAGCTTTCTTCGCCATCATGTTCAGCTTCTATTTTATTAGCTCATGGACGCCAGCCTTATTAAAAGAAGCGGGCATGACGACAGAGCAAAGTGTGAGCGTAGGGATGATGATTTCATTAGGTGGCACTTGTGGCGCCCTAATCTATGGCTTACTGGCTAGCCGTTGGACGGCACGAGGCGTGTTGATTTTATTCACCATATTATCTTCCGCCGCGATCATTACCTTTATCCTATCTTCATCCGTTTTATGGGTTGCGATGGTATTCGGTATTTTAGTTGGCGCACTCATGAATGGCTGTATCAGCGGTCTTTATACCTTAAATCCACTTACTTATGATGCTGATATTCGTAGCACCGGTGTGGGCTGGTCGATTGGTATCGGTCGTATTGGCGCGATTCTTGCCCCGACGATTGCGGGTCAATTATTAGATATGGGTTGGGATAAACAGAGTTTATATGTTGGCGTTGGCTTCGTTATGCTTATCTCAACCGTTGCGCTCTTTTTTTTAAAAAGCCGCTCAGAAATTAAAGCATAATTTTAAAAAATATAGCAAAAGGCGTGATAAACACGCCTTTTTTATTGACTTGATAAAGTGCTCATCCCTAACCTTCAGATCAGAAAGATTCTCAAGTTATTTTATGTAACATTTTCTTCTAAAAATCCTTTGTGATCCATCTTGAATTTCAACGCATTATGGTGTTAAATCTGCACACATTATAAGGTTATAAAAAATATAAAAATAAGCTGTAGGAATTTATGTGCCAATTACTCGGAATGAACTGCAATACGCCGACGGATATTGTCTTTTCTTTTGAAGGTTTCCGTCGTCGTGCTGGTCTTACTGATTGCCATTCAGATGGCTTCGGTATCGCTTTTTTTGAAGGTCGTGGTGTGCGTATTTTTCGCGATAACCACGCTGCATCTCAATCCCCGATTGCAGATTGTGTAAAACAATACAACATTAAATCGCTCAATGTGATTGCCCACATTCGCAAGGCAACACAAGGCGGTGTCACCATTGAAAATACCCACCCCTTTATTCGTGAAATTTGGGGACAAAATTGGGTGTTTGCTCACAACGGTAATTTAAAAGACTTACCGGATATGTCTGAAAGTTTCTGCCAGCCTATTGGCTCAACTGATTCAGAAACGGCATTTTGTTATATGGCGGAATATTTGAAAAATCGCTTCCGTCGTAAACCGTCTGAAATGGAAATTTTTGAAGCTATTCAAGACATTACTAAAGAGCTCTCACAAAAAGGCACCTTTAACTTCATTCTTTCAAACGGAGAATGGATGATTGCCCACTGCTCAACCAATTTGCATTACTTAACGCGTAAAGCGCCTTTTGGTAAAGCACACCGCATTGATGATGATGGTGTCATTGATTTTAATGATTATGCGAAAGATGGCGACAAAGTCACGATCATTACGACTTTCCCGCTCACCAAAGATGAACCTTGGGTCAAAATGGAACATAGTGGATTTGTTTTCTTCAAAGAAGGAGACAAAATTGCTGAGGTCGTCGGCGTGGCAAAAGAAATGGAAGATGATGGTACATTAGGCAATCGCGCTGCAGCCTAATAACAAATCACAATAAAAAGTGCGGTCAAAAACATCAGAGATTTTGACCGCACTTTTTTATCTGCAATTAACGCATTGTGACAAATTCTTCTGAACCTGTTGGGTGAATTGCCACCGTATTATCAAAGTCTGCTTTAGTTGCGCCCATTTTGATTGCTACAGCAAAACCTTGAATCATTTCATCCACACCGAAACCAATGCCGTGTAAGCCCACGATTTTCTCTTCTTTGCCGACACACACTAATTTCATTCGGCAAGGTTGACGATGTTCAGTGACAGCGGTGTACATTGCCGTGAAAGAGGATTTATACACTTTCACATTTTCTTCGCCATATTGCTCAATCGCTTGCGGTTCAGTTAAACCCACTGTACCAATTGGCGGATGGCTGAATACAACCGTTGGCACAAGGTTGTAATCTAAATGCTCATTTGGTTTGTTATTGAATAAACGCTCAGACAAACGACGACCTGCCGCCACGGCAACTGGCGTTAATTCAATACCACCTTCGATAATATCACCCACTGCATAAATGCCAGGTACGTTTGTATTTTGATATTTATCGACAATAATTTGTCCGCGTGAATTGGTTTTCACACCGGTTACTTCAAGATTAATCACATCCGTTGCCGGTTCGCGACCAATCGCCCAAATTAACGTATCCACTGTGGTTTCACGACCATCTTGTAATTTCAAGGTAAGCGAACCATCGGCATTTTTCACGACTTCTTCAGGCAACGCTTTAGTATGTAATTGGATACCATCTTGTGCTAACACTTCAACTAAGGTTTCGACAATTAATGGATCTTGATTACGCAATGGGGCATGTTGACGCACAAATAAATGGGTTTCGCTGCCTAAGCTATTTAAAACACCCGCTAATTCAACGGCAATATAACCTGCGCCTACTACTGCAACACGTTTTGGTAATTCATTTAAAGCAAAGACACCATTTGAATCAATCCCGTATTCTGCACCTTTTACCGCAGGAATACTTGGGCGACCACCTGTTGCAATTAAGATATGGTCTGCAGTCACTAATTCTGTTGAACCATCTGCATAGCTCACTTCAATGGTTTTCGCATCTTTAAAACGCGCAAAACCATTAAATACATCCACGTTATTTTTTGCTAATACATTATTGTAAGAGGTATGAATACGACCGATGTAAGCTTGACGACTTTCGACTAATTTCGCGTAATCAAACTTTTTCACTTCTACATCAAAACCATAAGCGGGTGCATAGCTATTAATGGCCTCTGCAATTTGTGCGCCATAGAACATCACTTTTTTCGGTACACAACCTACGTTTACGCAAGTACCACCTAGATGTTTTGCTTCGATAATCGCACATTTTTTGCCATAGCTCGCCGCACGGTTAATTGAAGCAATCCCGCCGGAACCGCCACCGATCGCAATATAATCATAATGTTTAGTCATTTTCATCATCCTTTTTAGTCATTGGAATTTTGTTCTATTGTGCCTAAAACTGAACGAGAAAGCTATAAATTGATGTAATTGGAATTGTCTATATGCGAGAAAAAGTGCGGTCATTTTTCGCATAATTTTCAGCAAGCAGAATGTATTTTCGCTATAATGCCCTTCAACTCTAAAGAGAAATAAATTTGAATGAATAATAAACATAAGAGATAGAAAAATGCCTCAAAGAACTGATAAAAAAACAATCTGTTTGAATATGATTGTCAAAAATGAATCCGCTATCATCCGAGATACATTAGAGAACATTATTGCTCATGTTCCATTAGATTATTATGTCATTAGTGATACAGGATCAGACGACAATACTGCAGACATTATCAAACAATTCTTTGATGAAAAAGGTATTCAAGGCGAAATTCATCACGATGAATGGGTTAACTTTGCTCATAACCGAAATTGTGCACTACAACATGCACAAGGAAAAACAGATTATGTATTAATCTTTGATGCCGATGATCGTTTTGAAGGAAATTTTGTATTGCCAGAAGAACTAACGAGCGATCGCTATTATTTCCGCATGGCAAATAGTGTAACGGGTGCAAATGTTTATTTCCGTACGCTTATGTTTCGTAATGATGGGTCATTCTATTGGCGTGGCGTATTGCATGAATTTGTTGAACAACGTAAAAAAACCGTTGTGGAGCAAAAAATCTTTGGTGATTATTATGTGATTAGTGGGCGTTTTGGGGCTCGTAGCAACAATCCACAAAAATATTTCCAAGACGCTCAAGTGTTAGAAAAAGCATTCTATTCACCTGAAGATGAAGATCTTAAAGATCGCTATGCGTTTTATACCGCACAATCTTATCGTGATGCAGATATGCCTGAAAAGGCTATTGAGTGGTATGCTAAACGTGCAAATTTAGGGGGCTGGTATGAAGAAGTTTATTATTCACTTCTCCAAATTGCTCTATTAAAAATTGAATTAAATGCCTCACTCAATGAGATACAAAATTTATTATTGGCTACTTATGAATATCGCCCACAACGTGCGGAAAGTCTTTATCATTTAGCTCGCCAATTACGTTACCACAACAAAGCCAGACTGGCTTATATTTATGCAACTGTGGCGGCAAACATCCCGCTAAGTAAAGATATTCTTTTTGTGGATCACGCTGTTTATGAATGGAAAGCTAAAGAGGAATTGGCTATGAGTGCCAATTCGGTGGGAAATTATCAGCTTTGCCATGATCTTTGCGTCGAATTATTATTTAATCCAGCAGTACCAGAACCAAATAGAAAACTGTTACTAGACAATTTGAAGTTAGCAAAAGAGCATCTTTAAAAATATTAGGCGTTCAATGCAAGGTAAATAGAGATGAATAAAAAACTAGTTGGTTTAAGTATGGTTCGTAATGAAAGTGATGTTATTGAAACTTTTATTAGACATAATTTAACCTTATTAGATGAACTTCATATTATTGACCATAATAGTAGTGACAATACGCGTGAAATTCTCACTCTTCTTAAGCAAGAGGGACTACCAATTCATATCTATCATTACAATGAACTTGAATTTGCCCCTGAACGCGTATTAAATCATATGATGCAGCATATTCTCAATAATGATGCTGACATTGATTATATTTTTCCACTTGATGCAGATGAGTTTATTTATTGTCCTTCTCGTGAGAAATTAAACGCTTTTCTTACTCTTATTCCTCAAAATCGCGTAGGCATGTACACCTGGCGAGGCTATCTACCGCATTCCACCGAATATGATCCTGATTTTATTTTTCATTTTACCGATCAACGGAAAGAAGAAATTCTCACCCCAAAAGTCATTATTCCACGAGCGATTGCAGAAACCTGTATATTGACTATAGGTAGTCATTCCGTAAGAGATAAAGAAGGAAAAGAAGTTCAAAGTATCGTATTTATTGGTTCAAATAACCAACAATTCTATTATTGGTTCATTAATCGATTCAATGCAGAATTCATTGAAACGAATGATTTATGGCTAGGGCATTACCCTATTCGCTCAACAATTCAGCAAATTAAAAAAGTCTTGGAAAAATCTATCACGATGGTGATGGAGAAAAAGGGATATCGTGATTCAGCTTGGGAAAATCAATTACGTGATTTACTCGCTCATAATCTTGACATATCACTTGATGAACTCCGCCTTATTGCCTATAACTATCGTGCATCTGATGCTGAACATACACAAGTTGCACATAAACAGCCATTACGTGCAACAAAGTTAGAATTGAAATATCAAGATCTCATAAATAACGATCCACTTCCTATAATTGGGAAACTCATTCTCGATCTTGCACAGAAATTACGCTAATTATCGGGTTTTGTAACCGCTCTATAAAATTTTATTCGGTTGCATAATAAGATAAGACCAATCTAGATGGCGGAAAAACCAATATTTTTCACGTTCAAATAATGTCGGGTTATGATTATCCCAAGGCTTATGCTTTGCAGCATAATGGATAATAAGAGGTGGAATATTGAGATTAACTTGAGTAATGCCACGTTCACGTTTAATTTTTTCAATATATTGCACCTGCGCATTTTCAGTGAAACTATAATATTTTGCCTTTTCCCGTAAAACAATATTCAAAATACACTGATCCCCGTATAAAACTTGATCGCCATACTCTTCAACAGTTTGCAATAATGTATCGACTAAACCTTCATTTCGCCATTTAACACAATCAATCAGTAGAACGCCGCTATTAAAATAATTTCTGGAAACTGATACATCTAAATAAGGAAACGGAAAGTGTTCCCCCATCCCATAATCCTTCACTACACCAACAGGTGCGCCATTAAGATCGCTATAATAAAAATCAGATAATGAACCATTCACAATAATATCTGAATCTAAATACAAGACACGATCTTGATTAATCAATTTTGGGATCATGAGACGATAATAACTACTCGATGAAGAGATATGTTCTAGCGTCTTATAATCTTTAAAAATATCGTCAGAAATACGAATAGAAAATAGGTTATAACCCATTTTCTCTAATTTAAATTGAATACCCTCAAACCATTCTTGTGGAATATCATTATGCAAGACATAAAAGTTTACATTCTTATTATAGTAGCAAATGGATTTTAGCAACGCTTCCAAATGGGGCGTATATTTTGCATCAATCGCAAACGCAATATTCATTTTTTCTGAAGTGGTCATTTAGGTTACGTATCCTTAAGTTTGTCTAATTAATCACAAAGCTATTTTTTAGAAATGTTATTGCTTGCTCATTCTATCCCATTTCATCCTTAATTTGGTACAAATAAAAAACCCAGCCGAAGCTGGGTTTTTATCTATTTTAATGGAAAGTTAAATTACCATTGGTAACCTACACCCACAGAGCCACCTACGTCGCCTTGGGTATTTGCGTTACCTTGAAGTTTGAAGATAACTTTACCATTGTCGCTTGAGCGTGAGTAACCTACTGCTACAGCGCTTTCACCTTTGAAAGTACCTGCAGAAGCGGCAACCATTGATTTACCTGGGATGTAAACTTGTGGTAAACCTGCTGCTGCGTTAGCACCTGCGATACCGCCGCGAGCTTCTTTACCCACTTTATTGATACGTTTATGTACATCACCAATTGATTGTTTCAATTGAGATACGTTAACCGCATCAGTATCTTTAGTACCCGCTTTCACGTTGTGAATTTGGTTACCACCCATATCAATGTTACCACCTTTGTTAACTGTTAAGTCATTTGTGGTTACGCTATTGTGGTTTACATCATTTGTTGTTGAAACAAGGATGTCGCCACCATTTTGCTCAATCGCGATGTTTTTACCTGCAGTGTAAGTAATTGTTTTACCTGCGGTAATTTTCGTTGTTGAGCTTCCGCCTTTCTTAGCAACTTTGTTGCCGCCATCTTTAGTTGCAACATTAAAGTTGGTTGCACCATTAGCTACTAATTGGCCTTTATTATTCACAGTGATGGTATCGTTATCAACGTTAACATCTAAGTTTACAACAGATGTTTTACCATCTGAGTTCGCTTTAACTGTCACAGTACCTTTATCACTTGCAAAGTTCACGTTGTTGCCGTGTGTTACTGCATCAACCGGTTTACCATTTGCTTGTAAGTTCCAGCCTGAGTTCAATACATCACGAACTGTTGCTGCTTCTTTTTTCTTCTCATCAGTGATATTTAACACTTTGTCATCCACAACTGTTGTTGGGTTGTCAATATGATGTGTTAAGTTAGTCACTACACCATTTTTAATTGTGGTGTCACCCGCTTTGATTGTTGGTGCTGAGATTGTACCTTTAGCAGTTACATTATTGTTAACATCTACATTATCGACGTTCAAGTCATTCGCTAATCCCACAGTAATGGTATTACCGTTAACTTGAGTCATAATGTTTTTACCACCATCAAACTTGTTCCAATCAGTATTAGCATCTGCACCTTTAACATTCACTTGAGTACCAAGTGCTGCTTTATGTGCTTCTCCTGTGTTACCACCGAAGACTAAGCCATCATCCATGGTTGCAACTTCACGTTTGATTGTATTACCGTTCTCATCTTTGAGAGGGTTACCATCTTTGTCTGTTGGTACGTAAATGATACGTTGGGTAGTTTCACCTGGTTTACCATCAGCACCAACTTCACGATTTACAAGTGTTTGTTTACCGTTGTCTGTTGTGATGTTGATAGATGCACCGTCTTTACCGTCTTTACCTTTCGGTCCGGTTAAGCCGATTTGACCAACGCCATCTTTACCAGAGATAGAAACTGCATCTTTGCCGTCTTTACCGCTGATTCCAACTTTGCCGTCTGAACCATCTTTACCATCTTTACCTTCAACAGGCGCTGTAATGGTTACACCATCTTTACCATCTACACCATCTTTACCATTAACAACAACTTTATCTAAGTTGGTTACATTGCTGTTTAAGGCAAATTCAACTTTCGCACCATCGCTGTTGTTAGTTTGGTTAACAGTTAAGTTTTTACCTGCTGCCATCTCAACGGTATTGGTATGTTTAATGGTTTTCGCTGCCTCTTCTGAGCCTTCAGCTTTGTTACCTGTAGATTTAATATCCCAAGTCATCACACCATCTTTACCATCTTTAACGATAGTCGTTGTGGTATTACCGTTACCATCTTTGATAGTTACAGTGTGAGTACCGTCGCCGTTATCTTTCACATCAGCTTCAGCGTTTTTACCATCAGCACCAGTTGCACCGGTCGCACCATCTTTACCGTTTTTACCATCTTTTACGATAGTAGTGGTCACTGAGCCAGTACCTAAATCAGTGATAGTGATAGTATGAGTACCGTCGCCGTTATCTACAACCTCACCTGTAATGCTATCACCTTTATCACCTTTCTCACCAGTTGCACCAGTGTCACCTTTCGCACCTGCTGCACCAGTGTCACCTTTAGCACCAGTTGCACCAGTGTCACCTTTCTCACCTTTTTCACCAGCTGTTGAGCTAATTTCAATGGTTGTACCGTTACGTTTGATTTCGATGTTTTTACCTGCATTGATGTTTACAGTATTTGATGCTTTAACATCCGCTGCTTGAGTATCACTACCTTCAGTAATTTTACCGTTTGTGCCAGTTACCGGTGATGAATTTAAATGCCATGAAACATTATTCACAATATCTGTTACTGTACTTACGTTAGTTAAACGAGCACCATAGTTACCACCCGTTGCTTTATCGCCATCTTTCGCATAGGTTGCTGCACCAACACTTGTGGTAGAAATAGAACCGGTTTTTGCATCAACATTGTAAGTTGTTACATTACCTGTAGTTGTGTTCGTTACAGTTAATGCATCGGTAGTCGTTGTTGTCACTGCTGCAGTAGTATCTGTACCACCAGCCACTTTCGCATTGATTTTAACTGAACCATCAGCGTTATAGACTACTTCAGTATTGTCACCGTTTACGATATTTGCGTTGTATTGAACAATAGTTTTACCAGCCTCACCTAAACTCTTATTCGCTGGAGTATTAACTACAGTTGCAGTTGTACCTTTACCATTTTGGAATTCAACGACATCTTTGTGATAAACATTTGATTCTTTAGGTTGAGCAGCATTAACAGTGGTATTACCGCTTACAACCCAGTGATGATTATTAATTTTGTCATCTAAATCATTTGCTACAGTATAAAGCTGTGAACCATTCACTGCATCAGTTGAAGTTTTAGTTAAGCGACCCGCTGCTACGTTTTGAATTTGACGCTCACTACCCGCTTTACCAACAGATACAACTGCACCATCACCTAATGCACTCGTGTTACCCGCAAAACCGCTATAAGTCAATGTACCTACAGTTGCGGTATTGGTTGGAACAAAACTCGAAGTTGTAGAGTTTGAACCTAATGCAACAGAGTCTTTGATAGATGCTGTAGCATTTGTACCGATAGAAACGGCATTATCACCAGTTGCTTTAGCCGCAGTACCTGCTTTATTACCTAAAGTACCATCTTGTGCTCCACCAATCGCCACAGAGTTTTGACCTGTTGCTTGAGCAGATGCGCCACCTGCGAATGAACCCGCGCCATTAGCTTGTGATAACACACCAATCGCTGTAGCACGTGCAGCAGTTGATTCGGCATAAGCACCAATACCAATTGCATTATCACCAGCAGATTTAGTTTTTGTACCGATGGCAATAGCATTATTATTAGCCGCAGTTGCAGTTTGACCTACTGCAACAGAGTTTGATTCAGCTGCAGTCGCATTAGAACCCATAGCGATAGCTGCTTCTTTACTTGCTTGAGCGTATGGACCAACTGCAATAGTTAATCTATCTTCAGCTTTAGAATATGAACCCACACCAATAGCTTGCACACCTTTTGCACTTGAGTTGCTACCCATTGCAATTGCGTGATCTTTGTCTGCTACAGTATCTTTACCGATAGAAATAGTATTAGTCCAGTTAGCAGTTGCATTTCTACCAATTGCAATAGAATGTTGGTGGGATGCATTTGCATTTTGACCTACTGCAATCGCTTCACGACCAGCTGTTGGATTTGGTACATTGTTTGCTGCAATATTCACTGCATCATTAGTACTAAGATCTGCTGCAGCCATCGCTGTTTGTGATGCAGCCAATGAACCAATCACAGCACCTGCAAGTGCGGTCAATTTAACGATCTTTTTAGATTTGGTTTTACCTTTAGCATGCCCAAGTTCAGAAACAGCAGTCCACGTTTGTGTCGCATGATTCCAAATAACTTTAAACACTTTGTTCATATAAAATTATTCCTTTTATTAGGATGATTAAGAAGCTGTCACTGATGCAACAGCGCCGAAAAATTCAACGTCAGAAAGGCGACGACCACAAATTTTGACAACAGTTCCCCCTTCCTTTCTGCTCGGAACAGCTTATTCTAAGCGAACTTTGTACAAAAAGGAAGCATAATAAAAAGGATTTACCAAAAATTACAATTAATTAAGATAAAACTTAAGTTATGTAAATATATGTAAAGATTTCTAGCATTTTTTACAAAAAATTTAAAAATATGTAAATTTTTGTGTAAAAAATAAGCAAAATTGCATGCTAAAATCATTATACTGCCTTTCTTTTTTCTTTACGAAAGTGCTGAATTAGATCAAACTAACGCTATCAAATAAGATAAGGAAAAGTACATGGCAATTTGGAAAAAAACGTTCACCCTTGAGCAGCTTAATGAAATGGGGAAACATTGTGCGGTTGGGCATTTAGGGATTGAGATTTCGGCTTATGGTGAAAACTGGATTGAGGCAAAAATGCCCGTTGATCATCGCACAACACAGCCTTTCGGTTTATTACATGGTGGTGTGTCTGTGGCGTTGGCTGAAACCATTGGTTCATTGGCTGGATTTCTCTGTATAGAAGAAGGCCAAGTTGCCTTGGGATTAGATATCAACGCCAATCATCTTCGCCCAGTGAAAAAAGGTTTTGTTACCGCAAAGGCAACGCCAA
>ERZ773027.1544-NODE-1544-length-12060-cov-5.734111_pt1 | contig 12060 bp, 13 predicted proteins | sample MGYA00511032_ERZ773027 | MGnify/ENA primary metagenome ERZ773027 (study PRJEB29015, sample SAMEA2738138) | human oral metagenome | biome: human oral; feature: human-associated habitat; material: saliva | place: China | collected 2190 ... | reverse complement strand
AGCGGCTGTTTTGCGCTGCAAAACCTACGCTTTTACCGTGCAAAACAGCCACTTTTGGAATGTAAAACAATAGGTTTTGCAATGCGTTGATAACAAGATAGTTAAGCGATAGTTGTGTCTGTGAAAAATATTTACAGTTTTATAATCGGTTTTCCGTTTATAAAATGATGAATAGGGGCGAAGTTTTATTACTATCCATTATGAGTATTGATAGTTCTTTTATTAAATTGGAAAATACAAAAAATGGCTTCAAAACACCGCGTCTTGAAGCCATTTCTGTCTTATTTGTTTATCAGCCAATCTCTAAGAATGATAGCATGGTTGCAGTTTTCGCTTTTTGCACCATATAATAAGGTTACATTGCTCGATTCGAGAAGTACTTTAATATGGCTGGCGAAGGGCGTTGCCTCTGGATTGTTGTCAAGTTCTGAACGGTATTTTTCGGCAAACGTAGCATAGTTTTCCTCCTTGTGCCCAAACCATTTGCGTAGTTCGGACGAAGGAGCAATTGCTTTGTTCCATTCGTCGATGCACGCTTTTTCCTTTGCAATTCCCCTTGGCCATAGTCGGTCTATGAGGATACGATACCCGTCGCCTTCTTCAGGCGTTAGGTAAACACGCTTTATCTTCAATTCATTCGCTTTCTTCATTCTCTAATCTTAGCTGTTGGCGACGTTTCTTAGGTTCCTTTTCCTTGCCGTGTTTCTTGCGGTTCTTACGTGGACGATAATAGCCCGTCCAAAGGCACCACGCAATAGCCAACCCTATAATGGCTATATAGGTTACGTTGCTGGTGTCGTGCAAGAAGGTGAAAATGCGCCCAGTGTGGGTTTCGAGTGCTGCTATGTGCAACGACATCGGCAGTTGCTGGAATTGGGCGGGCATCTTTGGCGAGGAAGTTCCCTCGTAGTAGTCGATGAGGAATGGCTCTTTGAAATCGTTGCTGAAGCCCACCATCATAATATCCTTGTCGATTGGCACAACCTTTGGCATTCCTCCCTGCACATTGCGGCTCCAGAGGTAAAGACCGTTGAACGAACCTACGAGCCATTGACCTGTGTTTACTTGGTAGAAAGCAGAAAGTCCCATATAGCTTACCTTTGGTGTTCCCTTGATAGGACGTGGGGTAGAGCGGAGGTCTTGCAGTGCATAAAAACCTTTTGAGGTGTAGATGAGCCAGTCTTTTTCGGCAGAATCGTAACGCACGGCACGTAGTAGGTCGTTCCAAGGGTTCTTGCTGTCTTGTACCGTGAAAGGCAATGCAGGCACACGCCCTTTTACTATGGCTACCATTGCAGGTGGGCGGAGAAACCAACCAGTGATGGTAACGAAGAGTGTAAGAACAATTGTGATTCTGCCAATACGGCGATGCACCCAATAAAGTGTCTTGAGTTGCGACTTGCCAGCACGTGTTTTACGTGCAATGAAGAACCATACACCCGAGATGCAGAGAATAATCAGGACGATAGCCACTGCGTCGCCGACGAGTTTGCCGATTGTTCCAAAAAGTGCTCCGCTATGTATCAGCCATACTGTGCGTAGGAGTGAAACCTTGCCATCGTGGTCGGTGCCTGCCCGAAGTTGTATTTGCCGAAACTGTTTGCCAACATTGGGCGATAGCCAAAGGTGGTTGCGAGATGCTACAACCACCGAGTCGCCACGCGAAGTAACATCTACCAATCGAGTGTCAAGCCCATCAAGGTCTACTGTTTGCCAAGTGTTGTTCTCAAGATGGAATAGCTGGAAATTGCCTACTGCCCATATTTCGCCTGAGCGGGTGCGTGTAACGGCTTTAATGTTGCGCAACTCAACGCCAGAAGGCATGCCTTTATTGAAATCTTTAATCTTAGCACCAAGTTTATCGGTGAGGAAAAATCCATTTTCACCATATATAATAATGCTGTCTCCTTTTGCAAGTGTGCCTCGCATCAGCCCCTGATTCCAGTTCTTATATGCATAGCTACTTGGCATAAGCGAGCGGGAAACGTTGATGTTGGAGAATATTTCGTGGTGATTCAAGATGATACCAGATACACAAAAACCGATAAGGAACAGACAGAGAATCAGTCCGAACCAACGATGCATTTTTTTCATTTTACTTAATAGTTTCTTATGTTTTAACTTGCAAAAATATTTAGTAAATTTAGGGTAAAAGGTAACATTTGTGCCCACAGGTGCGTCTTTTGCGATATATTAACATTTTAAACATTTATTATAAATTTAAATCCTAATAAATGAGGATAAACTATTGACAGCTTGCATAAATTTAACTATCTTTGCCCCCATAAGGTTAATAATTGAATTTATTATAATAAAAAAATATATCACAATGAATCTGCGAAAGCTTACATCATGGTTTCCCGAACTGACTTATCGCCAAAAGGTGGTATCGCTTGTTATATCGGGTGTCATTGTGGGATTAGGAGGATTGTTTTTCTATCTTCTTCGTATGCACACTTATATTGTGGGCGATGACCCCGCTGCTTGTGTAAACTGTCACATTATGGCTCCTTATTATGCTACATGGGCGCATTCCAGCCACGGAAGAGATGCTACATGTAATGATTGCCATGTGCCACACTCAAGCATAGCTGCTAAATATCTATTTAAAGGTATGGACGGTATGAAGCATGTGGCTTACTTTGTAACCCGCTCAGAGCGTCAGGCTATTATGGCTGAAGAAGCTTCTTCAGAAGTGATAATGGACAACTGTATACGTTGCCACACACAACTCAATACAGAGTTTGTAAAGACAGGAAAGATTGATTATATGCAAGCAAAACGCGGCGAGGGTAAGGCTTGCTGGGATTGCCACCGTGAAGTTGCTCACGGCGGTATGAATACGCTCAGCAGAACACCAAATGCCGAAACGCAAGTGCCTATACCTCCATCTCCTGTACCACAATGGTTGCAGAATTTACTCGAAAAAAAATAAAAATCTAACAATATGGCTAAACAGTTAAAGAAATGGCAAGGATGGTTGCTCTTCGGCGGAGCAATGGTTATCATCTTTATTCTGGGCATGCTTTGCTCTTCTATGTTGGAGCGTCGCGCAGAAGTTGCCTCAGTGTTCAACAATCGCCGAACAGTGATGACCGACTCTATTGTGAGTCAGAATGAGAAGTTTGCTGAGGATTTCCCCAAGGAATATCAGACTTGGGCAATGACTGAAGACACTTCTTTTGTGAGCAAGTACAACTCTTCGCAAGAGGTTGATGTATTGGCACAACGCCCAGAAATGGTTATTCTGTGGGCTGGTTATGCTTTCTCTCGCGAGTACAACACTCCTCGTGGGCATCGTCATGCTATAGAGGATTTGCGCAAGATTTTGCGTACAGGTTCACCAGGCGTAGATGGTCAGGAGGATATGCAGGCTGGTACTTGCTGGACTTGTAAAGGTCCTGATGTTCCTCGCTTGATGCGTGAGAAAGGCAAGAATGCTTTCTATGCTGCTAAGTGGAGCCAGTGGGGTAACGAAGTTATGAATTCAGTAGGTTGCTCAGACTGCCACGATGCTCGCAATATGGATTTGAGACCTGCTCGTCCTGCTCTTTATGAGGCTTGGCAACGTGCTGGCAAGGACGTGAAGAAGGCAAGTCATCAGGAGATGCGTTCATTGGTTTGTGCACAGTGCCACGTTGAGTATTACTTTGAAAAGGACAACGGTAACTACCTCAAGTTCCCACAAGATAAGGGACTTACTTGTGAAGCTGCTGAGGAATATTACGACTCTATTGGTTTCTACGATTATATACACCCACTCTCTAAGGCTAAGGTTCTGAAAGCTCAGCACCCAGGTTATGAGATATTCAAGCAGGGTATCCACGCTCAACGCGGATTGAGTTGTGCTGATTGCCACATGCCTTACATTCAAGAAGGTGGTATAAAGTACACCAGTCACCACATCACATCACCATTGGCAAATATCAACCGCACTTGTCAAACTTGCCACCGTCAAAGTGAAGAAACATTGCGTCAGAACGTATATGAGCGTCAAGAAAAAGTCTTTGATATCCGTAACCGTGTAGAGAAAGAGTTGGCTCGTGCACATATCGAGGCTAAGTTTGCTTGGGAGAAGGGAGCAACAGAAAAGGAAATGGAACCAATATTGACTGCACTGCGCAAGAGCCAATGGCGTTGGGACTATGCAGTGGCAAGCCATGGTGCCAGCTTCCACGCACCACAGGAAGTTACTCGCCTGCTTGGTGTAGCCCTAAACTATGCGCAGACAGCACGTATTGATATTGCTCGTGTACTGGCTCGCCATGGTTACAGCAAGGAAGTGCCAATGCCAGACATTTCTACTAAGGATAAAGCTCAAAGCTACATCGGTCTTGATATGAAGAAACTCAAGGCTCAGAAGAAGAATTTTATTGATAATGTAGTTCCTCAATGGGTGAAGACAGCCAAGAAGAATGGCAGATTCATTACAAAGGAAATGTAATGTGTGGGCATAAACGTCTAAACATTGAATATAGACATATTAAAGTATGTGGAATAAACCTTGGAAATACCGCGAGGGAATTGCTATAAGTGTAGGGCTTCTGATAACAGGAGCCCTATTACAAGTTATTATAGGCCCTGTGGAGTGGCTTGTCTTTATGTGGCCAGCCAATATTATTGCATTGGCAATACTTATAGTAGCGTTAGGACTGTTCTATGCCCTCCGCCCTAAAGTATATCTTTTTAAGTTTATGACGCAAGTAGAGGCGGCAGTGCCAGCACTTGCTGCTGCGTCTTTACTTACAATTATCATGGGCTTGAGTCGCCAAATTCCTGAAGGCCGTCCTGCTGTAGACCCTATCGGACTTACTCGTATGCTCAGCTTTTGGCCCTTCGTTCTCATCTATCTTTGGAACATTGTGATTGTAGCAGAGGTGGGTATTCAACAACTTATGCACTTCCAGAAGCGATTTATTCCTTCGCTCATCAGCCACTTAGGATTGTTTGTCTTCGTAACTTGCGGTACATTAGGTTCTGCTGATATGCAACGCCTCAAGATGTATTGCGAAGAAGGTAAACCCGAATGGCGTGGAATCGATGACCATCAAGAGGTACACGAGTTGCCACTTGCCATTGAGTTGCAGAAGTTCACCATTGACGAATATCCTCCAAAGTTGGCGATATTTGATAGTAAGACAGGTAAGGTACTACCCAAAGACAAGCCGCAGAATATCATTATTGAGCAAAATTTCACTTCCGAAGAACTTTTAGGTTGGAATATCACAGTGGAGAAATACATTGAGGACGCCATGCCTGCAAGTATGCTCAAAATGATGAAAGGAATGTCAGCACAGATGATGCAGATGATGAAAATGGACGATTTAGGAATGCGCATCAATGCTGGCGGATTTGTTGAGTATAAAAGTAAAGGTGCTGCTACAGCCATTCTAATCAAGGCACAGAAGGGTAATGTTGTAAAGAAAGGTTGGGTAAGTTCGGGAAGTTATATGTTCCCAATGTCGAGTTTAAAGCTTGACGATAAGACTGAAATAGCAATGTCGGCTCGCGAACCATTGCGCTATGCGTCAGATGTAAACGTCTACACTCAAGATGGTAATGCCTTTCAGGCGCATATTGAAGTGAACAAGCCATTTTCAATTGGTTCGTGGAAGATTTATCAGCTTGATTTCAAAAAGGAACAAGGAAAGTGGAGCACCCTCAGCGTGTATGAACTCGTATCCGACCCTTGGTTGCCTGCCACTTATGTGGGCATCTATCTGTTGCTCATAGGTGCAGTTCTCATGTTTATCACAGCAGGTCGTAATAAATATAAGAAGGAGGAAGATAAGAAATGATAGCGTTCTGGAATTACTTTATATATTTTGCTGTAGCAGCTGTGTTGCTTTGGGCAACAGGTGCTTATGCAGCATGGAAAGATAAGAAGATAGTTGCTTATAGTGCTACGATACTCGGATTGGCGGTATTTTTCAGTTATATCCTCATTATGTGGATAGCTCTCGACCGTCCTCCAATGCGTACTATGGGCGAAACGCGTTTGTGGTATTCTTTCTTCCTGCCATTAGCAGGCATCATTGTTTACAGTCGTTGGGATTATAAGTGGCTATTGTCATTTTCCACTGTGCTTTCTCTGGTTTTCATTTGCTTCAATCTTCTGAAACCAGAAATTCATAGCAAAACCCTTATGCCTGCTTTGCAGAGTCCTTGGTTTGCACCACACGTCATCATCTATATGTTTGCTTATGCACTCTTGGGCGGTGCTTTCGTGATGGCTGTTTATCTGTTGTTCTTCAAGAAAAGCAAGATAGTAACCCACAAGGAACTCGATATAACAGACAATCTCGTTTATATAGGTTGGGCATTTCTCTCGTTAGGTATGCTCACAGGTGCTCTTTGGGCAAAAGAAGCATGGGGACACTACTGGGCGTGGGACCCTAAAGAAACTTGGGCAGCTGCCACTTGGTTGGCTTATCTTACTTATATTCATTATCGTTTACGTAAGAATTGTAATTTAGAAGTGGCTATGTGGATACTTATCATCAACTTTGCTCTCCTGCAAATGTGTTGGTGGGGTATAAACTATCTGCCATCTGCACAAGGCGTAAGCGTGCATACTTATAATATGCAGTAAAAGTGAAGCATAGAGCAAGTATATTTATTAAAAGAAAAACAAATAAGATAACTATAAAAAACTGCTAATGGTAACACTAATACCATTGGCAGTTTTTATTATATAAGAATATTTTATTGTGAATCAGAACATCTTATGGATGCGGTGTAGGATTCTCCTCAGACGACTTCTTGGCAGGAGCATCTACACGTTCGTAGCTCACACCAGTAAGTGTGAAATACTTCTTTGAGGGTGTCAAGCGTACAATAGGCTCGGTAATGTGTACGTTGGGATTGAACTTTTCTTTTCCTTTCTCCACAAGTTTGCTATGGAACGATGGACTCAATGTACCGATGTCGCCAAAGTCCACAATATCACCGTTCTCAACATGCTTTTTCGCAATGTCGGCAGCAAGTCGCAGAACGGCTTCCACTTCTGCCCCAGTGAATGTTGTTGCGTGAGCTACCTCATCGCAGAAACTGCGGTGGTCTACACGTTTGCGCCCTGTCGGACGTGCTTGAATGACGGTTTTTCCAGCCATCTTTCCGAGATTTGCCTTGCGCTCTGAAAGCATATAGGCTAAAGGTCTGTTTGCCATAGTTTTATATTAAGTGCTCCTTGTAGGTTAGTTCTTCAGAGGTTAGGAGCGCATGCCCTCTGTCGGTATTCTGTGTTTTATCACTACTGCAAAGGTATAAAATCAATCGTTAGAATGAAAGAAAACAGTCGACTAATTTAAAAAAATACTCGACTGATTTTCAAAAATAGTCGACTGATTTGTCGTTGGCATATAGCATAGCTATCATAGACAGTAATTGCTACAAGTACTATAAACGGACTTAGTCGTTGCAATTATAACTTTTGTTTCTCCTATTTCATTTTATCTGAATTGAGAATAGTTATTTGTTTTCCATCTATTTTAATGGCACCATTATCTTCAAATTCGGAAAGGCATCGCAATAGCGAGAACTTCTGAATACCGAATGTGTCGGCTATCTCCTGACGGCTATTACTGAGTTTTATTGTGCGGCTTTGTTGTTCTTTGGCTGCTTTCATCAAGAAGTAAGCCACCTTTTCGCGGACAGTGAAGAGGGATAGCATACGAAGTTTCTGGGTGAGGAAGACATCAATAGACGAAAGAAGCTGAATGAAGTTCATACGTATGCGCTCGTTGGTATCTATCAGATGTTTTAGTTCCGAAGGCATCATACGCATAATGGTAGTATGCTGTGCGGTTTCTACACTCACGGGCATAGCGTTGTTCTTAGCAAAAATAAATGCTGGAGCTATCAAGACGCAAGTTTTCAGACGGTCTATCTGCACTTGCTTACCCGACAAACCAGTCATACGCGAAATCAGTTCGCCTTTGAGAATGAAGTCGGCATACTTGCAAGGCATACCAGCAAGCGTATATATCTCCTTGGCAGGATACTCTACTATTTTATAATTTACTGTTTGTAATAGCTCTTTAATTTCCTTAGCGGTTAATCCATTGAAAAAGGGACTGTTTGTTAGTATTTCGTACATTGATACTTCCATATTTGTTTGCTTTTAAGAATAACGCACTTTATTCTTTCTTATTGTATGTAAAAAGAAAATCCCCCGATAGTTGTTTATTGAGGGACGTGTATGTCAGAGAATATATTTCTGAATGTCTTCTTCCACTGTAGAGTTGCCTGCAAGTCCGAAATTGTCAACCAACACTTGTAGTACGCCTTCAGAAACGAAAGCTGGAAGGGTAGGGCCGATATGTATATTCTTCACGCCAAGGTGCAGAAGGGCAAGCAGAACGATGACTGCCTTCTGCTCGTACCATGCGATGTTGAAGAAGATAGGCAAGTCGTTGATGTCGTTTGCACCAAAAATCTCTTTCAGTTTGAGTGCCACCACTGCCCAAGAGTAAGAGTCGTTGCACTGGCCAGCATCAAGAACACGCGGAATACCGTTGATGTCTCCAAGGTTCAACTTGTTGTATTTATACTTTGCACAGCCGCTTGTGAGGATTACAACATCTTTTGGCAGAGCCTTGGCAAACTCTTCGTAATAGTTGCGGCTCTTCATACGACCGTCGCAACCGCTCATCACGACAAACTTACGGATTGCCCCACTCTTCACAGCTTCTACTACTTGGTCGGCGAGCGCAAATACTTGAGCGTGTGCAAATCCGCCTACAATCTCGCCAGTTTCTATTTCCTGTGGAGCCTCGCAGGTCTTAGCCAATGCGATAACTTCAGAGAAATCTTTCTTACCATCTTCGCCTGTTGCGATGTGCTTCCAACCTGGGAAACCAGTAGAGTTGGTTGTGAATACTCTCTCAGCATAGTTTGCATTCTTTGCAGGCGGTACGATACAGTTTGTAGTAAATACGATAGGACCATTGAAGCTTGCAAACTCTTCCTTCTGCTTCCACCACGCATTGCCGTAGTTGCCCACAAGATGTTTGTATTTCTTTAGTTGTGGATAATAATGCGCTGGCAGCATCTCACCGTGGGTATAAACGTCGACGCCTGTGCCTTCTGTCTGAATAAGAAGGTCTTCAATATCCTTAAGGTCGTGTCCTGAAATGAGAATACCAGGCTTCTTGCCAACACCGATATTAACCTTTGTGAGTTCAGGGTTACCGTATGCCTCTGTGTTGGCTTTATCGAGCAATGCCATTACATCTACACCATATTTACCTGTTTCGAGTACGATGCCAAGAAGCGTTTCCATATCTGCATCTGGAGCAGTAATTGTGGCAAGAGCCTTGCATATGAAAGCAATAATCTCCTCATTCGTTTCGCCTAAACGAGCCGCATGGTCATAATAAGCGGCTATACCCTTAAGACCAAGAACGGTGAGTTCCTTCAGTGAACGGAGGTCGGCATTCTCGTTGCGAAGCACTCCTTCGCGTTCACCTTCCGCAGAATAGTCAGACTTCTCGCCACCCCAGTTAACTTCTTGATAATTAGGGAAAGTAATGTCCTTGCTTAAAGCTGTTTCGAGTAATTGTTTTTTCAGAGCAATGCCCGTGTCCACCTTATTTAATATACTCTGGTCATCAAAGTTCGCATTAGTAATCGTTGAAAACAATGCATCTACGAGGAAGTCGGCAACTTCTTTTGATGCATTTTCCCCCAGCGTATGTTGGATAGTTCCCACACCACGTACAACGCTGAGCAACAAATCTTGCCACTTTGAGGTTTCAGCCTCTTTACCGCATACACCCTTAATGGTGCAACCTGTTCCCTTTGCAGTTTCCTGACACTGGAAACAAAACATCTTATTTTCTGTCATAATGTTTTTATTTAAATTTCTGATGCAAAGGTAACGGTATAAGAATTAAGGTCTGGTAACATTTGTGGCTAAGCACTGTTAAAGTATTGTTAAAACGTAGTTCTGCAATCAGAATGTAACAATCATACAGTTTTCAGAGTATTATATATTTGTTATTTGCTAATATATTTTTCTGTTTTCGTATATTACTTTTTGTGCTATTAGCTATTAATTGTTATCTTTGTAACTGAAATATGATTTTTGTTTTAGAAAATATGTAAGGTTATTTTTGTTTAATTGTTAAGTAAGATATTTATGTTTCAATCCCATATAGATAATTCTATACTGTCTAAAGAATACATTAACCATCCTGTCTTTGAAGAAATTAAGTATATGATGGATTTCTATGAAAGTGTTTCTTATACCTGTTATTTTTTCTTTCCATCTGGTACATCATGTATAATGAACTATGTTTCAGATATATACATAGCTTTAGAAGGTACTTTAGATTCTATTCAGACACTGCTAAAGATAGGAAGGATAAATGATGTACTCGTCCTCGTAAGAAAACTATTTGACGATGTTCTCACAGAAATCTATATTGATGTCATTCGTAAAGAGAACCCTGATTGGGAGAAAAGTCTTATTGTAAAAGATGTAGATACATGGCTGAAAGGCAAATACAGAGTCCCCAGCATTAAGAAAATCCTTGCTAATTTGAAGAATTCCGAAACAACCCAAAAACTTTATCCTTTTTTTGGATGGGAAACATATTTGAAAGCGAATCGAGAGCTGTTAGATGATAGCGTTCATTCCAATCGTTATCAACTTTTTCTACTCAATTGTAATAGTCTCCATTTAGAGAATAGAATAAGGTTTCTACAAAATGTCTTGATCTTTTTGAAACAGATAATGATGATACATCTTGCTTTTATATTTTATTTGAATCCACACTATTTAATGGCATCTGACTATGTAGACTATATGGATATTGATTTAACTCCGCCTAAAGGCAGTGAGTCTTGGATTGCTCCGTATGCACAAAAAGCATTTGATAAGTATATAAAACCCTACCCAAACTTAGCAACATTTATCAAACAAGAATGTTATTTGCAAATAGTGTAAACTCTTTCTTTATTCCATAGTTTTGGGAATAGAATAATTATTTTGCTGTTAAATAATCTTTACAGTTTGCTTTTTAAGCCTTAAAAAACGTGTATAAAAGTTTAATTGAAAAACTTGTATTAAACCGTTGAAATAGAATCGTGAAACAATAAAAAAGCCATTATTTTTCAATAAAATCGTTCCCGTTTTCTCAAACCTACGCTTTCGCTAAGTGAAAGCGTAGGTTTAACCGAGTAAAACAGTCGCTTTTGCATTGCAAAATAGCCGCTCTTGCAACGTTGTTTCAGTTCTTTATATTACTTTTATTGTTCGTTTTGCGAGTATTTACGGTGTGTTTTGTTGCACAAATATCCCATAATCAGATATAATAAACTGTTCCTTAGACAGTTATACTTGCACATGAATGTTGCGCTTATTTACAAATAATATTTCTGTTGTTCGTAAAATCGCCCTTCCTGCCATTGTTTCACGCTTATTTTTTAACAAACAAGGCTTCCGTTTGTATATAATTAACAAAAAGAAGTATAAGGAATAAGAGTCTTATTTGCAGATAGTATAAACTCTTTCTTGTTAGTAACTATTTCTGAAATAAAATAGTTATATTTGCAGTTAAATAATTCTTGCATCTATTTATAGAAAGGATATTAGCCTATCTCTAAAATATGCTTGCTTATAATATATATGATAAGATAATTAGAATGGAAGAAATTGATTTATAAAATTATGAAAGGAAAGAACCATTTTACTGAGAAAGAGATAGCTTGTTTACGTGAATTGATAAGTGTGAGGTGTAATACGATAAGTAAAAGTAAACAAAAAACTATTCGTGATAAAATGCGCGATATTGGTTTTTATGGTAGAGATGATTTTGGTATAATTGATATGACAATTGAAAAGTTTGAATCTTTGGTAGCTAATGAACGAATTATCATTAATAAGGAAGATAATAATATTTCTATAAATAGAAAAACAGAAAAGAAAATGAAGAAGATACGTTCAAGAAAGTTACAGAATACAAAAGATTATACCAACCTCTTAAGTTTTGAAACTTTGAAGGATGAGAATAGAGCTAGAAAAGTTAAAGAACTTTCTGAGGACCACTTCCCATC
>ERZ773027.1542-NODE-1542-length-12072-cov-5.921528_pt1 | contig 12072 bp, 10 predicted proteins | sample MGYA00511032_ERZ773027 | MGnify/ENA primary metagenome ERZ773027 (study PRJEB29015, sample SAMEA2738138) | human oral metagenome | biome: human oral; feature: human-associated habitat; material: saliva | place: China | collected 2190 ... | reverse complement strand
TAATCTAATATTATATCATACTAATGATTCAATTGATGGAAATCTTACTGCCAATTTCTATAAAGTTAGCTAAGAATGGACCCATTTATAGGTCTTAAGTTCAATATAGCGATGTCAAACGTAAAAATTTAAACTATTCTATATCTAGAGCCCAATATAATGCTGTAACCGAGGTACATATGCATACTCCTGAAGGGGGGATGTCTTATACACTGCCATTTCCAGCTTTCAAAGGTGGTACGCATATGGTTCCTATTCCTGGTATGGCTGGGACTTATGGCGCTCTCTATAGATTTAACCATCCTTTTATTTATACAAGTTTCTCTATGGAATCTTATCCATATGAACAAAGTGCACAGTATTTGGGTATGAGGATGGCACTGGTGAATTACGCTTTAGTACTCAAGATGCTCATAATCTTTATATCCATACGATTAATTATAATCGTGCAACGAATGATTATAATATTGGATTATTGCATAGTATTATTTCAGATGCTAAGATTGCAAACTTAGGAGATACCTATAAGGGTAAAGTGGATTTGCTATGATACAATAATAGTAATATGAAATGTATTAAGTCCCAATAAAGTTGATGCGGTTCGTCATAAACTAGATTATCAAGAGGACTATGAGCAGGATTATCCTTTTAAGTAATGTGTATATTTGTTTCGTGTGTTGAGGTGTAAATCCTATGGCTACGTGGTCTGGAATACGGCATAAGTTAGAAACAGAATATCTTGCTATCAGCTTGCGAGGGCATATTCAATATTTTGTTACCACTTATAGTAAATCGCCTGATCATGAGGGGCGGGCTGCTATACGATATAATGGTAAGGAAATTATAAAAGGCAATTATTGGAATCAATATATGAAGGCCTATCTGTTTCCTAAAGATGATACCTATGAACGAAGAATGCATGAAGGTTTTCCGTTCATAGACAATACAGCACTAGAATTAGGCGTATTTGATCAGCGGTGCTTTTATCAGGCTTTTGATGAATTTGAGAATCAAAACATAGATAAGAGCTTGTTTAGTGATAATCTAATTGTACGTATCTTTGCAGTTTTAGATAGACGTGTAGGAAAACGTAGACTCATTTCTATGAGAAATTTTATGGAGGATCAACCCCCTGTATTTCAAGAGTTTTATGCTATTCGTGTGCACCATGAAGGTTTGTAAACAAAACACGGAAGGAAATTGTTCAATTCCCTTCCGTGCTTAAATATGATATAATTTATATCAAAGTGAGGCATAAATGGTTTGGTCGCCAGACTTCGCTTCTAGAATTTAATGTTGAAGAAACGGTCTGACTTCTCTGTCGGGCCTTTTTTCATGCCTTAAACAAATTTATTTATCCCAATATGTTACAATTAATAATATAGTAGTCGTGTTGTAGGAGAGACCTATGTTCTATTTAGTCATTGCCGTCATTATCATTGCACTTATTGCAAAATCTAGGTCATCGAATAATCAAATAGATAATGATGCGGATATAGAGAAACAGAATCGCATATTGGATGAAATTAATCATAAGTATGGGAATATTGAATCGTATGAACCACAATTAGAACCTTCAGATATAGAAGGGATATATTTTAATGAGTTTCGTGAATATGTTGATGCTGAAGGTCGTGTGTTGACTCCAGCAGAGGTTGATGAGATACGATACAAAGACGATTATAGAGAGGACATTGAGCAGGATTTTCCGCATCATCGTTAATCATGGAGGACGTATAGATGAAACGAATAATATGTGCTATCAGCCTTGGTGTATTGCTAGTGACACCAGTGCTTTCACAAGCAATTGATATAACACCAATGATACGTGTTACGAATGAGCATAGTGGTCAACATGATGATTCGTTAGATACTTTTACAGAAACAAAGTTTTATGGACCTTACCAGTTCCGCGTATTAAAGGATGCTATTGAAACGCAGGGTGAAACAAAGGATATTGATGGTAGGGTGTTTAGAACCTCTGATGGGGTATTTATGCATGTAAAGGCTAAATCTATTGATTCCACTTTAGAGGCTGAGGTTAATGAGATTGTTAAAGATAGAACGATTCCTGAACCTACTGTTAAGATGGTATTGCCCATTAAGGATAGTGTAATAGAGGTTAATAATGATGGTGTGCGCAGTTTACTAGCTGAATTTATGTATGGCTGGCCATTAAAGAATAGGACGGATATGGTATTAGTTACTGATTATGAAGGAACTAGATACTATTATAAATTGCAGTTCTATAGAGATAGATTGCCAAATGGTGTTCGCATTCAGCAACTGCGACATATGATTATGGATGCGCAGTTTAGCTTTAAATAGATTAAAGGTACATATGTAATAAAAAAGGTCTATATATTACAACTCAGTAATATATAGACCTTTAAGTGTATTATATAGTTTTCAATCAATTATAGGATGCTTTTACCCATAGAGAATACAGTTTTGCCAAATACTTTGTTTACAAGTACGGCACCAGAACCGTAGAAGCCCAAGAGGGAGATGAATAATTCAGACCATGCTGCAAGGGCGAAGAAGCCTGTTTTGCCACCTAAGAATAGGTCCGTTGCAAGACCCAAGAATAGGAAGCAGATCAAGAACATGATAGCGAATACAACTTTGTTTGTTTTCAAAGATGCGATTGTACCAAAGATAGAGAAGATTAAGAAGCCCACAAACGCGAATGCTAATTGTGTTACATCGAAACCTTTTTGGATTTCAGGACCGAAGGAGCCCATTTGGATTAACCAAACACCAGCCATAGCGGACCAGAACAAACCGTATGCGCCGAATACAACGGAGCCGAATGGATTGTTTTTCTTGAAATCAAAATAACTTGCAATTAATTGGGCCATAGAACCTAATAACACTGCCCAAGGGATAATAACAGATGTTGTTGGGCCAGACCAGCCTACGCGGGACGTGGATACCACAAAACATACTACAGCGAGACCTAGTAAACCAAGACCAGTAGGATCCGCTACATTTTCGCTCATTTCAACTTTTCTTACTTCGTTTTCCATTTGTTCCTCATTTCTCCGTGGGGGACAACTAACTACAACTATACAGATACATATTCACATGGTACTAGTCATACTATAATGTATGGAATGAATCGATATATAACCACTGTGAAAGCATTGCCCCATAAATGTAACATACATCACACTTTCAAGGCAATACAATGAGTTATAGTAATAATATGTAAAATGCATAGTTGATGCCGTTAGTATTTATAAGGGATATTGTGATTAGAAGTCTGTTTTATCACTGTATTTACGTCATAATTGCCTGTTGTATATGGATTTGTTATAGTTGTTGACCGAAATGAATGCGGTATTAGCGTAATTTTGTATTGCCATATAACCTGCTTATTGTATTTGTGCTATACTACTTATAGATTAGGGGAGGTTATATGGTTTTTCTAACTTCATTGCAAAGTATTATTCCTATTGTGTTGCTTATAGCATTAGGGTATATATTAAAAGGGCGCGGCATGTTTAATGACACGTTTAGCTCTAATTTATCACGCCTCATTATGTCTGTCATTTTACCAGCAGGCGTATTTGTATCAGTTTTACATCATATGCAAACATCGGATTTATGGAATTTACGATACGGTTTACTTGTAGTTGGTTTGACCTATTTTGTATCGTATATTGTGGCTTTCATTATGATGAAAATATTACGCGTTCCGCCAGGTCGTCGTGGTATTTTTATCAACATGGTAGTAAACGATAATTGCCTATTTATTGGCTTACCAGTACAGATTGCCTTGTTTGGACCAGAGGCACTACCATATTTTCTGTTGTATTACATTGGTAACACCATATCCGTATGGATGGTAGGGGTATTTCTTATCGAAATGGATCCTTTGCCACAGAATTCTAGTGCTACTGGTGAAAGCGTGCGGCCTTCAGGACATAAATTTTCTTGGAAGAAATTATTACCACCGCCACTTATGGGCTTTATCGTGGCTTTGATATTTTTATATGCACAGATCCCATTGCCTACGATTTTACATAATACCTTAAATTACTTAGGCGATATGGTTACACCATTATCCTTACTATATATTGGTATTGTGCTTCATGATGCAGGCCTTAAGAGTATGGCTCTTAATAAAGACTCATTAGGTGGTATCTTCGGTCGTTTTGTGATTGCACCACTCATCATGTTTGGCGTTATTATAACGGTTCGTTATATAGGTGGTATTACATTAGAGCCCATTGCTATGATTACATTTATCGTTCAATCCGCTGGTCCTGTCATAGCGGTTTTACCAATCGTAGCTAACGAATCTGGTGCTGATTTACCCTTTGCTACAGGGCTTGTTATGATTAGTACTATTTTATTTGTGTTCGTAATACCACTCATTATGGAACTCTTAACAATGCTTGGTATTGTAGCATAATGGATGGCTTAATTCTCAGGTATATACAATGTAAAAGACTAGCAGTATAGCGGGTGCTGTACTGCTAGTCTTTTTCGTTAGTTATTTAATTCTTTAATAATTGTTAGGATATTCTCTGCTTTGCGTGCAATATGTTTTACACTTAAATCTTGATGGAGCTGCTCGTATATAAAACCGTATTAATATTAGGAATACTATCCATCATAATTTATAGATTTAGTTTACAGTTATATCATTATTGACAGGAAATATACAATGGGTGTACTGTTAAATTAATTAGTATTTGTGGAAATGTGAAGTTTTTATTATGTTGTTTTTAAAGGAGATGAAAAACATGGTAAAGAACATGGAGCGCCAGCCAAAAAGCTATAAAGCTCTGTTGACTGCTGTTTTGGTTACAACTACCTGTAGTTGTATATGGGGGAACGCTGTATACGGAGAGACTCCAATTACTGATGCGAATGGCAATACGTATTTAGCTAGTGATAATACTAATATTACTGGTAAAAGTAATTCAGTTCCGAGTGGTAAAAATGCTACTATTGTGGGGGATAATAATACAATTACAAAGACATTCCCTAGAGACAATGGCTCTCTTGTAAATGCCGTTGGTAATGAAGATGTACGGATAGTGGGGTCTAATAATACAGTTCAAGGTAGCCGGAGACAACATGTGATTGGTGATAATAACCAAATCATCGCTCGTGATGCTGGGACGGTTACTGATTATGGACATCCATCTGGTCGTGAACCGAATGCATCAGATTTGACAATTGGTAGAGGGAATTTTATACGCGGTACTAACACATATCGAAATGAGTGGGATTCCTTAACTGTTATCGGTAATAATAACAAAGCTGAATATAGCACAGAATCTGCTGGTGGCCCTTCAGCAGGTATTGTCATTGGGGATAATCAAAATATTGATACTATAAGTGAGTCTGTTGTGATTGGTAGTATGTCGCCTGCGGAGCAAGCCCAAAAATCAGATCAAGATCCAAGCGATAAAAAATATACGGTTGGTGAGTATAGTACGATTATTGGATATCATACATCTAACACTTCAGGCGGTAGTGTAGTGGTAGGCAACCATTCAAAATCGGGGCAAATATTACAAACTATTACTGGTCATGGAACTACAATTGAAGGCGGGAATAATTGGAATAATTTATCGGGTTTGTACTCTTCCTCTTATGGGGCTCTAAATACGCTTGAAAGTACTGCTACTGATACGGAGGAAGCTGATAATGTTGCTAACTCTGTAACAGGTAGTTTAAACCGAACAGCTGGAACTACTGGTACTATGATTGTTGGTTCTGGTAACGTGGTGACAAATTCTAAAACCCCAATGATAAATGTTCCTGCATTAGGTACAACCATTAGTGATATTTCTCTTCAAAATATAGGTATAGTCGGGAGCGATAAACTCAGCGATAAAACAGATACTACAGTAGAAGTTGGTCGACATTACATGAAAGAGTATATGGCTTTGAATGCTGGTGCAGTATCCATTATAGGTAGTAGTAATACAGCTGATTATGCTATTCGCTCTCAAATTTCAGGTACTAATAATATTCTAAAAGGTCAAGCTAGTAGTGTAAGCACTTTCAATACTGTTAGTGGGTATGGTAATGAAGGTACGAATATTAGCCGATCCACCATAGTGGGTACTAGAAATGACCTTAAAAATGGTGAAGATAATGTAGTAATTGGGGATTTCCATAACTTTGATGGTGGAAAGCATAATGTTGTACTTGGCTCCATGGCAGCTGAGGAGCAAGATGTAACGAAATCATTTACAAATTCATCTGGTAGTAGTACATATACCTATACAGTGAAGGAATTAGTTGCTACTCGTCGCAATACAGCAAATGTTGAAAATGCTGTAATGCTTGGGTACAATACGGACGTTACTCGAAATGGTGGTGTAGCATTAGGCAGTGAATCGATTGCCTCTGTAGATAAAGGGATTGCTGGTTATGATCCTACTACAAAAGCAGCATCTACTGATGGTTCTCCAACTTGGAAATCTACGGCGGCAGCTATTTCTGTAGGTGACTCTACTGGAACGACTGTTCTTACACGACAAATTACAAATGTAGCAGCTGGTTCAGAAGATACTGATGCTGTCAATGTAGCACAGTTAAAACGAATTACAGCAGATTCCACATCTACTATTAATAATCAATTGACTCAAGTTAATAATCGTATTGATGCTGTAGATGGTCGTGTTAAACGTGTAGGTGCCGGTGCAGCAGCATTGGCTGCATTGCATCCTCAAGAGTTTGACCCTAATGATCAATGGACTTTTGCTGCTGGGTATGGTCATTACCGTGGTGCTAATGCTATGGCTCTTGGTGCATTTTATCGTCCTAATAATAAGGCTTTATATTCTATTGGTGCTAGCTTAGGCGGCGGAGAGGACCTCTTTAACTTAGGCGTTAGTCTCAAATTTGGTAAGAGTGAACCTTATGCAGATTACTCCAAAGCAGGACTTGTTAAGGTTATCAATGACCAAGATGCAAAAATTAAAGAGCAAGATGAAAAGATTAATGCTATGCAAGAACAAATTGAAAAAATGATGGCTAAGTTGAATTTATAATATAGATTTTTAAGTGTATATACAGCCAACTATGTTACAATAGTAATGTAGTTGGCTGTTGTTTTATAATGAGGTAGTTATGACTGAAATACAAGCTCTTTTATTATTGAAAGCGTCTCTAGAGTCCTCAGATCTTCACGGTGTTGAATCATTACTCGCCGAAGATTGTGTGTATGTATCTACAGGACGTGGTACCATAGCGCGTAATAAAATTGAAAGCATAGAGTTTTTATCGGCTATGACCGATTCTATTAAAGCCGATCGCGTGCCTGTCATCTGTCGTGTAATGCATATTGCTGAAGTTTATGAAGATGATGCATTGTTCCGCGAAGGCCGTGTAGGTCTTACGGTGGCCTATGATGAAGGCGATGCATATGCGTATATGTTATTTGTAGACCTTAATGACGATGGTCGCATTGAGCGCATCGTGTCTAGCCAAGAAAACTATACCATCGAATATGATGATCTTCGACTGTCTTTGGATGAGTCACCATATCGCTTTATGACCGTGCCCCATACGGTGAAAGACTGGATTGCAGCACTTAGTATATGGCTTGAAACAGACAATCTAGATGTAGACGATTTCTACAAATATATTGCAGAGGATACAAAGGTAGTATTCCAAAAAGGTGATGCCGAATCCATTACCCTTGAAAATGGTCTCGATGTAGAGGACTATTTTGATCAGTTGATGAATCAACATTTTGCTGCTGTGCCGCACATTATTCGCGATGAAGAGGATAAACTCATCTTAACATATGGACCTATGAGTCTCATTGTGAGCCTTAACGAAGAAGGTGAGTTGGCCTTAATCAGTATGTACATAGATACTCGTGATGAAGATGAGGACCTTGACGATATAGGCTATATTGAAGAGGACTTAGCAGAAGAAAATATAGACGAAGAGTTTTAATAGAACATATAAAGAGGCAGGAGATTGCTCCTGCCTCTTTGCTGTATTATTTTGTTGTAGCATTTATAAAGGCTTTAAATAAGCGCTTTGCTTTTTCGTCATTTATTGTCATCATTTCTGGATGGAACTGGCAAGCTACAAGCCATGGATAGTTATCATCCTCTAAGCCCTCCACAGTGCCGTCTTTGGCATGGGCCGTAATATGTAAACTATCGCCCACATCCTTTACCGATTGATGATGATGTGAGTTCGTTACCCAATTAGTATGTCCAATAGCGTTGGCTAATTTTGACTTACTATCAATTGCTATTGTATGGGTTCCAAGGGCTGGCGTTTGATTTTGTGAATGTTTTAAGGAGCAGGATGTATCATATTTTAAATCCTGATATAATGTGCCACCACGATATACGTTAAGGATTTGAAGACCCCGACAGATGGCAAAGATCGGAATTTGTTTTTCTTCGGCAGCTTTTAGTAAAGCAAAATCGAATTGATCACGCTCCGGCCAAACATCTTCGATGCCTTGTAAAGGTTCTTCACCATAGTGCAGAGGGTACACATCGTGACCACCAGTGAGGAGGAGCCCATCTAAACGAGAGAGTGATTCTCGGGCAACCTCTAGATTTTTTGTAAAAGGAATAATAACTGGAATTCCACCAGCTTCTTCGATAGAGCGAGCATAATCATCGTTTACAAAAGCTCTTAACACATCTGCAAAAGGCGCTTCATTTGTACGCAATATGCTGCCAGAAATACCGATACATGGTTTAGTCATCGTATCACCTCATATATAAATCATAGTTTCAATTATATAAATTGGTAGTAACCTTATAGGTCTATATCAATACCATATAAAAAGAGAAGGTCTAACAAGAAGCCTTAATCCTATACACTAGTCATTAATACTATGTATTAGTATATAGCATATATTTTTAATAGACTATAACATAATGCACAAGTACTATTTCTATGCTAACAATTCTATATATTAAAACACTGTCATACTCATGAAAAACAAAAATTTAAAGAAAATTGATAAATATTTAATAATTAGGTATAATAATGGTTAGTTTAAGAGATAGAAGTATAGAGGAGCGTATTTATGAATTTGAAACGACTGATAGCATTAGGTTTTCTTGGTATGACATTAGGTATGGGACAGGCCTATGGAGTTTCTGTCAATATACCTGGTGCTGATGCGACAATGTCTGTAGATGAATATCAGAATTATCGTAAGAATACAGCAGAGTCTCGTCGAATGGAACAAAAAATAGTAGAGCGTGTTACAAAGGCTGATGAGGCGATTCCTAATTATGATATGTCTAGATTACCAGCAGATATTTATCATAATACGGAATTGAATCATGGTATTAAGTACTCTAGTACAGTGTTTATTTTAAAAGATCATGGGGCGGATATAAAATTTACTGTTCCTGAAGCGAGTATCGTAGGGCATGTTGATGAGAGTTCCGGTAAGCATAAGGAGATAACACGCAGTGGTGGTATCTTGAGTTACGATGGTGAATGGTCTTATGAGTTAAGACCACAGCCAAAGAGCGAGAATTGGGAAGACACTAATATAGCCTATAATAAATTGAATTCAGAATCTATGAAAGACGTATTTTATAAGAAACGTAATCCTATATCGAATGAAGATAAACGTAGTATAAAGGTTTTAGGTGCCAATCCTTTTACATATACAACTGTTAACAAGGCTACATGGGATGTGTTTGAATATAAAAATAACCGAATAGTAGGTACCATAAACTTTACAATGCCTAAACAGCCAACGATCTCTTATCATCTTGGTTATATACCTTCTAAGAGTGTTTCAAAAAAGTTAAGTGCTCAAGGTGAAGATACAGTAGTACGGACTATAATGGCTCCATTGGCCAATATTGTATTGCCATCTGTTAAGCCTGCTAGTGATATACTAGAGTACACCTCTGAGGTACATAGAGGGCCTTTCACATTTAGAACTCTAAAAAATAGTAAATCTAAGGGAACGAAGATTACTAAAACTGGTAAGCAAATAGAGTATTTCCAATCAGGTAAAATTAAAGAGTCTATTTCAGTAGGCCCTCTTCATAAAAGGGATGACGTAAAAGCACAAAATCTTTTATACAATTCTTTAATGGACTTTGTAGGTGTAGATTCATTAAATGAAGGCAAGCCAATTCAATATGCGACCGTATGGAATGATGGGTTGCCTGGCATATATTTTGAAGTTAAAGGCGAAAAAGATACTATATTTATTATGACTGTGTTTGATGATACACATCGTTATTCTCACTATATATTAAAGCCTCATGATGTTCATGTTAGTAACTTTAAGCTTCGTGATATTGTGCAATATGTAGATTATAAGCAAAACAAAGAGAATTACAGTAAGTATAAGGCGGGTTTAGGTATGCCATCGTATTTATTGGAAGAAAAACTGCTAGAAAAAATAGCTAACAAAAAATAAATGTCTTTTCATAGGGCATAATCATATAGAGATCATATATAGAGTATTTTATATTGTTCGATACAAGAAAGAGGACTGACTCGCATAGGTCAGTCCTCTTGTTGTTATATGTAATTATCTAAAGAATCTACCAATCAACGGCATATTAGCCCCGTCATTTTTATTGATTCCTTTTAATAGAACCATAATGATAACATAGAGGACTAACCCTTCGATACCTGTGAGTATAAAGTTACCCCACATTGGTAAGATATCTGTTAAGTAGTGGTAACTCATAAAGATGAGTATACCCATGACACCGGCACTGACCACGTTTTTCCATAGAAGGGAAATATCGAGGAAGTAGCCTGTGTATTTTTTGATGTAAATCAAGTTGAGTAAGGCTGCAAAGCCGATATCTGCAACGGTTGCCCACGCAGCACCACCGATGCCAAGCCAAGGTATAGAGGTTAAGTTCCAGTTTAAGATAACCTTGATAACAAGGGCGATAGCCATGTTGATAACTGGGATACGAGGTTTATTTAAACCTTGTAAAATCCCTGTTGTTACTTGGTGAACACCGAGGAAGAAGATGGAGAAGGCTGTAATTTGTGTAGCTAACTCTGCTTTTGGTGCATTATAGATTAATGTTACCGTTGGAGCAGCTAATACATAAAGGAGTACCGTAAATGGCACAGTTGCCATAAAGGTAAGTTTCATGGAACCTGATGTACGTGAGTAGATGCCCTCTTGATCTCGTTTGGCAAATGCGTGAGATATGGCGGGTACGATACTCGTAGCCAAGGCCGCCGTAATGATAGTAGCCAAGTTGATGAGTGGTACTGCCATGCCTGTTAAGTAACCGAATAGCTCTGTAACTTCGTTCATGGAGAAATTCGCCACTAATAGTCTACGAGGTACGATGAGCAAATCTAGGTTAGCCGTCAATGGCAACATGATACTGGCCAAGGAAATCGGCAAAGCCAATCCCACAAGGCGTGTTAAGATTTCACCACTGGATTCCCGTGGGCCATCGTAGCTTTCACCAGTACTACTAGCCTTAGGCAATTTGTAGTAATAGTATAGGAGTACTAGAAAGGCACCAAAGGCACCAACGCCGGCGCCTAGACTAGCACCGCCTGCCGCCTCAGGTAAACCGTAAGGTAATAGAATGGCCGCCGCACCGAGCATAACGATAACGCGCAAAAGTTGCTCAACGATTTGACTGACCGCTGTAGGGGTCATCATTTCATAACCTTGAATATAACCACGGAAACAGGATATCCAAGTTACAAAGAACACTGCCGGAGCGAGCGCGATAATAGAGTAGTAGGCACGACTTTCCGTAATGATGCCACTAGAGATGAGCCAATCCGCACCAAAATACATGGCGAGGCTGGCGATGAGTCCTGTTATGGTGAGCATAATAAAGGAAAGATTGAATACTCGTTTGGCCCCACCAAAGTCGTGTAGGGCTAGCCGTTCTGCCGTTAATATAGAAATGGCGATTGGCACACCTGCGCTCGAAATTTGTAAGAGTAATAAATAGATAGGAAAGGCCATCTGGTAGATACCGATGCCTTCACCGCCTAAAATACGGGATAGAAGAATCCAGTTAATACTACCGATGGCTTTTACTACGAAACCGGCAATGGTTAAAATTAAGGTTCCTTTTAAAAATCCACTAGCCA
>ERZ773027.1538-NODE-1538-length-12089-cov-5.391807_pt1 | contig 12089 bp, 5 predicted proteins | sample MGYA00511032_ERZ773027 | MGnify/ENA primary metagenome ERZ773027 (study PRJEB29015, sample SAMEA2738138) | human oral metagenome | biome: human oral; feature: human-associated habitat; material: saliva | place: China | collected 2190 ... | reverse complement strand
TTAATATATCTATCTCTAATGATTTAATAAAGTCAAATAATCCTTCTATTACTTTAATATCTTCTTTCGCTGCTCTTCTTATCATTTTTTCTCCTATACAATAATATCTTCTATTGTTAGTGTTGTTCCATTTATAATACGATTTTTATATGAAATACTCGCCGGTGAATCATCTGGCCACACCTTTTCGAACCATAACTTGAATTTTTCTATATCAAAATCAACTTTAACCAATTCGACATATATCCCATCTCTATATTCTGAATATATCGTTTTTTTATGACTATTTTTAGCTATTCTTGTAAATAGACCAAAGGTTTCTCCCTGGATATTAGCCATCCCTGCTGCACCATTATTAATAACAATATTTCTTCCATTATCATATACTACAGGTAAACATGTGTGTGTGGTTGCTAATATATCTATATCATTTTCTTTGAACCAATTGTCTAATTCTTTCTTTCTAGATACTAATTTTAAATTCTCATTCGAACATTTCCAACCTGACATACTTTTCTCATCGCCATGAGTAATTGCAATTTTTTTACCAAAAATATCTAAAACTAAGGTTTTTGAACGTTCTTTTATATCATTAAGTATTTGATCATCTTTGATATTTCCTTTCATCATATTATGAATAATGTTTGATCGTTCTACTACTCCATCACTAACGTCCTCAGGATAATTACATCCACATCCTAAAGATGATGTATTATTTAATAATTCAAATTCAACATTTCCTAGAAGTTTTATACTATCTTTAGATAACTCTTCAATCTTTAAAAAATCTTCCTTTTCGACATCAAACCAATGCATATCACCATTAAAAACTATCTTCGCATTTTCATCATGTGCCATCTTATTGATAATTTCTAAAGCATATCTATTTCCATATAATCCTCCAACTATATAGATTACTTCCTCTTCTAATTTTTTACTTTTCTTTGCCCAATCCTTTTGAAGAATATACTCTAATGAACAATTTCTACCTTTTTCCATATAACCCTCTCCAAATTAAAAATAAAAGTAAAGACTTACCCTCTTTACTTTTATTATATTATATTTATTTGTTTTTTGCGAACATTCCTGGTACTACATAACCAATAGTACATAAAATTAATCCGTATAAATTAACTCCTAGTAGTAATGCATTCTTACCTGTACCAATAGCCCAACTTGTAGGAATTAAATTAATAGTTAATAGTATTCCTAAAATAATTCCAATCCAAAAACTCAAGTGGAATCCTAATTTTGTTGGTTTAACAAAACCGTGTAATAAGAAAATCGGAGCTAGTCCAATTACCATTGTTCCACTAATCGTTGTAGCTTTAAGAATATCTGTTCCCATAATCATTGGAAGATTACCTATAATAGCAAATGCAATCATAAATAAAATAGCTACTTTCTTAGGATTTTTTAATCCTCTATTAGACATTTCTGGTAAATCCTTAGCAGTTAACTTCCCTAAACTTGCAAATGTAGAGTCAAGTGTAGAACCTGCTGCAGATACCATTACTACTATCATAGCAAAATACCCTGCGACACCTAAAGTTTTACCTAAAGCTGCTGGAACATTGCTACTTACTTCCATTCCAATTAATTTCGCATGAATTCCAATAAAACTAAAGATTAGAATAGAGAAGAATCCTAAAATACCAGATACGAAAAATGCACGAAGCATAGTCTTCTCACTAGCTATAAATCCTCTATCTGTAAGTACTGGATCGTGGAATGGATAACTAAATAATTGGAGAATTGTTACAAGTAACATATCTACACCTGCGTTCATCGCCCAATTTCCTGATGTTACAAAATCACTAATGTTGTGCTGTGGTAAAATTAATGTAACTACCCAACCAACAAAGAATATAAAAATAACAGCTTGGATAACATCAGTTACGATTGAACTTCTTAATCCACCAAGCACAGTATACCCTAAAGTAATAGCAGTAAATAGAATTGCAGAGATAATAAACTCTTTACTACCCGCTTTTCCATAATATCCACCTACAACAGAAGTATTACTCCATACTTCATTAAATAAACGAATAAGTATCGCAGCTGAAAATGCAACAGAAGCTGCTTTTCCATAATTAGAAGTTAAGAAACTCACTAATCCTTTTGCTTGGTACTTTGTTCTTAATCTATAAATTGCTAAACCACAAATAGGAATACAAAGCCAATATGTTGCATAAGCTAATCCACCAACAAAGCCATATTGGGCTCCTAAATTTGCAGCATTAGTTACAGATTTAGCAAAAATCCAACTTATAAAAATACTTAACATAAGCATCATCTCAGTAGGTTTTTCACCTCTGTTACCATCACCTCTAAAAAATCCTGCTTCTGTTACCTTCTTTGGTGATAATAAAAACATTACCACTCCATAAACTATTAAAAATCCCCAAAATAGATATCCTGTCATATCATTCATTTTCTATATAAATTCTCCTTATTATTTAATCTAATACTACTTCACCGACATTAACGTATCTTGCAAATGAAGGTTCATAGTTTCGCACTGTAAAACCTAATTCTTCTAATATTACCGCAACGTACGAAGCACGAACTCCAGTAGTACAATAAGTAACCTGTAGTTTATTTTTATCTAATCCTTTGTCAGTTACATATTTTTCTAATACTTCTCTAGATTTTAAAAATCCATTACTATCAACTAACGAATTAAACGGTAGAGAAATTGCACCAGGAATATGACCTGCTTTATTCTCTCCATAAATTACACGACCATTATATTCAACTTCTAACCTAGTATCAATAATTTGAACATCTGTATTACCTATTTTTGATAATAATTCGTCAGTATAAATAGCTTTTTCATTTTGAGTTGCTTCGCTACGAACTACATCGCTAACATCAATTCTATCAGTAGTTGGTACATATTTCTTATTAAATCCTAGTTTCTCAACTTGTTTAAAACCGCCATCAATGAACTTAATATTATCAAATCCTGCATAACTAAATGTATACAGAACTCTTGCTTCATCTCCAAATCCTTGTTCAGGCATAGTAAAACCATATACTAGTACTTCAGATTCATCAGTAATTCCTAGTTTAGAAAAAATTTGTTGATAATTCTCTTTAGATAATAATTTCCCTAAATCTTCTCCACCAAATTCTCCAAGTAAACTTATATCAGTCCAATCAACAACGATTGCTTTGTCATACATTAAAGAACCTTCTTCAAGCATTCCCCCACGTGCATCTATCACAACAACATTGTTATTTGTTCTATTATTTAATAAATACTCAGCATCAACTAACTTTTTAAAATCAAATTGTGTCATAACTTTTTCTCCTTTCTAACTATACTACTATTCATTATAACATAGCTTTTAATTAAAAAATATAATTTCGCATTCTAAATATCATAAAATCATTACATTTTTAAAACAACTAAGTATATATGCAACTAAGTATATACAAATTTAGAGAATAATATTTTTATACAAACCGTAAACATAACTATTTACAACATTGAATAATCATGATATAATAAATCGGAATTGTTTTGAATTGAATGATTAAGGAGAAAATGATATGAACAAGAAAAAAATGATTATTACTGGTGCCTGCGGTTCATTAGTAATCGGATTATCTGCATTTGCAGGATACGAATATGGAAAACACCAAACATATGAAACTGCACCACTAGTGCAGAATACAGTACAAGCAAAAAAAATTAATTACTCGGACAAAGTTAGCTCAGTAGTTGTTAGTGAAATTACTGAAGATGGTTATGTTACACTTCATGGTGACCATAGTCACTATGAAAAAGGATTAGTACCTTATAACGCCAAAATTCTTGATTCTTTAGTTTATAAAAATAAAGACTATAAACTAAAAAATGAAGATATTCAATATGAACTAGCTGAAGGTTATGTCATAAAAGTTAATGGTAAATATTACTACTATCCTAAAGAAGGTATTACTCAAAATAACGTTGTTGACGAAAGTACTGGAAAAGAAATTTCAGCTAGTGCACATCACCATCATCACCATGGAGAATCTAGTGAATCTAAAGGTAGTGGAGATAACTACACATTTAATCCAAAAGATATCGTAAGTGAAACTCAAGATGGTTACGTAGTTCGCCATGGAGATCACTTCCACTATATTAAGAAAAGTGAATTATCAAGTACACAATTATCACAAGCAAAAGAAGCAGGAGTTAATCCTTCATTAGCATCATCAGCTGCAGGAGTAGCAACACCAACGAGTGATGGCTATATTTTCAAGGGTGAAAGTGATATTATAGGAAGAAACAGTTTTGGCTTTATAGTTCAACACGGTAATCACCAACACATAATTCCATATTCTCAATTAAGAGGAACGCAATGGGAATATTTATTAAATAATCAAGGAACTACAACTAATAACACTAATACAACAGTAGTAAACACTCCAAAAACTAATATAGTAAATGACAATCATCATGACCATCATGAACACTCATCAGAACACGGAGATGATTATAAATTTGATCCAAAAGATATAGTAGCTGAAGATGAAAATGGATATACAGTTCGTCATGGAGATCATTTCCACTATATTCCAAAGAATAAAGTAGAGATACCTGCTGAAACTGTTAAACCAGCTCCGGCTATACCTACTCCTTCTTTACCTGAGGTGAAAAATGTTGAGAAACCTGTTGAAGCTGTCAAACCAGCTCCGGTTATTCCAACTCCTTCTTTACCTGAGGTGAAAAATGTTGAGAAACCAAAAGTAGAAGAGCCAGTTGTAAGACCTAGCGTCTTATCATTTGCTGGTGTTCAATTTGAGACTAGTGATGGATTTATTTTATCTGATGAAAGTATAATAACACCAACTTCAACAGGTATTTTAGTAGTTCATAGTGGGCATCAACATTTTATATTCTATAAACAATTAGTTAATTCTAAGTGGGAAAAACTTATTCCTCATCAATATTTGAATAAAGCAAAAGATGAGTATGCTGAATTAGAAAAAGAAGTTAATGACAAAATTAATTATCTTTCTAAAAAGAATAATATAGCTAAAGATAAATTTAGTTATGTTATTACTTCAAACGGGGATGCAATTTCATACAATGGAAAAACGGAATTGTTAAAAGATATAAATATCAAAGAAAATATAGAGACGAATAATTCGAATACTCTAGACACTGAAGTAAATAATTCTTCAAATAATAATTCAAGCAATAATTCTGCAACTACTAATACAGAGACACCAAATAATTCAGCAGAAGGAAAAAATGAAAATTCAGCAGAGGAAAGAGAAATTGAAGAAAAAATTGATTATGTCGCTAAACAATTAAATATAGATAAAAGTTCTATAAAATTAATTGAAACAGCAGAAGGTAAGGCGCTGGTATATCCACATGGAGATCATAGTCATACTATATTGATTAAAGACATAGATACATCAAAACCTCTGACAGATCCACATAGTAATTCGGGAGCTGAGACGCTGAAAAAATTAGGATTTGATGATGATATTATTCATGATATTCAACACGCATCAGCTGATACTGATTTTCCTACAAACGAGACAAATATAGAGAAAATGAAAGAGTGGTTGAAAACTGTTAAGTATCTAAACATAGGTCAAAACAAAGATCCACTTAAAAGAAATGGATTGGATCTTATGCCAAATATTGAAGTTCTAGGTATTGGATATACTTCTATTGATGACATAACACCTGTTTATAAATTCAAAAAATTGAAACAATTATACGTATCAAGAACAGGTATTAAGGATTATTCATTTATAAAAAATATACCAACACTAGAAGGGATTGATTTCTCTGAAAATGATATACAGGATATCTCATTCTTGAAAGATTATCCGAACCTAAAATTAGTCTCTGCAGCAGGAAATAATATTGAAAATATTGATGTACTAAAAAATCTTACTAATTTAGAATCATTGAATTTAGACAATAACAAAATTAAAGATATCTCTGCTCTAAAAGATTTAAATCACTTAAGAGCAGTTAGCCTTGAAAATAATAATATTACAAAATTAGATGCATTGAATAGTAAAAATGAATTAGAACGTTTATTCTTATCTAATAATAGTGGCTTAGAATTAGCAACTCTTAAAAATGATAGTTTAGAGCAATTAACAGTAAACAATACTAATATTAGAGATTTAAGTGTTGTTTCTAACTTGCCTAAGTTGAAAAAAATAGTGGCAAATAATAATAAAATAACAACATTATCTCATTTGAAAAATGCTAAAGTTTTAGAAAGTGTAGAAGTTAACAATAATAAGATTGAAAGTTTAGATTTTGAGAATAGTACAATTACAAGTCTAGAAATTAAAAACAATAAACTAGAGGATATTAACAATGTTCATAAACTATCTGCGCTTGAGAATCTAGATGCTAGTGGAAATAAAATTAGTGAGTTTCCATCTAACAAACAAAATAAATTGATTAACTTAACGGTTAATAACAATGTTATTAGAACAATGGAAAATGTAAATAATCTTACAGCACTAAAATACTTAACAATGTCAAATAACTATGTATCTACATTAGCATTAAAAGAAAAAAATAAAACTTTAGAATACTTAGATATAAGTCATAATACTGTTCCAAAAGATGAGTTAGAAATTCCAAGTGGTGGGAATATTCCAAAAGGAATAATGAGTAATTTTGAAAAAGTCGAAGGAGGAGACATAAAAGAAAATTATACTTTATCTGTAGACTATATTACAGAACAGGCAGAAAAACTACAGGAAGAGATATTAAAACTTAAAGATGAGAAAAAATTAGCTCCGGAAGTAGCGGGTGAATTAAAACAAAAAGCTCGTATTATCTATCTTGATATGTCTTACAGCGTAGATCAAAGCAGAAATAAACAGATTGATTTAGAAAAACAATTGAGTATAATAAGAAAACAAGTTAAAGATAACCTAGTTACTCCAACTGTTGGGGATGCGAATAAAGAAACTTCAGTAACGGAGCCGTCTAATAGTGAGGCAAACCATGATTCAGAAACACATAATCATACTGAAACCGAAGAACACGATTTTGTATTTGATGTGAATAATATAGTTAGTGAAGAAGGTGATGGATATATTGTAAAACATGGTGATCATAATCACTTTGTTAAAAAATCTGATTTGTCAGCTAAACAATTAGAAGAAGCAAAAGAATTTTTAGCTAAAAAAGGTGAAGCAACAACAACCGAAGATAAAGCAACTATAGATAGTAAGAAAAATTATATTTCACTATTTTACGGAATAAATGAGAGTGATATTACAGTTGATAATAACACATTAGTATTTAATTATAACGGTGTACCTAAACGTCTTGCACTTAGTGATATAACTGTTCCAGTGATGAGCTCAGATTTAGAAGGAGATTTTGAAAAAGAAATAACAGCATTGGCAAGTAGTATGAACACAACAGTTGAACATATACAGGTTCAAGATGGTCAAATGATAGTAAATCATGGTGATCATAACCATTATTATCCAATTAAGAGTCCTGGATGGAGACTATATAATCAAAACAAAATACCTTATATAGATATTCCTAAAGTAAATGGAAATATTGATGAAGCTGTAGTCAATAGCAGATTAACAGAATTAGAAAATAAAGCTCAAACTGTACTTGCTAATAATCCAGTGAAATTAAGAAAAGTACTAAATTGGTTGAATAACTTTAGAGAAGTTAGCTTAGCTTGGCATGTTACAGCAACAGATGGTTATTTACAAGCATTAGATAAGTTTGAAAAAACTCAAATAGATATATAGTCTATATTGCAACATAAAAAGTAGTGAATTAAGAGGAAGGAACCTTAATTCACTACTTTTTATACTTTAGTAAAATTAAGAAATGCCAAGAGAGTCTAAAAGATCTCTCTTGGCATTATCATGAAAAGAAAAATTATATTTGATAGGGTGTAAAACTAATCTCTTTCAATTTTTGTGATTCCGCGCATGTATGGACGAAGAACTTCTGGTACTGTGATAGAACCATCTTCATTTTGATAGTTTTCGATTATAGCCGCTAGACAACGTCCTACCGCTAATCCAGAACCGTTTAATGTGTGAAGGAATTCAACTTTTCCAGTATCTTCACGTTTGAAACGCATATTTGCACGACGTGCTTGGAAATCTGTACAGTTTGAACAAGAACTGATTTCTTTATAAGCGTTATAACTTGGTAACCAAACTTCGATATCGTAAGTTTTAGCACTAGAGAATCCAGTATCTCCAGAACATAGAGTAATTACACGATACGGTAAGTTTAATTTTTTAAGGATGTTTTCAGCATGTCCAGTCATTATTTCTAATTGTTCATATGAATTTTCAGGTTTAGCGAAACGAACCATTTCTACTTTATTAAATTGGTGAAGACGGATTAATCCACGAGTATCACGACCAGCGCTTCCTGCTTCAGATCTGAAACAGATACTGAATGCTGTAACACCTTTTGGTAACATATCTTCAGTTAAGATTTCTCCATTGTAGTAGTTTGTTAATGGAACTTCTGCTGTAGGAATAAGAGTTAATCCCTCAGACTCTACTGTGTATACATCTTCAACGAATTTAGGGAATTGACCTGTACCAAATAGAGCAGTTCTATTAACTAATTGAGGTACCATGAATTCTTCGTATCCATGTTCAACAACGTGGGTATCAATCATAAAGTTGATTAATGCACGTTCAAGAAGAGCTCCAGCTTTTTTGTAGTATACGAATCTACTTCCAGAGATTTTAGCTGCACGTTCGAAATCTGCAATATCTAATTCTTCAACTAAATCCCAGTGAGCCTTTGGTTCAAAATCAAACTCTCTAACTTGTCCGATACGACGAACTTCGATGTTCTCATCCTCATCTTCACCAATAGGAGTCTCATCAGAGATAAGGTTAGGGATTCTAATAATTTTTTCGTTAATTTCTTCGGCGATTTGTTTAACTTCAATATCACGAGTTGTAATTTCATCAGAAACGTGTTTCATATCTGCGATTACATCTGAAGCATCTTCACGTTTTCTTTTTAAGATAGCAATTTCTTCACTTTTTTTGTTGCGAAGTGCTTTTAAATCTTCTACTTGAACAAGTAGCTCACGACGTTTTTTATCTAAGTCGATAAGTAAATCAACTACATCTGTTTCTAAGTTTCTTGCTGCTAATTTTTCTTTTACCATTTCAGGGTTTGCTCTGAATAATTTAATATCTAACATAATTGTATGCTCCTTCTAAATAATTTATTTTGATTGAATTTTTACAAGTAAAACAAAAAGTCCCTTACGTCAAAGACGCAAGGGACGATTAATTTCTATACCGTGGTTCCACCCAAATTCAATCTAAAAGATTCTTGAAATTTAATTTGATATTATTCATAGTAGAATTTTAAAATAAACAATAAGTACTTTCAGCATTTGTACTCTCTCTGGGAATGTTCTTAGATTAAAACATGTCTATAATCAAATTTTATATATTTATTTAATATAATTTTACTCTATTTTTATCTTTTTTGTCAAGTCTTTTTAGATTATTTTTCTTCCGTTGAATTATTTGAAGTTTCTTCTTTTGGTGTAGTTGTGTTGTTAGAAGTTTCTTCTTTTTCTGTGTTGTTTTTTGGTTCTACTGTAGTTGTATCACTATTGCTATTAGAAACTTCATTTTCTGAGTTAAGAGTCGCACCATTTTCATTTTCTGTTGAAGATTCTTTTGGTTTAGCATTTGCTAATAATGCAGCAAGTAATCTGTCGATATCATTAATTAATATCGTTTCAGCTTTTCCACCAAGTGTGAAGTTTACAGCTTTTCCATATGGTGTTTCAATAACATTTAATGAATCTGGAGAAAGTTTAAAGATTCCAGCAAGTAAGTTTACTTTTGCAGTTTCTTCTGGAGTAAGTTCTACTTTTTTATTATCTGTCGTATTATTTTCTTCTTTAGGTGTACTTACTTCATTGTTAGGTTGATTTCCAGTATTACTGTCATTATTTGTGTTATTATCTTTTTCTTTTTCTGTTTTTTCTTCTTCTGGTTTTACTTCAGTAGCTGGAGTAGTAGATTCAGAATTTTGGGTTGTTTTATTTGCATATTTTTCAAAATCTGCTTTATCATATTTGGCATTAGAGAATTCGATTGGGAATGAAGGATCATTAGCTTCTTTAGTGAATTGATCAGCTGAAGAGCGTAGTGTTGCACCATCACTGTCAGTTTCATTTAATTTATTATAGTTTTCACCGAATTCTACTTTTGAACTTTCATTGTGTTCTAACGCGTAATGAAGAGCGTTTTTAGCATTAATAAGTCTTGTTACAAGTGTTCTCATTGGTGTTCTAGTGATGAATGCTTGAGATTCATAAGAATCTTTTACAAGAGAAGCAAGTTCTTCACGTAGTTGGTTATCAATTTTATCACTATCTATATTTTCTAAGAAGTATTTAATGTAACTTACAGTTGTAATACTTTCACGATCTTCGAATTTTTGAAGTTCATCTAACATATGACTAACTTTGTTTAGTGTATTAGCATCTTTATTTGAGCTAGCTTCATTTAACTCGTTAGTTAAGTCAGTTTTTGAAAGACCATATTTTTCAATATCAGTATCTTTGATTCTATTTAGTAGAGTATTATATTTTTTAACTAATTCATCATTTTTAGAAGTATCTGAATTAGCTTCTTCTTGGATGTATTTTTTATCAAAATTATTTAACATTTCAAGGTAACCGTTAGTAGAGTTAGTTGGTAATTCTTCTATTGTTGCACGTAATTGATCTAGTGCACGATTTACACGGTTTGCTTGTTTTTTATCATTGTTGTGTTTAGCAAGGTTATTAGCTTTAAGTTCCTCGATACGTTTGAATACAGTTTCTTTATCGAAATCTCCAGAAACATAGTTTCCTGTGATATTAGGAATTCTATTTTTGTAATAGATGTCTGCTCCTTTAGATAAAATTTTAACAAAGTGATCATGATCTCCGTGAGGAATTACAAATTTATCCCCATCACGTTTAATTTTATCTGCAGGAATACCTGTACGTTTTGATAAAGCAAGTAATTCATTTTCAAAATCCACTTCATCGTCACCTGTAACCTCTGGAATATGGAATTTTTCACGAGGAATTAGGTATGGGTGAATGTGTGTTGGATCGTAAGCGTGAGCTGGTTCATTAAATACGAAGAAATCTTTTGTAACTTTAACAGCTTCTTTTGGTACTCCGTAGACTTCAGCGATGTAATTAATTTGTTTTTGAATTTCTTCAGTAATATTTACGTCAGTCTCATCAATGTGAATTGCATTTAATAGTACAGTGTGACTATGATCCCCATGAGGATAAGTTAATGCTTGCCCGTTTTCAGTTTCTACTAATTTAATAAGTTTAGGGTCAATGCCTAGTATTTTAGCAAGGTGATTAATTTTTTTAGTCACTTCTTCAGAATAATTTTCTTTATTTTCTGTATTATTTTCTTCTTTGTTGTTTTCTGCTGGTTTTTCAGTAGGAACCTCAGTTACATCGTTAACATTAATATTATCTAATAATGTTGTTTTACCGTCATATGAAAGAGCATCTCCTTGTGCTGTAGATACATATTTAATTGTATTTTTATCGATGTTGTTTTTGCTTGATAAGTAATTTATTTTTTCAGTTACTTTGTCTTCTAATTCTTTATACTCTTTTTTAGCTTGTTCTAAATATTTTTCAGGAATTAATTTTTCAAATTTAGAATTCACTAGTTGTTTGTAAAATACAAAGTGTTGGTGTCCATTATGATCAATTACTAGTCCTAATGAAGTTGGAGTACCAACAGTATTATCATTTAAAATAAATCCATCGCTAGTCTCAAATTGAACACCAGCAAATGATAAAACGCTAGGTCTTACAACCGTTTCTTCTACTTTTGGTTTCTCAACATCTTTCACTTCAGGTAAAGAAGGAGTTGGAATAACTGGAGCTGGTTTGACAGCTTCAACAGGTTTCTCAACATTTTTCACTTCAGGTAAAGAAGGAGTTGGAATAACTGGAGCTGGTTTGACAGCTTCAACAGGTTTCTCAACATTTTTCACTTCAGGTAAAGAAGGAGTTGGAATAACTGGAGCTGGTTTGACAGCTTCA
>ERZ773027.1536-NODE-1536-length-12099-cov-2.121637_pt1 | contig 12099 bp, 11 predicted proteins | sample MGYA00511032_ERZ773027 | MGnify/ENA primary metagenome ERZ773027 (study PRJEB29015, sample SAMEA2738138) | human oral metagenome | biome: human oral; feature: human-associated habitat; material: saliva | place: China | collected 2190 ... | reverse complement strand
AATCTTCCTTTGTAATATTAACTGTCAAAATCGTCCCTTGTTCGGAATACTCCTCTTCCAGAATTTCAGCTCTATCATATATAAACGATAAAACTCCGCCTTTGTCAAATGGAATTTTAAACTTTGCCCTAATTGAATTTCCAAATATTTTATCCAGTATAATTTCTATCAATTTATCGACATTCTTTCCGCTCAGTGCAGATGTAACGATGTTATATTTATCCTTATTCACAGGCACATCCCCGAAAATTGATATACCTGTTTCATTTTCCACAGCGTCTGCTTTATTGTATATCATAATGCATTCTTTGCTTCCTATACCGATCTCATTTAATATTTGATTTGTCACTTCTTCTTGAAACTCATGATCATCATCCGATACATCAACGACGTGTAAAATCAAATCTGCAAATTTAACTTCCTCCAATGTGCTTTTAAACGCATCTACTAAGCTGTGAGGAAGCTTGCTTACAAAGCCGACAGTGTCCACTAAAATCACATCCTTTTTATTATCTAATCTGATTTTTCTCCGGTACACGTCTAAAGTTGAAAACAACATATTTTCTGAATCCACTTTCTTCAGATTTTCCGTATCCGCTTTTTCCGATGTAATTTCTAAAATTTTATTCATCAAAGCAGATTTTCCGGCATTTGTATAGCCCACCAATGCAACAATCGGTATTTCATTTTTTTCTCTTCTGGCACGCTGAACTTTTCTGTTTTTTCTGACCTCCTCCAGCTCTTTTTTTATGTCATCAATTCTCTTTCTTATGTGTCTTTTATCCACCTCCAACTTTTTTTCTCCCGGTCCTCTGGTGCCTATTCCACCACCTAATCTTGACAGTGACTTGCCGAATCCGAGAAGTCTTGGCATTCTATATTCAAGCTGTGCCAGCTCAACCTGTAGTTTTCCCTCTTTTGAAGTTGCTCTGGATGCAAATATATCTAAAATTAAAATAGTTCTATCTATAACTCTACACTTTAAAATTTCCTCTAAGTTTCTAATTTGAATTCCTGACAGTTCATCGTTAAATACGGCTATGTTCGCACCAAGTCTCTCCACGATAATTTTCAATTCTTCCACTTTACCTTTGCCTACGTATGTACCGACATCGATTTTCTCCAGTTTTTGTGTCAAAACACCTAAAACTTCTCCTCCTGCCGCCTCCGTTAAGCCCTCCAATTCCAGCATAGATTTACTTATGGATTCTCTTTTTTCCACTCCGACTAAAATGGCCTTCACATCATCTGTCACTATTTCATTATTTTCATCAAATTTTATCATTTTTATCTCTCTTCTACCAATTCCGGCATTCCAAGTATATTTATAACTTTCTTTTCACACCGCTGATTTTTTTTACAATTCTGAAATTTTTATGCCTATGCCGAATTTATATTTCTAAAAGCCATAACATCTCCATTATACTACAAAATATGCCCTGAATAGAACATCCAGAGCATATTTACACCTCTATCCAACCTCGCGATATAATCATTTTTATATTTTGTTCAAGATTTATATTTACCTTGTATCAGAGGATATATTTGTCCAAATCCTCAGGTCCTATTTTTTCTTTAAATTTTTCAACTACATATTCTTTATCAATTTCGTAAATGTCTTTTTCAGCAATGCATTCCGGCAAACCGAATGCGATATCCTCTAAAAGTTTCTCTAAAATAGTATGTAGACGTCTTGCCCCTATATTTTCCCTTTCTTCGTTCATGCGATACGCAAGTTTTCCAATTTCCACTATGGCATCTTCTGTAAAATCCAGTTTAATCCCCTCCGTTTCCAAAAGCAACGTCTGCTGTTTGATAATCGCATTTTCCGGAACGGTTAAAATTTTGATAAAGTCTTCTTCTGTCAGATTCTTAAGCTCTACATTTATAGGAAACCTTCCCTGCAATTCAGGAATTAAATCCGTCGGCTTTGACACGTGAAAAGCACCTGCTCCGATAAAGAGCATATGATCGGTTTTAACCGGACCGTGCTTAGTGTTGACGACACTTCCTTCAACAATCGGTAGAATATCTCTCTGTACTCCCTCTCGAGAAACATCGGCTCCCGAGGCCATAGAACTGCCTGAAGCAATTTTATCAATCTCATCTATAAAGATTATTCCATTCTGCTCTGCATTCTCTATGGCATCGTCAACAACCTGATCCATATCAATCAGATTCTGCGCTTCCTGCTCACGGAAAACTTTTCTTGCTTCTCTAACTGTTAATTTTTTGTGCTTGGTTTTCTTAGGCAGCATGTCGCCAAAGATATTACCGATTGCAATTCCCACACCTTCATTTTGCATGTCCAGCTGATTAGTTTTAGGGGTGTCGTCAACCTCTATATCGATCAACTGATCTTCCAATTTGCCCTCTCTGAGATGTACTTTAACCTGCTCTTTTGCCATAGCTACATCTTCAGGAATAGGTGTACTTTGCTTATCGTTAGCCTGCTGCTCTTCGTACTGCTTCTTCTGGCTTGGATAGTTTGAATTATTCAAAAAGAAGTCGAACGGATTAGGGCCATTTACATTCTTTGCGTTGTCATCGGATTCTCCGGGAACTTCTCCGGGAATTAGTGCATTAATAATTTTTTCTTCAACAATTTCATCTGCTAAATCATATTTTTCATTAATTCTCTGCTGCTTGGTAATCCTGATTGATGCTTCTACTAAATCTCTAACCATAGAATCAACGTCGCGTCCGACATATCCTACTTCAGTAAACTTCGTAGCTTCAACCTTAACAAAAGGGGCTTCCATAATCTTGGCAAGGCGTCTGGCAATTTCTGTCTTTCCAACACCGGTTGGTCCCATCATCAGTATATTTTTAGGTGTGATTTCCTCACGCATAGCATCACTGAGCTGGCTTCTTCTATACCTGTTACGAAGTGCAATCGCAACAGATTTCTTAGCTTCTGATTGTCCGATAATATACTTATCCAACTCTGCCACAATTTGCTTAGGAGTCATTATCTTAAGGTTCTGTTTCATTTTAACCCCCTATAGCTTTTCTACTGAAATATTATCATTTGTATATACGCAAATCGAGGAAGCGATTTCGAGTGATTTACGCACGATGCTTTCTGCATTCAAATCTGTATTGTCAAAAAGTGCTGAAGCCGCAGAATATGCATAATTACCACCTGAACCGATAGCTACCACATCCTTGTCGGGTTCAATTACTTCACCATTTCCGGAAATCACAAGCATGTCATCCGTATCTACAACAATCATCAACGCTTCTAGACTTCGTGTAGCCTTATCATTTCTCCAAAACTGCGCCAGATCAACTGCAGCACGCTTTAAATTTCCGTCGTGCTCCTGCAGCTTGTTCTCGAATTTATCAGTAAGCGAAAAAGCATCAGCAACCGATCCTGCAAAGCCGGTAAGGACTTTACCCTTAAATATCTTTTTTACTTTTTTCGCACCGTTTTTCATGATGGTTGTCTCGCCCATTGTAACTTGTCCATCTCCCCCTATACATATATCTCCGTTAGGTCTTTTAACGGCGCATATGGTTGTTGCATGAAATTGTATCATTCTAACCTCCAGTTTTGTCTATATCTATTGTTCCTGATCAAAGTGCACATAATCACACTTATCGTTAGAACATTTTATTTTTTTCTTTTTACCTTTTCCTTCTATGAGCATCGATCCGCATTTTGGGCACAACTCTCCGGTTGGTCTATCCCAGAACGAAATATCACAATCCGGATATCCGCTGCAACCATAGAAAAGTTTTCCCCCGCGTCTGGTTCTCTTCTCGACAATCGGCTTACCGCATTTGGGGCATTTTACACCAATTTCCTTGATGATTGGCTTTGTATTTTTGCATTCCGGATAGCCGGTACATGCCAGGAACTTACCAAACCTGCTTTCCTTTATCGCCATAGGTCTTCCGCATAGTTCGCAAACCTGATCACTAAGAACTACTTCTTGCTCAATTTTTTCAACTTCCTCCTGAGCAATTTTTAGTTCTTTGCTAAAGGGCCCGTAAAAATCCCTAATAACACTTCTCCACGCCTCGTTTTGCAGCTCCACCTGATCGAGATGATTTTCAAGCTCTCCGGTAAATTCGACATCGACTATGTCTCCAAAATACTGAGATAATATCCCTGTCACATCAAAGCCTAATTGAGTAGGAACTAAGTTCTTCTTTTCCCTGGTAACATACCGCCTGCCGGTAAGAGTCGTAATTATAGCCGCATATGTACTTGGACGTCCAATATTTTTTTCTTCCATCTCTTTAACTAATCCCGCTTCGGTATATCTGGCCGGAGGCTGTGTGAACTTCTGCTCCTTCAAAATAGAGTCACAAGATAGCACTTCTCCATCGCCAAGTTCGGGAATGGATATATCCTTCTCACTTGATACCGGATATACCTTTCTCCAGCCATCAAAGACAAGTCTGGAGCCGGTTGCTCTAAACTCATAATCGTTATTATCTATGGAAACAGAAACTGTATCAAACTCAGCCGGAGACATTTGGGAGGCAACAAAGCGATTCCATATTAAATTATAGAGTTTAAACTGATCAGGTGTCAGTGAGTCACGTATAGCTTCCGGTTCTAGTGTCACATCTGCCGGTCTTATCGCTTCGTGAGCATCCTGAATATCTTTATTCTTATTTGAGAAAGAATTATTGTGGCTGTATTCAGCCCCAAAATGAGCAGTTATGTATTCAGCCGCAGATTCCTTGGCAACCGAGGATACTCTAACTGAATCAGTACGCAGATACGTAATCAGGCCTCGAGTGCCGATGCCCTTAACATCAATGCCCTCATACAACTGCTGGGCAATCTGCATCGTCTTTTTGGTCTGAAACCCCAGTTTAATCGATGCATCCTGCTGCAAGGAGCTCGTTGTAAACGGAGCATAAGGTTTTGGCTTTCTCTTGCCATATTTGACACTCTTCACAATGAATTTTCCGGCTAAAAGCTGCTTCTCCACTTCATCAGCTTCTTCACCGGTATTAATTCTGATATCCTTACCCTTAAACTTGCTCAAGCCTGCGATAAAGTTATCACCAAAGTCAGCAGCTATTGTCCAATATTCCTCAGGTATGAATGAATTGATTTCACGCTCTCTGTCGCAAATCATCTTAAGTGCTGCAGACTGAACACGACCTGCTGACAGCCCTCTTTTCACCTTCTGCCAAAGCAAAGGGCTTATCTGATATCCGACAAGCCTATCGAGTATACGTCTTGCCTGCTGAGCATCAACCAGTCCCATCTCTATTGGTCTAGGAGCTTTAATCGCCTCCTTGACAGCCTCCTTGTTAATCTCGTTGAATACAATTCTGCAATTGCTCGTAGGATCGATGTCAAGTAAAAACGCTAAGTGCCAAGATATTGCTTCTCCCTCGCGATCGGGATCGGTTGCCAGAAGCACGCGCGATGCAGCGGCAGCGGCTTTCTTAAGTTCTTTAATCTTGTCACCCTTCCCCCTTATATTGATGTAATCAGGCTCAAAATCATCACTGAGGTCAATTCCAAGTCTGCTTTTTGGCAGGTCTCTAACATGTCCAACTGATGCCAACACGTTATAGGACGAGCCGAGATATTTGCCAATTACTTTGGCTTTTGAAGGTGACTCAACTATAAGCAGAGTACGCTTTCTAGTTGTACGCTTTTTTGTTTTGGTCGTGCTTTTCTTCTGCGTTGATGTTTCGATTGCTGTTCTAGGCATTAATTTACCCCTTACTCATTATTGCAGGTATATAACTTTCCTCTATTATTATTAAATATTAGAGTTCATCATAAACCCTGTTTTTTTATTTTGCAAGAAATACTTTGCCGCCATACGTAATTATAGCACCTTTAATCTCGAGCACTGTTAGTATAGCACTGACTTTTCCTGCGTTTATGTTGAGATTGTGTGCAACGAAATCGATAGTGCAGCCGTTACATTTTCGAATAACATCGTATACTCTTAGCTCATCACCTCCTAAGCTTTTTTCTTCAATCTTTGTTGGAACATGTTCGTATCCTGCAATATCAGCCGCAATCTCCCCAACGCTGATCATTGGGATTGCACCGTCTTTGATAAGCTTATTAGTTCCCACACTAAATTGACTATTTATATTGCCCGGAACAGCATAAACGGTCTTACCTTGCTCGTTTGCGTATTCAGCAGTAAGGAGCGATCCGCTATTTAATCCCGCCTCAACGACCACTACTGCTTCTGATAGACCGCTTATAATCCTGTTTCTCTGTGGAAATGTAAACTTTGAACCGGAAGTTCCCGGTGGATATTCAGATACTATGACACCTCGTTTCTTGATTGCTTTGTATAGCCAAGCATTTCTGACCGGATAAATTATATCAATACCGGTACCAAGAACAGCTATTGCTTCACCTCCGACCGAAACTGTCCCTTCATGTGAAAAGCTGTCAATTCCGTATGCTAATCCTGAGATAACAGGAATTTTTGCTAATGCAAGTTCTTTCCCGATCATCTGAGATACTATCTTGCCGTATAAAGTGTATTTTCTGGAACCGATTACTGCAACCGATCGCTTCTTCAGTAGCTGCACATTTCCAATGCAATAAAGACGTTCAGGGGGGTTACATATCATACGCAAATTGTCCGGATAATAATCTGAATCAATATCTATTATCTTAATTTTGTCATCCATTGAATGTTCATCACCTTTCATTCTCAAAAGCACTGCTTCTATAGCGTAGCGCCTCAGCCAAATGATCTACGGTTACGCTTTCCGACTGTCCTATGTCCGCAATAGTCCTTGCTACCTTTAACGTCCTAATATAACTCCTTGGAGAAAGCTTTAATTTATTATATGCATTTTCCAGAAACACTTTTTCATTCCTCCCGAGGCGGCACGCATCACGAATACGGCTGTCACTGATATTTCCGCACTTGTCACCTCGTCCATTCATCATCGAAAAGCTTTTAGCAGAACTAACCATCCCACGCATTTCAACGGTAGAAAGATTTCCGGCAGATTGCAAATTAACTGCTTCAAGATCAGAATATGTCACTTCGTGCATGTTGAGTTGAATATCAATCCGATCTAACATAGGACCGCTGAGTTTCCTTCTGTATCTCGCAATTTCAGCCATAGTACAAGTGCACTCTTTGGATTCAGAACCCAGAAATCCACATGGGCAAGGATTTGCCGACATAACAACCAATGCGTCGCAAGGAAACTCGTATGTCGCACCTTGCCGTGAAATAGATATAGTGTGCTCTTCCAACGGTTGTCGAAGCGATTCAATCAGCGAGGTATCAAATTCACACAGTTCATCAAGAAACAGCACTCCGTTGTGGGAAAGAGACAGCTCTCCGGGTACAGGTTGCATCCCACCGCCAAGTAGCGCAGCACGTGTTACAGTATGATGTGGTGACCTAAAAGGTCGATGGGACAGCATTCTTTGACCCTTATTGAGCTTACCTGCTACTGAATGTACCACTGTTGATTCTAGAAGCTGTTCTTTAGACATCTCCGGAAGTATCCCCGGCAGTCTCTTGGCCAGCATAGTCTTACCGCAACCGGGCGGACCGATCATAAGCATCGGATGATATCCTGCTGCTGCAATCACAAGAGCTCGTTTTGCGTATTCTTGTCCACGAATTTCGTTGTAATCCGGCATGCGAGACCATTTGAGCTTATCAGTTTCCAGCCATGACTTCTGAATATTACTTTCAGTTATCTGATTGTTAATCGAGGCTATGGCTTCTTCCAAGCTTTCAACTCCTATAATCGCAACATCTCCTACCATGGATGCTTCGACGGTGTTTTGCTTAGGCAATACGATTCTTTTTATACCTGCCTTTTTTAAGGAGAGTACAATCGGTAATACTCCATCAATCGGCATAACTTTGCCATTTAATGAGAGTTCTCCGATCAACGCATACTCTCTTGCTTTGATATCATTCACAACCATCTGACTTGCCAATACGCCAATAGCAATCGGCAGGTCCAGGTGACTGCCTTTCTTGCTCAAATTTGCCGGAGACAAGTTGACCGTTATATGTCCACGCGGAAACGCATATCCTGACTGAATGATCGATGCTTTAATCCTTTCTCTGGACTCAACAACAGATTTTGATGCAAGTCCGACAATATTGAAATTAGGAAGTCCATTGGCAATGCACGTTTCAATATTTACAACCCGACCGTCTATCCCTATGATAACTCCACTTTTTATGTTCGAAAGCATGTTCACCTCTAGAAGCAATCGGTATTGAATCTTGTCTCAATCTCGAAGACATCGAAACTAACGTTGTAGCTATTAAACTCCTTATGTTCGGATAAGAAAATATTGGCAACATTCCTGATATGCCTGATTTTAGATCCGGATATTGATTGAGCCGGGTAACCATAAGTACTTCCGGTTCTTGTCTTAACTTCGATAAAGCTGATAATTCTTGATTTTATTTCAATTGCAATTATATCAATTTCACCAAGTTTACATCTATAATTTCTATCAATGACATCATATCCATACTGTTTCAATATCGCCGATGCCATGTCTTCCCCTATATTCCCTATAGCTCTGTTATAATTCATAACTCACCTTCCGACGACCATCTGTGAATACACCTGTAAGGTATTTGTATCATGAAATAGCCGGCGAATCATTATGCTTGCATAAAAAGTGCATATAGAGCCGGAAATAGTGAGCTCCCGGTCTATATGCATGTTTTGTGTTTAAGTAATTTGCATTAAAAATGATTAAAAACCGTTACACATCTTCACCGAAGCAGAACTTCAGTATCGCCTTCCCGACCCCGCCATTGACGTTGGTGTCGGTAACATAATCTGCATGTGCCTTTACAATATCCCATGCGTTCTCCATAGCGACGCCAACGCCGGCAAGCTCTATCATCGGAATGTCGTTAGCTGCATCTCCGCAGCAAAGCAAATCGGATCTGTCTATCGATAGAATCCTAAGCAGCTCAGAAATAGCCTTGCTCTTGCCGGATCCTACGCCTCCAATCTCGATATTGTTTGGAACAGATGATGTGATATTAGCATCATCGTACTCATTTACAATCATGCGAGTAGCTTCAAGCTTATCCTTGTCTTCGAAGAAAATATTTATATTTTCAATTTCTTCTGAATTTGCAAGCATAAATTCAAAGATGTCATCCAAAGGATTCCTCGTTTTGAGCACATACTCCCGTCTTCTGTGCACGCTACCTCTTACATCTATATCGTGATATAGCGTCGCATCTATATAAGCCCTTCCACCGTGAAAGGCTTCTAACCGGAGAGCTCTTTCCCTAGCTAAATCAACTACACGCCCTATTACTTTAGGATCAATGTAGCTTGTATACACATCATTGTCCAGCTGCAAATCACGCACATGTGCCCCGTTTGAAGAGATAATGTATCGAAGACCACGGATATTCATGATATCATCAGGCACAGCGCTTATAACGCGGCCTGTTGCTATTACAACATTAACCCCGCAAGCAATTGCGCGTTCAATTGCAACCTTGTTCAAATCCGGCAAGCAGCCATTGGTACCCAGGGTCGTCCCGTCGAGATCAAGTCCTATAATTTTAATTCCCATCTATACCTCTTATACCTTATACCTCTAAATTAACTCTGAAAAAAATAACCAAATAATATATACTCACGAATTGTCTACAGCCAATTGCAAATAATCTAAGGTTGAATTATAATGCACTATTGAACTATCGGAAACTGTATATATAATTGTTTATTATATATTGAAAAGCTTGGATTATCTATATTTTATAATTATTAGACAGGAAGGCAATAAATGAAAATTGCAATTATTGGCGCCGGCAAGCTTGGAATCAGGCTTACTGAAGCTCTGTTGGATGGCGATTATGACATAACGGTTGTTGATAACAACGAGAAAAAGCTCGACATTCTTTCACAACAGTTTGATGTATTTACCGTTCTGGGAGATGCTAAGACTATCGAACTTCTCAATAGGATTGACGTGAAAACATTCGACTTTCTTATCGCTACCACTACTTCTGACGATACAAATATTCTCGCTGCTTCTTTTGCCAAGATTCTCGGCTGCAAGAGAGTTATCGCCAGAGTGCGTGAACCCGAACACATGAATCAACTTGATTTCCTCAGGGAGCACTATAACATTGACATGCTCATCAATCCTGACCTGTTAATAACTTCGGAAATCTACAGGTATCTGGTTGAAAAATACACCTTGAGTAACGGAATTTTCACATCGAGAAGCATTGCTCTGATTGAATTTGAGGCCGACAAAAAGCAACAGCTGATCGGAAAGTCAATGATTGAATTCCGAACAATCATGCCGGATATGATGATGGTCGGCATATCTCGCAAGGGCAAAATGATAATCCCTCATGGAAGTACCGTTATAGAAGCTCATGACCTGCTCTACCTCATCGGCGAAAAAGAAAATGTCTTCGAGCTTAATTCCCTGTTGTTCCAGTTCCTTCGTCAGCCATTCCTTGCTCTGGCCAGAGGCTTCAAGTTGATCCTGAACAACCTGTCCCTTCGAGACTAAGACGTAGCTCAAGCTTCCATCGCCCTTCTTGACAACGGTCAAAGAGCCATTGGATCCATACTGTGCAAACTCAACATCTTCAACTGAAAAGATCCCGCGCGAGCGAAGCTCTTCGGTGAAATTAATGATGTCAAAATTACTGCTTGCATCATCGAGAGAATCAATGACGAAATGGCCGTGATTGATGATGGTCACCGCTTTGCCCTTGACGATTTGCCGCGCGGGCATAAAGCGGGAGGCAATGCAGTTGAAGAGCCGAATCATCCCCACGGTTGCAAGCAGCAGCACAACGAAGGAGAAAGTCGAAACCGACTGGTTATAGATAATACCGCCGATGATCCCACCCAGGATGAAGTTTCCGATGAAGTCAATGGAGGTGAAGTGGGTGAGGCTCTGTTTCTTTGTCAAAGTCAGGTGAGCAGAGATAATCACGATACCGATGAAAAGTCGGAAAATCGAGTGCGCGTCAAGGATGAGTTCGTTCCACATAAGCTAACGATAGAACACGGACTAACTGATAACAGTGTGGGGCCCGGTACCTATTGGTACCGGGCCCCACAAAAACTTGCGAACGGAGGAATCAGTCCTCGACGTCCAGCAGGCCGTTCTTGTACGCCTTCGCCAGACGACGGGGAACACGCACCTCACGGCCGCCCACCTTGATGGTGTTCAGCTCAGTGAGATCGGCCTTCCATGCGGACCGGCGAGTGCGGGTGTTTGCTCGGGACATCTTGCGCTTGGGAACTGCCATGACCCTACCGCTCCTCTTCTAGTTCTGACGTTTTACCGCGTCGAAAACACCCCTTTGGGGTGTACAGCCATACGAATACGACTTCCGACAACCTGACCACTGTAGCACGATGGGCCAAAAGTACGCATATTCCAAAGGAATTATTCGTGCGAAGCTCGTCTCATTCCCGGCCTCACAAACACTCATGTAACAATGAAGGCACTATGTCCTCTCTTCGAGTGCTTGCTTCAGGCACACGCCTGTCCCATGAGATTGAAATTAAGCGGTCGCGCTTTATTGCATCGATCGCTAGAACAGATACACCCGAAGAAGCCCGTGAGTTCATCAATTCGGTGAAAGACGCCCATCCGCAGGCACGCCACAACTGCTCAGCATGGATGATCGCAGAAGAAGGCCATTCACCTTCTCAGCATTCTTCGGATGACGGAGAGCCCTCAGGAACCGCTGGAACTCCCATGTTGGATGTTCTCAAGCGCAATGAACTATGGAACGTGACGGTCGTTGTGACGCGCTACTTCGGAGGAATTCTCTTGGGCGCCGGCGGCCTCGTGCGGGCTTATTCAACCGCGACCAGCGAGGCGCTTACTCAAGCATCTTTCGCACGTTTAGAAGCGCTGACTGTCGTTGAAACCGAACTCGCTCCCGTCGATGCTGGACGAATCGAAGGCGAGTTACGCCGACTAGGCGGGCACGTACTCGATACTCAGTGGGGATCCTCTGTATTACTCACCGTGGCGATGACCCCCGAGCAACTAGAAATCGCCGTGAACCTGCTTGCCACGCTCAGTTCAGGCCAGTACGTTTTTCGCCCCCTGGGACAACGTTACATAGAAATCGCGGAATAATCTGG
>ERZ773027.1534-NODE-1534-length-12113-cov-2.211395_pt1 | contig 12113 bp, 12 predicted proteins | sample MGYA00511032_ERZ773027 | MGnify/ENA primary metagenome ERZ773027 (study PRJEB29015, sample SAMEA2738138) | human oral metagenome | biome: human oral; feature: human-associated habitat; material: saliva | place: China | collected 2190 ... | reverse complement strand
GGTGATCCACCTGCCTCAGCCTCCCAAAGTGCTAGGATTACAAGTGTAAGCCACTGTGCCTTCTGGCCTTTTTCTCCTTTTGAAGTGAACATTTTTTCTTCTCTTTCTTTCTTACCGAAATTAGCGTCTATTTTTAGGAAGGAAGCGATGCAAAACGGCAGCAAACAGCTTATCATCACAATGATAAAGAACAGCCGATAGCCTGCCGCCTGGGCCAAAGCACCGGCAAACAAGCCCGGCAACATCATCGAAAGAGCCATCAATCCCGTACAAAGTGCATAATGAGATGTCTTGTGTTCACCTTGTGAAAAGTATATCATGAAGAGCATATATGCACTGAATCCAAAGCCATATCCTAAGTTTTCAATGGCTACACACACGTTAATCAACATCAAGTTTTCAGGCATAACATAAGCCAAATACACATAAGTGAGGTTGGGAATCGTTATGGCAAGCGTCATTGGCCATAGCCACTTCTTCAATCCATCACGGCTAATGAGCATGCCACCAATAATCCCTCCCACTAAGAAACCAATCACTCCGACAGTTCCATTGACTAAACCAAACTCTTGAGGAGATAGTCCTAAGCCGCCCTTACTCGGCAAAGCTTGCAAGAAAAGCTGTGAAACAGGGGTCAGTAATGCCTCAGGAAGTCTGAAAAGGAGCAAGAAAAGTACGGCGATAATGATTTGTTTCTTCGCAAAGAATGAAACGAAAGTCATCACAAACTCCCTCAGAATGTCTTGTGCATTGCGCCTTATTGCCCGATCAGTATCCTCTTTTGGACGCGGAAGAACATAGCTATGATAAAGGTAAAAGGCGATGAACAATCCCGTCATTCCATAGAAAATAAGACTCCACGAGTATCGAATCTGATAGCGAAACATCACTTGAAACACTCCCGCAAGCATGATTAAGACTCCTTTTCCGAGTACCATTGAGAGCCGATAAAACAGACTTCGTATGCCAACAAAGAACGCTTGGTCGTGTTGTTCAAGTCCCATCATATACAAACCATCAGCAGCCACGTCATGAGTAGCACTTGAAAACGCAATCATCCAAAAGAAACAAATCGTTCCTTGCAGCCACCATGAGGCATGAATCGTAAAGGCTACCCCCGCAAAAGCAGCGCCAAGAAACAACTCCATGGCTGTAATCCACCAACGTTTCGTTTGATAGAGTTCGAGAAAAGGACTCCAAAAAGGCTTTATTACCCATGGCAAATAGAGCCAAGAGGTATAGAATGTCACCTCAGCATCAGTCAAACCGAGCTGCATATAGATTTCAATGGCCAGCACGGTAACGGCAATATACGGCAGTCCTTCAGCGAAATAGAGCGATGGAATCCATGTCCATGGGCTTGAATTTCTCATGATTGACGATAGATTTGTTCGATGATTGCGCCAGGATAATAATGCAACAATATCTCTTTATAACTGTAACCGCGTTCTCCCATGACTGCCGCGCCTATCTGACAAAGCCCTACTCCATGGCCCCATCCAGCCCCAATGAGGGCAAAACGCTTAGGAATGCCCTGCTCGTTGCGGTCAAAAGCATCGACAACAAAAGCCGAACTATAAAGGTGACTCTTGCTAAGTGCGCGGCGAATCTCAAGTTCTTTGCCGATAACAAGCGTCAGTTTCTCTCCCACAATCCTTAGCTTTGAGAGCCTTCCACTTGTGCCTCTTTCCACTGGAATGAGGTCAACAACGGCACCAAAGTCTATGCCTAACTTCTCCGTTAGCAGCTGTTGAACCTGCTGTTGCGTATATTCCACGCGCCAACGATAGAAGTCTGACGTCTCCTGATCATAGTTATTGAGCACTTGGGAAAGCACTTTCGCATCACGAGTATTACAGAAACTCTCGGGCGAAGAGCGTATCCAACGGTCTGCATTGACTTCAACCGTCAAATCAAGTGCCTCTTGTTGCGGCGCATCCCGCAAGGCAACAAGATAAGGTTTGCGCAGATTCTCCCAACAATATTGAAACTCTTCGGTCTCTCCTCCACAGCATTTAGAGAATCGTGCATCACAAATCTCATCCTCATCTGTCAGTACCTGGCCCGCAGTTTGCCTGATTGCTTCAGCCACATGCGCACTCGTTTCTTTCGTAATGCCTTGATATCGCTGACAATGATCATCTGCACAAACGTCAAAAAGCGTATGATCTTCGCGGTCATACCAACGAATCAGCTCGCCATTTCCTTGGATTTCCGAAGCTGCAACGTGTGCCGTTGTCTCGCCTTTCCTGCGGTTTTGCATCTGCACCAATAGCCAACTGCGAGATATTACGGCATGGGCCTTGAGCAATTCAAGGCTCGATGTGGCACTCATCTCACTCGAAATGACACTCTCTAAATAGCGTTCCACAGGCAATTCATTAACTGCACACACGCTATTTCCATTGATAATGAACTTCAATTTGCCAAGAAACGTTTGGGTTTCCTTACGTTCCCAATGGAAGTTTACGCCTATAGTGACATCATAAAGTGAAAAAGATGCCTCATCACTTTGAGGCAGAAATTCCAACTGCCTGTATGTCTTTCCGTTCCATAACACGCCATTTTCCGAAAAACTTACCGTCTGTTTTCCTGCCGACGGCATGCCTTCCGCAACGTAATTTGCATTGAGACAGAACTTAATTTCACGGCCACTAACAATGCCAACAGATACATTTGGCTGTGTTGTTATTTTCATCTTATTATATTTAAAGTCTGGTTTCAAATATCGTTTCTTATTTTTTCGCTCACTTCATCCATGGTCTTTTCACTGACACCACACGTCTTCAAAAGGGCAACAGCCTGCTTTTCAGAGAGTTTATTGAAGTCTTTCTCACGCGGAACAATCACTAATCCCGCCATATCTAAAGCCCCGGGACTCACCAATAGCTGTGCCTCGCCTTCGTCATAATAGCAAGCTGGCCGATGCTTTCCACGCGGAATGATGACCGAAACATAGGCTTCGCCATCACGCCATGCCACAATGTTCAACCTGGGTTCAGTCTCATCGTGGTGTACAGGCAGCTGTTTGTAAACACGGCGAAAGAGCACTTGACTGCTCCATCCACTCACACTGCGCACCACAAACATGGGAACTATTTCATCGGTCAGCACACTTAACGTGCTCTTATCCTCCAAAACCACCAAAGGTTTGAGTTTCGATTGCAACCGATGCCACTCATGTTGCAGCGGCAACTGCCCACTTTCACCCGCTTGCAGATGCAGATGATCGGGCACACTCGCCCCACTTTTCGGTCCGTTATAAAAGACTACAAGGCCTTTGTACAGGCGAAGCAACTCTGGAATCACCTCATAATGCGCCAAAACAGCCTGCGGTTCATGATGCGAAGCCACAATCGTGAAGTGCTTAGGCAATATTGGAAACGGATTGACGAGCATGCAAAAATCGTCGCTTATGCATCGCTTCATCTGCTGTTTTGGGCGATTTTCCTCACAAAGTGGGCACAGCCGACGGGCCAAACTGACGCTATCAAGCTTTGCAGCAGTACTGATGATTCTCGCCGGATTATGCTGAAGCGTGAGCCATCCAAGCCGCTTTGTCTTCACATGTTTCAGACTTTCGTAGCGCATTCGCACCTCATCCCACTGCGATAGCTGCCGAAAGAAGAAATCGTCTAAACGTTCTTCCTCGCTACTATCCCCTGAATGTTTTGGCGTTTTGGGCGTCATTTCCATCTGCTTTGTGTGACGTGATTTTTCTTCATGATTGCTTTGAGCCTCCAAGGCAAACACAATTACAACCTGCTTTCAAACAAACGGCGATGCAAAAGATTGGCATTGGGCCTATAGATGATGCAAAGATAAGAAATAAAATTGAATCAACATCGCTTCAATTACAATTTTTCCATGCGAAGATGAATGTGCATAAAGCTGCATAACAAAGTTTGTTTGTAATCATCCACTGCCTTATCGGCCTTGCAATCTCAGGCAGATTACAGCGTCATTTGCGCCATTTCACCGCATGAAATGACGGAGATTGGAGCATGAAATGACATGAATTAAATCATGATTTTCATGACATTGTCTCAACAGAAAAGTCAAGCCATGATATAAGGGCAGGCTTATGAGAGGACGCGCGCGTTCAAAAAAAGGAGGCAAATCACGAAACATTCAACATTATTTATTACCTTTGCACTATGAATTCTCCTAAGAAAGCACTTTTAGGCATGACCTTATACGAACTCAAAGAGGCGTGTCGAGCATTAGGTATGCCTGCCTTTACGGGCGGACAGATAGCAAAATGGATGTATACGCACCACGTTAAACAGATTGACGAGATGACAAATATATCCAAAACTAACCGTGCAAAATTAGAAGAAGCCTACACTATAGGTTGTGCAGAAGCTTTGGAAGCACAACATTCTAAGGATGGAACCATCAAATATCTATTCCCAACACACGATGGAAAGTTTGTAGAGACGGTGTATATCCCCGAAAACGACCGCGCAACCCTATGCGTTTCGTGTCAGGTTGGATGCAAAATGAACTGCCTTTTCTGTCAAACGGGAAAGCAAGGCTTTGAGGGAAGCCTGACAACTTGTGACATCTTGAACCAGATTTATTCGCTTCCCGAAGTGGATAAACTTACGAATATCGTGTTCATGGGACAGGGAGAGCCCATGGATAACCTTGACAACATTCTGCGAACGACAGAGATTCTCACCGCCGATTATGGCTGGGCATGGAGTCCGAAGCGTATCACCGTGAGCAGTGTTGGCGTGAAAAACAAGCTGAAACGCTTTCTTGAAGAGAGCGATTGCCATGTAGCCATCAGCTTACACTCGCCAATTGCCGAGCAAAGAGCAGCCTTAATGCCAGCCCAAAAGGGTATGAGCATCTCGGAAATTGTTTCACTTTTGCGCAACTATGACTTCTCTCATCAACGTCGTTTGTCGTTTGAATACATTGTGTTTGGAGGCATAAATGACTCTACAACGCATGCCCGCGAGATAGTAAAGCTATTGAATGGGCTTGATTGTCGCGTCAATTTGATTCGCTTTCACCAAATCCCCGGTGTGCCATTGCATGGTGCTGACGAGAAGAGAATGGAGGAATTGCGAGATTATCTCACGGCACATGGTGTGTTCACTACTATCAGAGCAAGCCGTGGACAGGATATCTTTGCAGCGTGTGGACTATTGTCTACATCGAAGAAAATCGGTGAAATACGCCATGAACAATAAGGTTTGGCCGCTCGTTTTGGCTGTGTTGCTCATGTTGTCGGGCTGTAGTCATCGGCATAAGAGCATGATGCAACGACTCAATCAGCCGTATGAAGACAACCCAACGATGCAAAAACGCGTGCGCAAACTCATGGGAATCACGATGGAACTCCCGGCAGATATGCAAGCAAGCAAACAGGGAAAAGACTTTCTTTGGATATCAAACAACGCTACATCGGGCATGAAAAATGTCGTCATTTACAAAGTAAAGACCTCAGAAACTCTACCTCTAAGTGTGGAACGCTTTTGCAGTTTACGTGACAGTGTGATGCAAATCAACCTCAAAGGAGCGTCAGATTCGATGTTTGTTACTACGCTGAAAGCTTCTGTCGAAGGTCGTTTCAACGCCAAAGAAAAGCTTTGTCGTTATGCGGGGTTATGGGAAATGCATGGTGATGCCATGGGAGGACAGTTTGTAAGTAATGTCTATCAGCAACCCAAAGGGCAAGGACTTATCATTGCAGAAGGCTTCCTTTATGCGCCCGAAACAAACAATAAGCAAACGCTGCTCAGTCAACTTAAAACCATACTGGGCTCAATAAATATAAAAAACAATAATGGAAAATAAGAAAATTCGTGTGGCTTTGACCCATGGCGATACTAATGGTATCGGATATGAACTAATCTTTAAGACCTTCGCTGAACCCGAAATGTTCGAGTTTTGCACGCCCGTTATCTATGGATCTCCTAAGATAGCAGCGTATCATTGCAAGGCTTTGGATATCCAAGGGAACTTTAGTATTATCAACACTATAGGCGAAGCGGCAGACAACCGATTGAATTTGTTGACCTGCTTTGATGAAGAAGTGAAGGTGGATTTAGGCACTCCGACTGCAGAAAGCGGTGCCGCTGCACTGAAAGCATTGGATAAAGCCATGACAGATTACCGCGATGATGCGTATGATGTGCTGGTAAACTGCCCCGTAGACAATAGTAACATCTATATCGAAGGCTATACCTTTGGAGGTATCAACAAATATATTGAGACCTGTTTGGGTGAGGGAAACAAAGCCGCAACACTCTATTTGAGCGACAATATGCGTATGATGGTTGTTGCAGAAGAGGCCTCTTTGAAGGATGTTTCAAGTCTGTTGACAAAGGAATTAATTGAAGAAAAGGCTACAATCTTATTCAATACGATTCGTCGTGACTTTAAGATTTCAAACCCACGTGTGGCAATCTTGGCACTCAACCCTACGGAACAGGGAAATGAAGAAAAAGAGATTATTGCACCAGCCATCAGTAATTTGGCAGAGAAGGGCGTTCAAGCCTTCGGCCCTTACACCGCAGAGACCTTCTTTGAAAACAGATATTATGAAGAGTTTGATGGTATTTTGGCGATGCATTACGACCAAGGCGTTCCATTGTTAAAGACACTTGCCACAGAGAGTGTAGTCAAATTTAATGCTAATCTGCCAATCATCTCTACCGAACCCGATTGTCATGTGCGCTTCAATACTACGGGGCAATGTCCCGTTGATGCCAATTCACTGCGTCATGCCATTTATACGGCGATAGATATCTATCGTAATCGCATGAACTTTGATGAGCCTTTACAAAATCCTTTGCCTAAACTCTATCACGAAAAGCATGATGATGGAGAGAAGGTTCGGTTCACTATACCTAAGAAGAAGCATGAATAAGAAATATCAGAACGGCTTTTTCATCTTCGGAATTGTTGTTCTTGTCATCATGATTACTCAGCTAAACTTCCGTCAAGTGTGGGAAGGGCTGAGCCATGCAGGCTATTGGTTCATTGCAGTTGTAATGCTTTGGGGTTTCCTTTACCTATTTAATACGTCGGCATGGTATATCATTATCAACTCACAACAACGCGAAGCAGGACAGAAAAAGATTTCGTTTGCGTGGCTATATAAGGTTACTGTGTCGGGGTTTGCACTCAATTATGCGACTCCCGGCGGTCTAATGGGCGGCGAACCCTACCGTATCATGGCGCTATCTCCCTACATAGGACCAGAAAGAGCGTCTTCATCGGTTATCCTTTATGCCATGACTCACATCTTCAGTCACTTCTGGTTTTGGCTGCTTTCCATATTTATCTTTCTCTTAACTCAGCCACTTAATGTGCTGATGGCAGGTCTTTTAGCACTCACAGGAGCGTTTTGTTTGCTGGGCATTTGGTTCTTTATATCGGGCTATCGCAAAGGATTGGCCAACCGAGTGATGAAATTTCTCGGCCACATTCCATTGTTAAAGCGATGGGCTTTGCCTTTCGTTGAGAGCCATCGCGAGCAACTTGACACGATAGATCAACAGATAGCATCCCTTCATAAGCAGAATCCTAAGACGTTTATCTCGGCAGTTCTCTTGGAGTTGTCATGTCGTTTCACCTCGGCATTAGAGATATATTTCATCCTGTTGGTACTCATGCCACAGGCTAATTTCTTGCAATGTGTGCTTATTTTAGCCTTTACCAGTCTCTTCGCAAACCTGCTTTTCTTTATTCCTTTGCAGCTTGGTGGACGAGAAGGAGGCTTCCTTATGTCGACAACGGCATTGGGAATATCGACCAGTGCAGGTATCTTTGTGGCATTGATTGTAAGACTTCGTGAGCTGATTTGGACGGGATTAGGACTCCTTCTCATTAAGTTTGATAAACAAAAGAAGTGATTTGAGCTCATCATTCGAAAGTCTTTGCAGCCCTAAAAACATATAAAAAGTCTGCCATTATAGCAGGATTATGGAATAAAATATGTAAATTTGTCACCTAATGAATACATCAGAACTGCAAAGAATAAAGCAACGCTATAACATAGTAGGCAATAGTGACGGCCTGAATCGAGCCTTAGACATTGCCCTTCAGGTAGCCCCAACGGATCTATCTGTATTGATTATTGGCGAAAGTGGAGCCGGAAAGGAAATCATTCCGCGTGTAATTCACGACAATTCTCCACGTCGTCGTGAGAAATACTTTGCCATAAACTGTGGCTCTATCCCTGAAGGCACGATAGATAGTGAACTATTTGGTCATGAGAAAGGCTCGTTTACAGGAGCTATTGGGGAAAGCGAAGGCTACTTTGGAACGGCAAACAAGGGGACAATCTTCTTGGATGAAGTCGCTGAACTGCCTCTTGCCACGCAGGCAAGACTGCTTCGTGTGCTCGAAACGGGTGAGTATATACGCGTTGGAGGCCAAAAGATTATGAAGACAGATGTGCGTATTGTAGCCGCAACGAATGTCAATATGCACAATGCAGTCAGTGAAGGTAAGTTCAGAGAAGACTTGTTTTATCGTCTAAATACTATCCCAATACAGATTCCTCCCCTACGAGATAGGGGCGAAGATATAATCCTTTTGTTCCGACTTTTTGCCATGCAGATGGCTGAAAAGTATCAGATTCCAAAGATAACACTAACAGACGAGGCCAAGAAATTACTCATGCAATACAAGTGGCCGGGTAATATTAGGCAGTTAAAGAACATTACTGAGCAGATGTCTATCCTCAGTAAACAACGCGAAATCGATGCAAACACGCTGTTACAATTTATCCCTCACGATGAAGAAAGCACGCAATTAGCTACGATTTCAAAGCCCGGTGAGCACTCTTATGAAACAGAACGCGAGATACTATATAAGATATTGTATGAACTTCGCGGTAATGTCAACGACTTAAAACGCGACATGAATTTGCTGAAAAAGCAGATAAATGACAACAATATGATTGCCAACGTGCCGAGTTTCCAAGGGAATGCCATCGTCCCTGCACAGAGTTCATCACTCATTCGCAATGAAAGCGCTCACCCTTATGGCATTATCAGCACCCCGACACAAGAGGTTCAGCCCGACACTTACGATGCCGTCGCCGAAGAAATCAACAAGCCTGAGTGCCTTAATCTTAATGATTTAGGACGCCAAATGGTAGTAAAAGCTTTGGAACGCAATGGAGGAAACCGCAAAAAGGCAGCGCAAGAGTTAGGTATTTCAGACCGAACGCTCTACCGACGCATCAAACAATACGGACTCGATTAAGGCTTATGGCCTTACTAAAGCTCACGAAAATGAAGAAACTAAAATACATCTTAGCGCTTTATTTGCTTGTTTTTATGGCCTCATGTGCCTTTAAAGGCTACAAGTTTAACGGCGCAAGTATTGATTATAGCAAAACAAAGACGATACAAATTGCCGAGTTTCCCGTTCGCTCCAGCTATGTTTGGGGACCTATGGGGCCGTTATTCAACAACCGGTTAAAAGACCAATTTGCCGACCATACGAAGCTAATCCAAGTGAAAAGAAACGGAGATTTGAAGCTGGAAGGGGAGATAACACAATACACTCAGCGTAATAAGTCGGTGACAAGTGACGGAAGATCTGCACAAACAGAACTTGCAATGACCGTTAATGTGAGGTTTACGAACACGAAGAATCACGCAGAAGACTTTGAAAAACAATTCACATCAACTGCCAGTTACGAGACAACAAAGAGCTTAAATGCCGTTCAAGAAGAACTCGTTACACAGATGACAAAAGACTTAGTGGACCAGATTTTCAATGCAACAGTAGCAAATTGGTAAGTAAATATGGATATTAAGCGCCTTATTCTACATCCCGAAACTATGGACCGAGAGACCCTTTACGATCTCCGCAGCTTCATTGCGCTCCATCCTTACTGCCAAACAGCAAGATTGTTAATGCTGCAAAACCTCTATATTCTACATGATTCGGCGTTTGATGAAGAGTTGCGTAAGGCCGCAATCTGCATCACAGACCGTCGCATTCTCTTTGACATGATTGAGGCAGCCCACTATAAAGTGCACGCAGGAAAGTCCACTTTGACGCAGAAAAAGCTTCATGAAACAACGTCAGAGAATGGAGACCGCACTACAAAACTTATCGATACGTTCCTCGATTCTATTCCAGAAGACACCGAAGATAAGGCAAATGACAAGACCAAGCGCCCCACTCCAGCCGATGCAACCGTAGACTATGTGGCCTACTTGCTTAATCTTGAAGAGGAAGAAGAGCAGGAACAACATCGTCATAAGGCACAAGACCGCACGTCAACACTTATTGATAATTTCATCGAGGATGGCGGATTCAACCTCAGTACCGAAGAGAACACAGAGGAAGAGCTGTCAAAATACTACACACCCAATTATCGTTTAGAAGACCTGTCGCATGGAGATACAACGCAAAATGAAGCTCCTCAACAGCCTATTGATAATGAAGAAGTAGACGATGTAGATGAAAATTATTTCACAGAAACCCTTGCTCGCATCTACATTAAACAGAGAAGATATGAGAAGGCTTTGGAAATTATTAAGCGTTTAAATTTGAATAATCCAAAAAAAAATGCTTACTTTGCAGACCAAATACGTTTCTTGGAGAAATTGATAATAAATAATAAAAACAAAAAATAAGGGAAATGATTTACACATTATTCGTTGTATTGATCGTATTAGCAGCCATTTTGATGGTGCTTGTCGTACTCATTCAAGAATCAAAAGGTGGTGGTTTGGCCTCAAACTTCTCATCATCAAATGCCATTATGGGCGTTCGCAAGACGACCAATGTGGTAGAAAAAGCAACATGGGCGCTCGCTGTTTCAATGGTAATCCTTAGTGTTGCATGCGCTTATGTAGCACCACAGGCAGCAACAGAACAAAGCGTTATGGAGAAGAGTGCAACCGAAACACAGACCACCAACCCAACAAATACCCAGGGATTTGGGGCAAGTCAGCAGGTACCACAGGCTCCTCAAACACCTGCCAAATAAAAAAACAGCAAAAAAACAAGACGTTTTTTCTTGACTTTTCTTTATCCCAAGCTTATATTTGTTGAGCGTGAGTTTTCTCGCGCCTTTCTTTATGCATGCCTTTCGCAAGGTGGTCACATAAAGGGAGCAAAACTATTATGAAAGGAGACCAAAATGCCAACATTTAACCAGCTCGTTAGAAAGGGCAGAGAAACTTCCAAGAAGAAGTCTACAGCCCCTGCTCTTCAGAAAGGATTCAACTCCTTAAAGAAGAGAGCAACTACGAACAGCGCTCCACAGAAGCGAGGTGTATGTACAGCAGTTAAGACTGCTACACCGAAGAAGCCGAACTCTGCTCTTCGTAAGATCGCCAGAGTACGTCTTTCCAACGGAATCGAAGTAACATCCTATATTCCGGGAGAAGGACACAACCTTCAGGAGCACTCTGTTGTTATGATTCGTGGTGGCCGTGTTAAGGATTTACCCGGTACAAGATACCATATCATCCGTGGAACACTGGATACCGCAGGCGTAGCAAACCGTATGCAGGCTCGTTCCAAGTACGGTGCAAAGAAGCCTAAGGCTAAGAAGGCTTAAGTAGTTGAAGGAGCGCGTCGTATAAACGACAGCGTAAAACATGGTTTAGACATGGTTATGACGGAAGCATTTGGTCACAATTTCTTTTTAATAAAGTAGATGTGTCCAATTCCGCATGAACTCAAACGGATTAAACCGAAAGAGAGTACCGTAGATCTAAATGAAATATTTAAGGAGGGAAGTAACGTGCCACGTAAAGGACAGACCAGAAAGAGAACTGTTCCGGCAGATCCGGTTTACAGCAACGTTGTTGTGACCAAGTTGGTCAACCAGATCATGCTGGACGGCAAGAAGGGCGTCGCACAGAAGATTGTGTACGGCGCATTTGAGCGCATTCGCGAGAAGACCGGAAAAGAGCCGGTCGAGGTGTTCGAGACCGCAATGAACAACATCATGCCGGTACTGGAAGTAAAGGCAAAGAGAGTTGGAGGAGCAACTTATCAGGTACCTATGGAAGTAAAGCCGGAAAGACGCCAGACTTTGGCTCTTCGTTGGCTGACAGAGTTCTCCAGAAAGCGTTCTGAGAAGACACAGGCTGAGAGACTTGCAAATGAAATTA
>ERZ773027.1532-NODE-1532-length-12123-cov-12.833112_pt1 | contig 12123 bp, 13 predicted proteins | sample MGYA00511032_ERZ773027 | MGnify/ENA primary metagenome ERZ773027 (study PRJEB29015, sample SAMEA2738138) | human oral metagenome | biome: human oral; feature: human-associated habitat; material: saliva | place: China | collected 2190 ... | reverse complement strand
TGGATGATATTAACCTCCATTTTACAGGTGATATGCACGCTATTACAGCAGCTAACAATTTGCTATCTGCTATGATCGACAATCACATTCATCAAGGTAATGAATTGCAAATCGATTTGCGCCAATTATCTTGGACTCGTGTACTAGATATGAATGACCGTGCTCTTCGTAATGTAACGGTTGCCCTCGGTGGTAAAGTGTGTGGCTTCCCGCGTGAAGATCACTTCATGATTACTGTTGCTTCTGAAATCATGGCTATTCTTTGCTTGGCAAAAGATCTAGAAGATTTAAAAGAACGCTTTGGTCGCATTGTTATTGGCTGTAATTTAGCAGGTGAACCTGTTTATGTTCATCAACTTGGTTGCCAAGGTGCGATGGCGCTTCTTATGAAAGACGCAATCAAGCCAAATTTAGTACAAACATTAGAACACACACCGGCTATCGTTCACGGTGGTCCATTTGCAAACATTGCTCATGGTTGTAACTCCATCGTAGCTACAAAGCTGGGTCTTAAATTAGGTGACATAGTAGTTACAGAAGCTGGCTTTGGTGCTGACTTGGGGGCTGAAAAGTTTCTCGACATCAAATGTCGTTACGGTGATATTTTCCCTGATACAATCGTTATCGTAGCTACATTGCGTGCTCTTAAAATGCATGGCGGTGTACCTAAACAAGAACTTAGCACAGAAAATGTTGAAGCTGTTACAAAAGGTTTCAGCAATTTGCAAAAAGCCATCGAGAACATGCGTTACTTTAACGTACCTGTCTTAGTGGCTATCAATAAATTTGCTACTGATACGGATGCTGAAATTGCAGAATTAACTCGTCTCTGCGATGAATTTGGCGTACCTGTAGAGCTTAATGAATGTTGGGAAAAGGGCGGCGAAGGCGGCACTGATATGGCGAAAAAGGTCGTAGAGTTGCTTGAAGGTCCTAAACCAACACCTAAATTTGTATATGATTTAGAAGATACTTTGGAAGATAAAGTTAATAAAATTGTTAAAACCATTTATGGTGGCGATGGTGTTATCTTTACAGACAAAGCTAAAAAACAAATTAAACAATTAACAGATTGGGAGCTAGATCGTTTGCCTGTATGTATGGCAAAAACACAATATTCCTTATCTGACAATCCAGCACTCTTAGGTGCTCCAACCGGTTTTACCATCACTGTATCCGATATCCGCGTTGCTAATGGTGCAGGCTTTATCGTATGCCGTACAGGTGATGTAATGGTTATGCCTGGCCTTCCTAAACGTCCTGCCGCTCTTAATATGGATATCGAAGCAGACGGTACGATTAAAGGATTATTCTAATATAAATTTTTTGTAGTAGACATTTTCTTAACTACCTATTGGTAGTGTCTGCTTTCACTAGTTTATATAGTGTGTTACCTGTATATTTTTATAGAAATGACAAAGCGATAACAAGGATAGCTTGTTATCGCTTTTACATGAGGTCTTGTTATGAAATTAGTAGAACAACGTGTTATAGATTTTGTAGCTGCTACTGCGTCTAAAGAGCCCACACCTGGTGGTGGTGCCATTGCAGCTTTAACTGCTGCAACGGGGGCCGCATTAGCTGAAATGGTAGCGAACTTAACCTTTGGTAAAAAGGGCTACGAAGAGGTTCAGTCCGAAATGGAAGAGCTTCAAACTAAGGCCGAAGCGATTCGAAATCGCATGCTCGAATTATCTCAAGCTGATGCAGATGTATTTAATATCTTTATGAATGCCTTAGGTTTGCCAAAGAATACAGATGAAGAAAAGGCTAAACGTACAGAGGCTATCCAACAAGCTTACAAAGACGCGGCTATGGTACCTTTTGAAATCGGCGAGTTAGCCTATCAAATCTTTGATTTAGCAGAGTTAGCATCTAAAAAAGGTAATCAAAATCTTATTACTGATGGTATTATTGCTGCAATCAATGCTCGTGCTGCAGTAAAGGCGGCATTCCTAAACGTACGTATTAATTTATCAGGTATTAAAGACGAAACATTTGTAGCTGATATAACCACAAAAATGAATGCTATTGAAACAGGGTTAGATGATAAAGAAGCGGCAATTATAGCATTATATGTATAACTAGCTCAAAATAGCAGTTTAAAATAGCAGATTAAAATAGCAGATTAAAATAACAAGATATACGACTGTATATACTAATCAATAATACCCTAAACAATTTCGAACGATTGATAATTTTAAAAATCTAATGTTCGGGAAAGTTAAAAAGAGAGCTTAGTATTTCTTTTGAAAATAATAAGTTCTCTTTTTTCTATTGTTAAAACCCGAACGATAGTGTAAAATAAATGGGTGTTATTTCGAGGTTTGATGTAGGAGACATTATGACAGATCAAAAACAAATGAATACGGTCGATAGTATGTTGCCAATACCACAGCTCTTTGCATTTGGTTTACAACACGTACTGGCCATGTATGCAGGTGCCGTTGCTGTACCTATTATTGTGGCACAGGCCATGAACTTACCTATGGAAGATTTGATTCGATTAATTACAGCGGACTTATTTACTTGCGGTATTGCCACATTAATCCAAACATTAGGCTTTGGTAAAATTGGTGGACGTATTCCTATGATCCAAGGTGTTACCTTTGCTTCTGTTGGCCCTATGGCCATGATTGGTGCTCAGCATGGTATGACTGCTATTTATGGTGCTATTATCGTAGCCGGTTTATTTACCTTCTTGATAGCTCCATTCTTTAGTCGTCTTATTCGCTTATTCCCACCGGTAGTTACAGGTACAATTATTACCATTATCGGTATTAACTTGATGCCAGTTGCTATTAATTGGATGGGCGGTGGTGTAGGTAATCCTCAATTTGGTAGTTTTACCAATATTGGACTAGGGTTCCTTACCTTCTTAATCGTTGTATTTGTTTATAAATTTGCTAAAGGATTCTTTAGTAATCTTTCTGTACTAATTGGTTTGATTGCAGGTACAGCGATTGCGTTTGCCATGGGCGTTACAAACTTTGATGAAGTTGGTCGTTCCCACTGGATTGCGTTTATTGAGCCTTTCTATTTCGGGTTACCAACCTTTGATTGGGCGTCTGTACTTTCCATGATTATCGTAATGCTCGTAGTTATGGTAGAAACAACTGGTGATAGTATCGCTATTGGTGAAATCGTAGATAAGCCAATTGGTCGTAAAGAACTTGCTTCTATTATTCGTGCTGATGGGGTATCTACAGTTATCGGTGGTATTCTTAATAGCTTCCCTTATACAGCATTCGCTCAAAACGTTGGTCTTATTGCCGTAACAGGTGTTAAGAGCCGCTTTGTTGTAGCTGCATCGGGTGTAATCTTAATTTTATTGGGGTTATTCCCTAAATTAGCGGCTATCGTAGCTAGCATTCCCAATGCCGTGTTGGGCGGTGCTGGTATTGCCATGTTCGGCATGATCGTTGCTAGTGGTATTCGTTCCTTAGGCAAGGTTAGCTTTGAAGGCAACCATAATTTAATGCTTGTAGCTATCAGTGTTGGTGTAGCTATGATTCCAATTGCAGCGCCAAACTTTTATGCTAATTTCCCTGCGTGGGCACAAATTATTTTAAAATCTGGCATCACTTTCGGTAGTATTATGGCAATTTTGCTTAATTTACTACTTAATGGTGTTAATCGTGGTGACGAAATTAAAGAAATGGGTCGCCGATAAAAATTACTAAAAAAGAACTTTGTTCCTTAGGGCAGAGTTCTTTTTTTTCGTGATTAAATTCACAGGGAAATTGTAAGAATACTATGTTATAATATATAGATAATTGTAAAAGTATTTTGTGATGCTTTCACAAAAATGAGAATTACAAGTTTATTTTGCAATTAAATGTTTATATAAAGTTATATATATGTATATGGTATGTTCCCATAAGAAGGGAAAGGTTACATGGCAGAAGGAAAAATTATTGCTATCTCCATTAGTGAGAAAAAAGGGCAAAAGAAACATAATATTGAATCCGCAAATCTTATCGTAGATCATGGTATGGAAGGTGATGCTCACGCAGGCAATTGGCACCGCCAAATCAGTTTGCTTGGCATTGCAAGTATCGATCATATGCGTGCCCAAGGAGCGGATGTAAAACCTGGTGATTTTGCAGAAAATATCACCGTTGAAGGTATGGTGCTTTACGAATTGGCTGTAGGCACACAATTACAAATTGGTAAGGATGTAATTCTTGAAATTACTCAAATTGGTAAGGAATGTCATCATGGCTGTGAAATCATGAAACAAGTTGGTTCTTGCATTATGCCAACACAAGGCATTTTCGGTAAGGTTCTTAAAAATGGTACAATTCACGTAGGTGATGACGTATCTATTATTAAATAATTCTGTATTGGTAAACGAGGTGTGTTATGAAAGACGCATGGGGCCGTACAATTGAATATGTACGTCTGTCGCTGACAGATGCGTGTAATTTTTGTTGTCCCTATTGTCGACCTGCTGAAATTACACCTCAAAGTCAAACACAATTATTATCAGTTGATGAATGGATGACTATTTTAGGTGCCTTCCATCGTATCGGAGTGAAAGCAGTACGTTTAACTGGTGGCGAGCCATTGCTATATCCTCATATTGAAGAGCTGTTAGAACGTATCAAAGCAACGGGGTGGTTTGAAGATATTTCCATGACTACTAATGGTAGTCTATTATCATCTCGTGCTCAACGGTTGAAAAAACTAGGCTTAAATCGTGTGAATATTAGCTTGGATTCCCTTGAAAGTGAAGCCTTTGCTACTTGTGTAGGTAAAGAGGGGCAACTTGAGTCCGTTCTTGAGGGGATTCGCAGTGCTATTTATGCTAACTTTAAGTCTGTAAAAATTAATACAGTTTTGTCTCGACATTGGTCTGATGATGAAGTTAAATCTTTATTACAATATGTAGAAAAGTGGCCTGTTGTATGGCGCTTTATTGAATACATGCCATTCCAAGGCGATGCGTTCCATGGTCCAACCTTTGATGAATGGAAGGCTCAATTAGAACGTGTTAGTGGAGGTCCGCTTACAGAAGTACATTCCGTTTATGGCTTTGGCCCTGCTACGTACTTAGCGTTACCAAGTGGAAAGGCTATAGGCTTTATCTTTTCTATGTCTCATAGCTACTGCGATACATGTAATCGCGTTCGTCTTACATCAGATGGGCAAATGCGTTTATGCTTGTTGCGTGATGACGAGGCTGATCTAGTGTCGCTTGTCCGTAATGGTGTGACAGAAGAGGATTTAGCTATGCATATTGAACGTGCGTTGCAACGTAAACAAGAACGTCATGATGGCGTAGGTATGGAACAACCTGAACGTCCAATGTGGCGCATTGGAGGATAGTATGGGGTTTTTGGATTTTCTAAAACCAAGATCAAAGGAACATATTGAAGAATGCTGGCCTGGTGGCAAGATGCTTCAAGTCCATATCGAATATGATACTAAATCCTCTGTAATTACCTACAAGGGCCGTTATGGATTGCAATTTAATGTGCCAAAGGCTGATGTGACAAACATTATTATTAAAGAGGTAAGTCGTACGCATAGTGTTCTTCAACTATATAGTGGTGTTGACTGCGTAGGGACTAGTGATATTCTCCCTACGGAGGCTTGTAATACGATGAAGGATTGGCTAGGACAATATTGATGCATATGTTTTATAGGAATGTAATAAATATTCTTTACATTCCTATAAAATAGGCATATAATTAGTCGTGTCATGGACCACTAGCTCAGCTGGCAGAGCACCTGACTCTTAATCAGGGTGTCCAGGGTTCGAACCCCTGGTGGTCCACCATATAAACCCGCACTACTGTGCGGGTTTTTCTTTTGACATCATTTTTATCAGGGTACCTTTTGACATCATTTTGACATCAATTAGAATATGTTTGAAATCTTTTCTACCACGTCAGCTTCCATGATTGGGGTAACGTGAGAGTAGGTATCCATCGTTTGTTGATACGAGGAGTGGACAAGCCTCATTTGTACGACTTTGAAGTTTACGCCTGCTTCTAATAATAAGGTGGCGTGCGTGTGGCGGGTATCGTGCATCGTAAAGTCAGGCCTACCGATTGCAGTAGCAAACTTTTTGCATTTTAGTGAAACCTTAGCCGGATCACGAGGGTTTCCAAACTTACCCGGGAACACGAGATTGTTATTTCTCCAGTTCGTTGCTTTTAGTCTTCGTTTATCGACGCATACACGAAGTTTTAGAAGTTCTGCGATGTTTTATCGTCGAGTGAAATAGAACGCCTAGACGAGCTATTTTTAGTTGTTTTAGAGATAGTCGTGACTTCGTTGATACGTAGAACAGTCTGATTGACGGTTAATATTTTCTGCTTTAAGTTGACATCATCCCAGGTTAATCCGAGTATCTCGCTACGGCGTAAACCTGTAGTAAATGCTAGCTTAAATAGGGCGTGCCATTTGACATCATCGATTTGCTCAAGGAAGATTTCTACTTCTTCTTTAGATAGTGTTACCATCTCGCGTTTACATTCTTGCTTTGGCTTCTTAACCAGTGTGGCCACGTTCTTCGATATTAGCTCATCCATGACCGCCTGTTTAAGGATTGCCCTAAGAACGGTTAGCGTGTAACTGATGGTCCGTGCTGATAAGTGGCCCATGCTATTTATTAAAGCCCTTACGTTTAATGCTGATAGCTCAACTAATCGTATTGAGCCTATGAAAGGTACAATATAGGTTTTAATAATATATTGGTAAGAGGATATGGTGTTCTGTGAAACGGTATCCTTTTTAAGGCGGATCCAATACTCGCACCATTTTTCAATGGTAATGGTATTATTATAGTTAGCACATTGCGCTAGTGATTAACGTATGCATCTCGTTCAGCAATAGCAGCTTTCTTGGTCGTACTGTAAAAGTATTTACGCTTACCGTTTATCATTTTTGATATCTGGTAGCGTCCATCGGCTCGTTTTTTAGCCATAAAAATAACCTCCTAGGCTTAAATTTGGGTATAAGAAATAAGCCTTAGAGGTTTTATGTGATATAATAGTATTGGAGTAAAAATGAAATACCTCTAAGGTATGTAGTTTTTAGTGGCCCCCACTGCGGTGGGGGCTTATTTTTTTAAAATAATTTGACTTTATCGAAAGATTTTAGCTTTATTGTAGGACTAGCAAATAAATACTCATTTGCCTCACGGAATTGGTTAACTGAATATCTTAGTTTATAAGTGTATAAGCGATAATCAGCATAGATTGATTTGATTTCGGGGCATTCGTCGTATGTGGCAATCCATTTGTATTTGTCCATTTTTTTTATAGTTTCAGATAGCGATACGTGATCTTTGTGATTAAATGCATTCTTATATAAAGCCTGGCCTTGCTTATAGTATGGCGGGTCAAAGAATGTAAATAGTTGCTCCGTACTTTCTTGTAACAATACATCGTTAATTAAGTCTTTAGCATCTAGCATATATAGGCGTATTCTATGGCGCTGTTCAGCTATTGTGTGTATTTTTTTTATAATTCCTGCTTTATTAAATCTACAATCTAGGGAGTACTTTGATTTTTGCGCATGGCCTCCAATTGGACCTCCAGTGATGATGCCTCCGCGATTTGTCCGGTTAAGAAATAAAGCTGATACTGCTAATTTAAAGTTATAGACTGGGATGTCTTTTAGCTCAAAATATATATCTTTATGGCGATACCATTCGCCCATTGTGACGGGCATCGATTGTACTGTTTCGACGAGTTTATCCGTATCGTGCAATATCGCAAACCAAATAGAGTAAATAGACGGATCAAGGTCATTTAGTATGACAGAGTCAACTTTATTAGTTAATAGCAGCTCCATTGAAACGCCTGACCCGCCGGAGAATGGCTCACAATATATAGGATTTTTCATTTTGTTGATAGTAATAAGGTTATTCACAAATTTAGCAAGCTGGGTTTTGCCACCAGGGTAGCGTAGAATCGACTTTGTTACAGGCATAGAATACACCTCCTTTCATGTAATTATAAACTAAGATTTAGTCATTTGGCCAATACATAATAGGTATACTATCTTGTATTTTACTACTCTAAAGGTGGTAGAGCTTTTGCAGCTCTTCGAGCATTAATTAGTTCAATTACATTAGTTCTGAACGTGTTAAAAGTAGAATTATTATCTTTTAGGTATCGTGTTAAGGCGGTACTAAAGAACTTCTTATTGTTTTTTCTCCAAGTTTTAAATAAAGCGGTTTTGGTTTCTAGCTTATTATAATTTTCTTGATATATTTCGCAGTCTGTACATGTTTTTATAAATGCAGTTTTTTCCTTAGAGGAAAAAAGAGAATCTGCTCCGTCTAAATCCCATAAGTATGATACTATACGTTGTTCTATTGGGAGACATTGTATATCAGTTGGTGGTATTTTTGTGAGAAAATGGAAGTGCGCCGTTTCGATTTTATTGTTAGGAACATCTGGATCCACAATAATAATTGAATCCTCTAAAAGCTTTTTACCATTTTTAGCTAAAGATATCAATCCATTATAGGAGGAACCTAATGTATCAGTAACATTTGATATATACTCAACATTTTTATTAACCGTACTTTTCAGAATTTTCTTCATTACACTTACACCAAGTTCATCCTCGCAAATGATGTTTACTTTGTATGGGGTTGGTTCAGTAACATCCTGTAGCGTTAGTTCCTTATAAATAGTTTTATAGTCTGGATTCACCATGATATTATAGTTATTATTATCTCCGATTTGATGAGTGCTTATATTATTTATAACTATATTGGAGGTCATAATATCTGGACGTGTAGACTGTAAATTAATACAATAATTAATTATATATAGTGAATGAGTAGTACAAATCACTTGAATATTATGTTTGATGGCCCAGTCGTATAAATATTGTATTAATGCCACTTGTGAACTAGGATGTAGTGATGCTTCTATTTCATCGATACACAGGAGACCTTGAAGGGACGTTTCATCTGTTTTATTTTTCTCAAATGCAAGCATTTTACAAAGAATGAGACCTAAATTATCTTCGCCGGATGAAATAGAGTTGAAATCATAGTAACTATTGTGAGGTGCTAGAGTATTTTTACTTTCCGAATCACTAATCGTCTCGGATGATTCATAAGCCCTCCTTTGCATAATTTTTTGATATGCCTTAGATATCTTTGCTTGATCATCTTCAGAAATTTTAATATTAGCTTGTGTGGCTTTGGTTTCGATGATAGGGAATAGTCGTTTTAAATTTAAATAGGATGTATTTAAAAGAAAATTTCCTTTGGCTACCTTATTGTCTGGGCCTACAGTAACTCGGTGGCGATTACCACTAGGGTACAAGCGAACAGGTTCAGATAAATCCTTATTTGTGGTAGTCAATGCTTGTAAATAGTAAATATATTCATCAGAATCATTCTTTAAGCTTAGTTTAAAGACATCACTATGCTTTGTTTTTAAATCTTTCCCATACATATCTTTGGCCTCGTTAGGGCTACTAAAAGGGTGTGCTATTAAGCCTAAAATGGAAGATTTCATAGTGCCGTTTTTACCGGTTATTAACGTGAGGTATTTACCAATTTTTATATCTCTATTGGTTAAACTTCTAAAATGCTCGATATGAATGCCGGAGATATGTTGAAAGGACACCTCTTTATAATTTTTATAGCCTAATTTTTCAGCTGTTCGAGTTTTGTCGTATTTACTTTTTTTTGAATCTTTAGACCCCATTAGATGACTCTCCTTTTGCGTACACATATACTGTCGTATCACCCATAACTACCTATGCAATAATAGGCGTGATCTGTTGTTCTGTACTATACAGCTACAAATTTTATATTTACAATACATGATGATAAAAATTAATACTCTCCAATTCAGCATCATCAATACATGTTCGACGGACCATTTGCTCTACCAGATTAACATGATGGTCTAAATAGAAGTTGTCATTAATAATATGCATTAATTCGTGCTTAATTTCCTCCCTCATGTGATCGTGAGGGAGGTTTTTATTTATGTAGATGTTATGGGCATCTTCACATTCCTCTGACACAGCATTGGCATGTGGTAAATCACAGTAAATAACATTAATAACCAAAATAACACTCTCCCTTGTGCGCTTATATAGCTTTCGTCAAATATTAATCGTTCTAAAAATAATTAATGGAATTACTTTGGTAGTAGAAGCGGCAAAGAAGTTTTTGAGTGTATCGGAATACGAATCAACTAGGCCCTCAACTGTAGACTCTGTATCTGTATCCGTGTTTAGTTGAGGAGCCGTCGTGTCGAAGATCCCAATTACGACCCAATTCCCGGGTAAAGTTGTACCGTAATTTTTAAGAATGCTGCCCATAGGAACTTTTAAGTACTCTTCAATTATTGTCCCTAATATTTTAGAACCATCAAACGTAGTGATAGATAAATCTATCGTACCTGGGGAGGCTTTTATTAAATCTGACATAGCATTTATATTATTCTTGGCTTCTTTAGCTATTGAACCGAATACCGTTTTATGTGCAAATATAACTGGTACCAGCTCGGTGAAAATAGAAAGATTTCTAATTACAACTCTGCCTGTAACGAAACCAAGTTTTGCCTCATTACTCTCGGTTGGGTTTATTTCGTCATACTCTAATATATTAATTAAGTCTATTACTTGTTTATGAAATGGATCGTAGTTCTCAGTAGAGGAGACACTATTGTCTATTTGTTCCTTAGCACCGATAGAACCTTTTAGGATTTTAATGTTGGCTTCTACACCCGCATTAGAAGAAGAACCCTGCAAAGTAGCATTCGTTTTGCTAACACTTCGCAGGGTTCCATTTTTTATTTGAGATATAAATGAATCGACACGTTCGGAGTCGATATATAGAAAATCAACTAACTCCGGCTTAATCTGAATCGGTTCGCTAGGTTGTTGTTGGTCAAGGTTGTCTTTCCCCATTTGTTGGCCTCCTTAGAAATTTGCTTGCTAGTTTCTCTATTGGCTTCCATCACTTTATTGAGGCGATTAAGTTCTTTTGCCACTACGCGCAATGTTGTAGTTTTCATAATCAATCACTCCTTTTCTATATAGTACCATAAAGTGTGGTGGAAGTGCGAATATTAAATTGTAAAAGAACGAACTTATTTATGCTTTAATTTCAAAAGTTCTATATATTCAACAGCTTTTTCTAAATCCTCCTTACTTATATCTTTAGCGGCAGAGAAGAGCATACGAGCCCCTGGACGTGTGCGTAACATTTCAGCAAATTCAGCAGCATCTTTATCTGTATAATAGCCACCCTCAGTATGCTTTTCTACCAAATCAGATTTATTTACCCTGAAATATTGAGCCATCATCTCTATTTTATCTATTCGTGGGTAAGTATTGCCTTTTACCCAATCGGTGAATGTAGTGTATTTAAATCCTAAATCGGCACATATCTTATTTCTATCTATTCCGTGGCTATCCATAAGCCGTTGAATGTTCTCTGACATTATTTGCTTATTGCCTAAATCACTCATCTTGATAACCTCTCAATATATTATATAGTATTAATACTGCACCTATATATTACGACGTTTCCGTAAAAAAAACAATATTTCACGGAAGTTTTACGATATTTAAAGGTTGTTTTATGGATGTTACGGTTTAACCGTAGCGGAATGATAACTGTAAACAGGAGATGTAAATAAAGAAAGGGGGTACGATATGAAGTACACTTTAAAGATGCTTAGAGCGTCAAAGAATTGGTCGCAAGTTGCTGCAGAACGATGGGATGTTACGGCGGATGCATTAAAATAGAATTGTAGAGGTCGTGTGAAGAATGGATTTAAGGAGGGAGAATTTAAGAAGTTGGGGAAGATGTGGCTAGTTACATGGTAAGGCATGGAAAGACTGTATGGTAAAGAAATAGATCGTCTTATATAATGTATATATTATATGACATCATTTTATTAAAAAATATGTAGAAATATAGGCAAATAAGAAAATATAAAATACAGCAAAACCCTGTGTTTATAGGGCTTATCAGTAGTGTGTAAGTAAACTCTTAATCAGGGGGTCCAGGGTTCGAACCCCTGGTGGTCCACCAAAATAAACCCGCACTTTGGTGCGGGTTTTTCTTATTGTCTTTAGACTGGTTCGCGACGTAGTCGCGAATCATTAAACCACCCGCTA
>ERZ773027.1531-NODE-1531-length-12126-cov-37.024273_pt1 | contig 12126 bp, 10 predicted proteins | sample MGYA00511032_ERZ773027 | MGnify/ENA primary metagenome ERZ773027 (study PRJEB29015, sample SAMEA2738138) | human oral metagenome | biome: human oral; feature: human-associated habitat; material: saliva | place: China | collected 2190 ... | reverse complement strand
AGCGGATTTACAGTCCGCCGCGTTTAGCCTCTTCGCTATCTCTCCGACAATCAACAAAGTTTATTATATCATGAAAATTTACAAAAAACAAGCACTATTTTGCTAAATTGTAGTTTTCAATCAATACTTCAACAGCTTGGTCAAGTTTCTTATAGAAAGCATCCACATTACCATTCTTGATGATGGCAAATTGGTCATCTAGTTCGGCAATTTCGCCAATTATCTTTTTCCCAATAGTTAACGTATAACCATCATATTTTTCTTTCCCAACTAATACAGTTGCATCTGATAATTGAATTTCAATTTTTTTATCTTTTTTACTCATACTATACCTCTTTTCACTTTATCTATTTTACAAGAAATTCCTTAATCTAGCAAGAAAAAACTCTCTATCAAGCTAGGCTGATAGAGAGTTTAATGAATAAAATAAGGGATTTTTTAACTTGAAAATTGAATTATTAGTGAGTCGCCCCTCCGACCAACTTCAAATCTTTATCTTTATGATCCACGATAGCACCAATAGCAACTTCGATACCTCTGACAATATCTCTTAAGCACATGGATGCAGTATTAGGCTTATTTACCACTTGTTCTGTCATATAGGGAATATGCATAAATCCTGCTCTCATATTGGGAAATTTCTTATCCGCTAAATAGAGTACCTGATACATCAGATGATTGCAAACAAAGGTTCCAGCTGTATTGGATACTGAAGCAGGTAGCCCTTCTTCTTTTATGGCTTGTACCATTGCTTTGATAGGGAGTGTGCTAAAATAGGCAGCTTCTCCATCTAGGCGAATTGGAGTGTCAATCGGTTGATTTCCTTGGTTATCTGGAATTCTAGCATCATCTTGATTGATAGCAACTCTCTCAGGAGTTAAACTCGCTCTTCCTCCTGCTTGTCCGATGCAAAGCACAACATCTGGATGGTATCGATTTATTTCTGCTTCTAAAACCTCTGCTGATTTATAAAAGACCGTTGGGATTACTGCCCAATGAAGCTCTGCACCATTGATTTCAGACGGTAATGATTTAACTGCTTCCAGAGCTGGATTGACCTTTTCACCACCGAAAGGATCAAAACCTGTAACTAATATTTTCATTTTATTTCCTTTGCTAAAACGCCAAATAGTACATTAAAAATACATGTAGGATTATCATGATAACAGCCACTCCTACTTGCGCTTTGATAACGCCATTTGGATCTTTCATCTCCAAAAGTGCTGCCGGTAATGCATTAAAGTTAGCAGCCATTGGAGTCAGTAAGGTCCCACAGCAACCTGCTGTCATTGCAAGTGCAGCAGCTACGATTGGATCAGCTCCCAAGGAAAATACAAAGGGAACACCAATTCCAGCAGTAATGACTGTGAAAGCCGCAAATGCATTCCCCATTATCATGGAAAATAGAACCATACCAAGTACATAAGCTACTACTCCCATAAAACGACTACCCGAAGGTACTAGACCGCTTATTAAATGCGAAATCAAGTCTCCAACTCCAGCTACAGTAAAAATTGCCCCCAAAGCACCTAAAAGTTGAGGAACTATCCCACTGGTTGAAACTTGCTGGACCATGCGATTGTTTTCTGCTAATAAGCTCTTAGGAGAACTCTTGGTAATGAAAAGAAGAGACAGGGTTGCAAAAAATGCTGCAAGGCTGATAGCTATCTTACTAAACTCAGGAATTACTTTTGCTAATACTAAAGCAATCAAAGCCATTAACATGACTGGGATAAAAATTTTATTCTTTAATCGTTTGGCTTCAATATTTGCCTTGACTTCATCCAGAGACGGCAAGGTTCCGATACGAATCTGTTTAAAGAGCGTCAGTAGGGCTAAGAGCACTACAATAGTACCAATCAAGATCGATGGTAAATAGGAACCACCAATAAAACTGATACCCAATAAAGCCCAAAACCCAGCTGTTCCAAAGCGAACTGGGTTTGTTTTATCTCTATAGCTACAATAAGCCGTATGAAGGAATTGACAACCAATCACAATATAGGTCAACTCTAATAACTGTCTTGCTAGATTGGTCATTCTTCTTTCCCTTTACTAAGCTTATTAGCTAGCAGTTTTTTATCAAACAAGTAATTGTAAATCCCTACTACAAGAAGGGCTACCCCAGCAACTATAAGAGAAGCTGAAGCAATTCCTGCATAATTGCTTTCGTAACCCAATTGGTCCAGAGTGCCCCCAACTAAGAGGACACCACCTGCACCAACGAAAGTATTCTGAGCAAAGAAATTTGCAAAATTATCATTTGCTGCTGCACGCGCTTTTAGCGCTTCGCTCTCCTGCTCCGTTAATTTTCTACCTAATTGTAACTCTGCCGCTGCTTGTCCCATGGGTTGAACCAAAGGCCTTACAAACTGCGGCTGCCCTCCGATACGAATGGCAAAGAAACTGTCTAGTTCCCGAAAAAAGAAATAAACGGTATAAAAACTTCCTACGGTCAGTCCCTTTATCCTTTGAATCAAGTCAATCGAACGTTGCTTAAGGCCAAAAGTTTCAGATAAACCAACCAAGGGCAAGGTTACCATAAAAATCGTAAGAACTCGTTGATTGCTAAATTCTCTTCCTAAAATTTCCAAGAACTCAACAAGAGAAACTCCAGAAACTAGAGCTGTAACTAAACTAGCTAAGACTACCGTTGCGATGGTATCTAATTTATAGATAAAACCAACCACAATGATAACTATCCCTATTAGTTTAATCCATTCCATATAGGCCCCTTTATTCCAAAAATACTAGTCTGTTTTATTTGACATGACTTTCTAGTTCTTTTTGGTATTTACTGTTTGATTCCAATTTTTCTTTTTGCCATTTTTCAAGAGCTGCTTGATATTCTTTAGCAGATACAATTTCTTTTTGCAATTTCATTCCCTTGAAGATATATGGATCACCCTTAATACCTACTTGTGAGTATGGTTTAGAGAATGGAACGACGTTGCTGACAACTGGTGAGCCACCTGATGAAGCTGTTGGCATCAAGAGAGAACTATCAGTGAGCCATGCTTGAGCTTTAGCATATTTTTCATATCTCTTGTCCAAATCGTTTGTTTCAGAAACTGCATCATCCAAGAGTTTCTTATATTCGTCCAGACCAAGTTGAGCTACTACTTCCTTGTCTTTACCTTTCGTAATACCAAGGTGTTTCATAGCAGAACCAGTCTTAGGATCCATGATATTAAGATAACTTGCTGGGTCTTGGTAGCTTGGAGCCCATCCAGTACTGTTCAAGTCATAGTCTTTTTGAGCTGGAACACGCGCCTGCGATGTAATGCTTTCCTTTTCGTTATCGGTCATCTGAAGGACATCAATCACGACATTTTCAGAACCAAGAGTTGACTCGATTGATTGTTTGAAGGAATTGCTTTGTTGAACGGCGATTGTATCTGTCTGTTCAACTGGAACATCCAAATGAATTGGGAAAGTTACACCTTTTGCTTCCAATTCTTTCTTAGCTTTCTCAAATGAAGCCTTAGCTTTGTCAGGATTGTAGATAGTATCTTTTCCGTCTACAAGCTCAACGCCTTTCCATTGGTTTCCATAGTTGACCAATTCTGCTTGAGCGATATCACCAAAGTTTTTACCACCAGATTGTACAAAGTTATCTGGAACTAGACTGTTACGAATAATCTTGTCCGCACCATCTTCACCATTGAGCTGTGCAGCATATGAATGACGGTTGAAAGCAAAGTTGATTGCTTGACGGAAGTCCTTGTTCAACATCGCTTCTTTTGTAGAAGTTTTCTGTTCTTCACTTGTTTTCGCAGTCTTATTGTAAGATTGACGGTTTACGTTAAAGGTAAAGTAATAACTAGTTGAATCCTGTGGACTGTATGTGATTTTATCTCCGTATTGTTCCAATGTAGAAGCAAAGTTTGAGCTACTTGGGAAGATACGAGCTGTTGTATAAACACCTGAAGAGAAGCTACGGATTAATGATTCTTGGTCTGAACCATCATAGTAGGTCAATTTTACTTTCTCAATTTTAACCTTCTCTTTATCCCAATAATTTGGGTTCTTTTCGTATTCGATTAAAGATTTTGAAGTCAATGTCTTCAGGATATACGGACCGTTATAAAGAATACCAGATGGACTTACTGCTCCGTAGTTCTTGCCTGAAGCTTTGAGGAATTCCTCGTTTACCGGCAACATGGTTGCTGAAGTTACTTTCGAATTCCAGAAACTTTCAGGTGCATTAAGAGTATACTGGACTGTGTAGTCATCCAATGCCTTAACCCCAACTGTAGAGAAGTCATTAGTCTCACCAGTCATATATTCATTCAAGCCCTTAATGGAGTTTTGAATAAGAGTGACACCGTCTGATTTACCATCTGCTACGTGTTTTAGTCCAGTAACAAAGTCATGCGCAGTTACTTCAGCGTATTCTTCACCTTCTGACGTGTACCATTTAACCCCTTTACGAAGTTTATAAGTATAAGTCAAACCGTCTTGTGAGACACTCCAGTCTTCTGCTAGTGAAGGAACCAAATTTCCATATTCATCGTTTTCCAACAATCCATCAACAACGTTACCAATAATATCCGTTGTTGAAGTACGAGTTGCAATACTGTAGTCCAAAGATGATGGGTCTACTCCATAGACATAAGAGAAGGTTGTAGGTGCATCTGCTTCTTTATCAGCTTTACCACAAGCCACAAGAAGAACTGCTGTACTCAGGACCACTCCTGCTGTTAACATCCACTTTTTCGTTTTCATAAAGATCTCCTTTAATAATTTTTAATCTACTTTTACAATCCAGCCTTCTGGTGCTTCAATGTCACCAAATTGGATACCTGTCAATTCATCGTATAGTTTACGAGTCACTGGACCAACCTCTGTTTCACTGTAGAAAACATGGAAATCATCACCGTGTTGGATTCCCCCAATAGGTGAAATTACTGCTGCTGTTCCACAGGCACCTGCTTCTACAAATCGATCCAGACTATCAATTGGTACATCCCCCTCGACAGGCTTCAAGCCTAAACGATGCTCTGCCAAGTAAAGCAATGAATACTTGGTAATCGATGGCAAAATTGACGGACTCAATGGGGTTACAAACTCATTATCAGCTGTAATTCCAAAGAAGTTTGCTGAACCAACTTCTTCAATCTTAGTGTGGGTTGATGGGTCTAGATAAATAACATCTGAGAAATGACGGGATTTAGCCATTTTTCCTGGCAAAAGACTAGCTGCATAGTTACCACCGACCTTGGCAGCTCCTGTCCCATTCGGTGCCGCACGGTCATATTCGTCTTGAATCAAAAAATTCGTCGGTGTCAACCCACCTTTAAAGTAGTTTCCAACTGGCATAGCAAAGATAGTGAAAATATACTCCTCGGCTGGTTTTACCCCGATGATATCTCCGACACCAATCAAGAGCGGACGAAGGTAAAGGGTTCCACCAGTTCCATAAGGTGGTACGTATTCTTCATTAGCTCGAACTACTGACTTACAAGCCTCTACAAACATTTCTGTTGGTACTTGAGGCATCAAGAGACGGTCGCAGGTACGTTGGAGTCGTTTAGCATTTTCATCTGGACGGAAGAGTTGAATACTGCCATCCTTTGTACGATAGGCTTTCAATCCTTCAAATGCTTGCTGTCCATAGTGAAGGCTTGGAGATGATTCTGAAATATGCAAGGTTGCATCTTCTGTTAATTCTCCTTGAGTCCATTGTCCATTTTTAAAATAAGCGATATAACGATAAGGTAGTTTCATATAGGAAAAACCGAGATTTTCCCAATCAATCGTAACGGTCATGACAATCTCCTTTATTCTAATCAAGCTTTGTGTTCTATTCTACACTATTCTCCTAAAAATTCAAGTATTATTTGTAATTTTCTGAAAATTTTATTTATAAAAAATCAGTCACTAGGACTGATTTTCTTCTTAATTATCTTTTTCTTCTTTAAAGACTTCTTTGAGGTAGGCATCGAAAACTTCCTCGTCTGAAATAGTATCTGAGATAAAGCTTCCATTACTTGTGCGCTCTGATAGATTCAAATCTTGCAGAATTGCTTCGTAAATCGTTCCATTATTTGATTGAACAACCAGAGTTTGTTCGCCATCTTCTACTTCTGTACTGAAGAGATCTCCGATAAATCCTTGTTCTGAGACAGCACCGGCCAAGAAGACGCGATGTGGTTTACTCTTCAATTCTCTCAGAACTTGAAGACCACGCTTAGCACGACTGGTTGCTGGAATTTCCTCTGTTGATACACGTTTCAAGCTTCCACGTTGCGTTAACAGATAGAAGGATGAAGTATTGCAGATAAAGGCAGCTTGAAGCTCATCATCTGCTTTCAGATTCATAGCTTTAACACCTGCAGCCTTGGCTCCAACAACTGGAACCTCTTCGATATTAAAGCGAAGGGCATATCCATTTTTACTAATCAACAAAACATCATCCAATTTAATCGGAGCTACTGCTACAATCTGGTCACTATCGTCTTTCAACTTAGCATATTTGACAGACTTAGAACGATAGGTTCTCCATGGAGAGAATTCTTTGCGTTCGACACGCTTGATTTGTCCAAGGCGAGTCGCTGCAAAGTAGGTCGTCGCATCATCAAACTGATCCACAACTTCTACGTATAGCACTTCTTCATTGGTTTCAAAGTTGGTAATCGTTTGACTCAAGTGCTCCCCGATATCCTTCCAACGAATATCTGCTAATTCATGGACAGGACGGTAGATAACATTTCCTAGTGTCGTAAAGATTAAGAGATGTTGAGTTGTCTTAACAGATTGGATAAATAGCAATCGGTCATCATCCCGTTTACCAATTTCCTCTAACGTTGAAGCTGAGAAAGAACGAGGGCTAGTACGCTTGATATAGCCGGCCTTCGTCACGCTGACATAGGTATCTTCCTCTGCGATAAGGCTAGCTGTATCAATCTCGATCACTTTTGCTGTATCTTCTAAAGAACTCAAACGAGGTGTCGCAAACTGTCTCTTGACCTCACGAAGTTCTTTTTTCATGAGATTGTACATAGTCCGTTCGTCACCAATGATAGCCGCCAGCATAGCAATTTTTTCGCGAAGTTCTGCTTCTTCTTCCTGCAAGACAACTACGTCTGTATTGGTCAAACGGTATAGTTGCAAGGTAACAATAGCTTCAGCCTGCTCTTCAGTAAAATCATAACTGACCTTGAGGTTTTCCTTGGCATCAGCCTTGTTCTCAGAAGCACGGATAAGAGCAATGACTTCATCTAAAATAGAGATGACACGAATCAAACCTTCCACGATATGGAGACGTTTTTCAGCCTTTTCCTTGTCAAAGCGAGAACGTGCCAAGATGACCTCACGACGGTGGGCAATATAGCTAGATAAGATAGGCACAATTCCAACCTGACGAGGGGTGAAATTGTCAATCGCAACCATGTTGAAGTTGTAGTTGATTTGCAAGTCAGTATACTTGAAAAGGTAGTTGAGAACAAGCTCGGTATTCGCATCTTTCTTGAGTTCGATAGCAATGCGAAGACCGTCACGGTCAGACTCATCACGAACCTCAGCAATACCTGCCACCTTGTTATTGACACGGACTTCATCAATTTTCTTGACTAAGTTAGCCTTATTAATCTCATAAGGAATCTCAGTGATAACGATTTGTTCCTTACCACCTTTTAGCTTCTCAATTTCAGTCTTGGAACGAACGACCACGCGCCCCTTACCAGTTTCATAGGCCTTTTTGATCTCGTCACGACCTTGGATAATAGCTCCTGTAGGAAAGTCTGGCCCAGGTAAGAATTCCATGAGCTTATCAACCTTAGCAGTTGGGTGATCAATCATGTAGACTGTCGCATCGATAACTTCAGCCAAATTATGCGGTGGAATATCTGTGGCATAACCAGCTGAAATACCTGTTGAACCATTGACTAGAAGGTTTGGAAAGGCTGCTGGTAAGACAGTTGGCTCTTTCTCAGTATCGTCAAAGTTCCAAGCAAAGGGAACTGTCTTTTTATCGATATCTTGAAGAAGGTAGCCTGCAATCTCTGATAAACGAGCTTCCGTATAACGCATAGCCGCAGGTGGATCTCCGTCCATTGAACCGTTGTTTCCGTGCATTTCAACTAGAATCTCACGGTTTTTCCAGTCCTGAGACATACGGACCATGGCATCATAGATCGAAGAATCTCCGTGTGGGTGGAAATTCCCCATAATATTCCCGACAGACTTGGCTGACTTACGGTAGCTCTTATCAAAAGTATTGCCATCCTTATTCATAGAATAAAGAATACGGCGTTGGACCGGCTTCAATCCATCCCTAATGTCTGGTAAAGCCCGGTCTTGAATGATGTATTTGGAGTAGCGACCAAAGCGCTCTCCCATGATGTCCTCCAAGGACATATTTTGGATATTACTCATATAAGATACAAAGGGGCGATTCGGCTTGCCGAAAATTTCTGTAGAAAAATAGGAAATCGATTCAGGGTTCGATGACCCCAAGGCGATTTATCTTTTTTTATAAGAAATTAGTCCCGTGTTCAGTTACCTCTAGTAACCAAACTATCCTTTCTGTAGTTTAAAATACGTTTTAAAAGAAGCGTCAGGAGTTTTCACACAGTATTTAGGGCGTGTTCAACTCCTTTCAAAAAATGTTGAGTAGATTTTTACATTAAAATTGGTATTGAGAAAAATATCTTTAGATTCTATTTAAGTCATTTATTTATATTAACCAAAAGCAACTATTTCCTATGGATTGTTCTTTCTTCTTTGAAGAATGTACAAATATAGACAAGGTAAATAAGAAATTATAGCAGTTGATATCAGCAAGATATCAAATACAAACTTTTGCCCTCGAAATAGCTCCTCCCAATGCATTGTGTTAAGATAATGAAAAATTAAACCGAATAAATAACAGATACTTATAGGGAAGACTCTCCACTTGATTGATTTGTATAAATAATGTAAGCGTATTGAGTGATAGATTGTGGAAGAAATAAGCATAGGTAAACAAAAATCAATTAGAAAAAAATAAAACCTTAAAGCATCATGAAACATATCTGTCCGATCTATGGGAAACAACCAAATATTACATATGGTGATAATTACAGGAAAAAATAAACCATAAAATCTTTTGCCAAGTTTATTATTTTGTAAGGCAATATATATTGATAAGATTATGGACACAATTGGAAGAAATGGGAATAACATAGCAAATATTCCAAACATGAAATCAAACATACTATTTCACCTCAATAGCTATTATAAACCGAAAAATTTGTTCATCTTGTAAGTGTCTCTGAAACTATTTCAACTTCTCCTTAGCATAGTCAATCATCTTCTTAGCCATTTCCCTATCATAGTCAAATCCCATCTTGTTAGCCAGGGATTGAGCTTCTTGGTGAAAAAGTTCAATTGTAGCAAACAAAGACTGAGTGATTTTTTCTATACTTGAAAAATCAAGCAGATTCGAGAATTCCTTTTCTTTCTCAGCAGGCAGATAGTTAAGGAGATATTTGTAGTTTTTGCCGATATCAACAGTTCCTCGATTACTTGCCACCTGCCAAGCCAAGACCTTCAAGAGTTCTTGTTGGCAAATACCGTAGAGATGGTCAGTAGCATAAATGATTTGCTTACGACAAATTCCTTTGACCACGTAAGTTGACACCCACCAGAATTCATTGCAGGATTTTTCAAAATCTTTCTGACTAGCTGGACTTGTCCAGTAGCGTTGAGGGTTTGGAGAATAGGACTCAAACAAGCCCTTGTCGTCTACTAAAACTGTATAACTTGCCTCGCTTTCTACCCATTCTTTCATGTGTTCTTGTGGGCAGAGGGTTAAATCAATTCGATTACCATCCTCAAAAAGCATGAGAAATAGACGGCGATGTCCCAACCTAACCTCTTGCTCAATCATACGGTTACCAAACTGATCCAACCAAGAAAGGTCACTCGTCAGATTATCTAAGTCGTCCACGACATAGACTAGGTCGTAGTCTTGAAATTCATCTTTTAGGGCTTGAGCCTCTGTTCTTGAACCAGATAGAGCCACGGCTTCGACTTTTAGACTTTTTGCGGTTTGTAAAATTAAATCAAGCATTTCGGGTTCTGTTCTCATTTTAGCACCTGCTAATTCTTTTAGTTTAGTTTTAAAAAGAAGATGCCTATAAAATAGGCCATCTACTGGAATTGCTTCGTTATCACATTCTTTAACTAACTCCATGCACTATTGTTACCTTCCGTATAAGAAATTCTTTATTTGAATTATCTTGACTTAGGATTGGGGATTAGCATCATCCAAATGATCTAATTTGAATGCGCGAAGCTTTGTTTCAGAATTATACTGAACTATAGCAATTTTTTTATGAAGCTTATCTAGTTTACCATTATCCAGTTTCTCGTTGGTTGCCACATTAATAAATCTATTAATTGTGTCACTATCAGATTCATTATTGCTATTGTAATTATAAATAATCAATTCAGCATCTGTTTTCAAAAGTGAGTTAAGAATATTATTCCACCACCAAAAGTCACTATCACCGAGTGATAAACCGTATAGTATAAACAAATCAGTATTATTGAAATATGATTTATATTTTTTATCATTCTGAGCCCAGTACGGTTTTAGAAAATTCTTTGCTTTTATTCTATTGTTATATTTTGTTATTTGATTTTCGTTATCAAATCCAAATAACATTGATTTAGGAACATTTTGATAACCATGAGGATGAGTGATATTCACCATTAAATAACTAGAAAAAATAATTGAACTATTCCATTTACAATGATTGTTCGGATAATTATTAGGATTGACGTAAAATTGGATTTGTCTGTCAGCATGTTTCAAAGGGTGAGGATCAAACTGAAACTTATCTAAAACTAAAATATTATCGAGCATTGATGTATAATTAAAATTTAATATTTCCCAATTAAATAATTTATAGTGATTAGCCTTTGATGGGAAAGATATTTTTTTAAAATTATTTTTATCTAGATCTCCTAAAAAATTAGTAAAAGAATTTAGTGCAATGTTTTTTTGAGAACTTATATTACCTAGTTTTGATAGCATTTCTGGGGTTATAATTTCGTTTAAAAAATTAGAAAATTCGACCTGAAACTGATTAAAATTATCTGTCAACGTATCTAAATCTAGATTATTATTCTCATTAAAAATCTCAATTAAACTATTTTCAAAATCACTCCAATTTTGCTTGATATTAGGGTTATTTTCATTATCCTTTTTATCTCTAGTCATTTTTTGGAAGATCACATTATTCTTATCAAAGTTTTTATAGCAAAGATAGTTATAGAAATTTTGATATGATGTTCGATATGGCGAATCTAAATATCCCATTAACTGAATATCTATTCCATTACCAAACAAAGCCATAATATTTAATTGACCATCATCATCTAATTTATCAAACTCTTGATTTGTGTATCTTGTATAACTCATAATCTCATTTTCATTCTTTCAAAACACAGTCGCTTCTTCCAGCGTAAACTTGACATTATCTTCAATCCACTTACGGCGTGGTTCGACCTTATCTCCCATGAGGACGTTTACGCGGCGTTCTGCGCGTGCTAAGTCTTCAATCGTGACACGAATGAGAGTTCGAGTTTCTGGATTCATGGTTGTCTCCCAGAGTTGGTCCGCATTCATCTCACCAAGCCCCTTGTAGCGTTGGAGGGTGGCTCCTTTGCCAAACTGTTTACGGAGTTCTTCCAGTTCTCCGTCTGTCCAAGCATAAGCCACTTCTTCTTTCTTTCCTTTACCTTTGGACATCTTGTAAAGAGGCGGAAGGGCGATATAGACATGCCCTGCCTCGACTAGGGGACGCATGTAACGGTAGAAAAATGTCAAAAGTAAGGTCTGGATATGGGCACCATCGGTGTCCGCATCGGTCATGATAATGATCTTGTCATAGTTAGCATCTTCAAGAGAGAAATCTGCCCCTACACCAGCACCAATGGTATAAATCATGGTATTGATTTCTTCATTTTTGAGGATATCAGCCATCTTGGCCTTGGCTGTATTAATCACCTTACCACGAAGAGGCAAGATAGCCTGGAACTTGCGGTCACGACCTTGCTTGGCAGAGCCACCGGCAGAATCACCCTCGACTAGGTAGAGTTCGTTCTTAGCTGGATTTTTAGACTGGGCTGGGG
>ERZ773027.1529-NODE-1529-length-12141-cov-46.753599_pt1 | contig 12141 bp, 8 predicted proteins | sample MGYA00511032_ERZ773027 | MGnify/ENA primary metagenome ERZ773027 (study PRJEB29015, sample SAMEA2738138) | human oral metagenome | biome: human oral; feature: human-associated habitat; material: saliva | place: China | collected 2190 ... | reverse complement strand
GAAGTCTGTTCTGACGGTCCTCGACTTTGTGGGACACCAGAACAAGAACTTCATGGTTCACCACAAGTACCGCGCCTTTGTGCGGCAAGGCACCCTGACTGAGCAGGATATTAAGAGCCCCGAGCTGCCGGCTGGCTGCCACTTCCATCTGGACGAGATGACTCAGAAGCAGGTCATCCAGAAGATTCGCGAGTCCCTGCGCATGAACCAGAACGCCCTTATCGACACCGCAAAGAGCTACCTGGAAGATATGCGCCGAAACTCCACGGACCTCGATATTCGCCCGACCGTCATTGACTTCATCAACCACTACGGATTGGGACTGCCGCAGATATACGGCCGTAGCAGCAAGGTGCCCCTGCCCGGTGTCACTAAGCCCGTCGCAACGACCTGGACCAGCCTCCAGGCCGCGAGTGGACTGTACCCCGACCTGGTGGTTCCCTTCCATGACAACGTGGCCGTCGAGACGAATAAGCGCGTCAAGGCACTCACGCACGTACACGACACGTTCCGCATTAACGCCTACCTGGAGCTGCTGAACACGGACATCCTGGAGCAGGACATGACCGATGAACAGCGCCGCCACGCATGGATGCTACTGTTCTCCATCTGGCCTTATGCCAAGTGGGACGGTTCTACCGAAAAATTCAGCCTCAACGAAGGCCTGGCGACTCTGCGCAAGAACCGCGGTATTCTGCAGGAGTTGGAAAGCGTCTGGAACTTTAACGCCGCTACGGATACCCTCTCCACTCTACCGCTCTTTGAGAGCGAAGATATTCCTCTGCGCACTCACGCTCTCTACTCCCGTGAGGAACTATTTGCCGGTTTAGGTGGTCATGAGGAAAATTTTAAGGTTCCTGGCGTTTCAGTTAACGGTGTCGTACCCTTCAACTCATCAAACACCACCGCACTACTAGTGAATTTGGAGAAGTCTGAAAAGCACTTCTCCCCAACCACCATGTACAAGGACTACGCCATCAGCACTGACGAGTTCGCATGGGATTCACAGAACGCAACCACCCCCGAAAGCTCGCTGGGTCAGCTCTTTCTGCATCATGAGGAGCAAGGCCGACGTATCGTTCTTTTCGTTCGCCGCAACAAGAAGGATGCTATAGGCACCAGCCCCTACATGTGCCTGGGCACCGTGAAATACATTTCTCACGAGGGCTCCAAGCCGATGCATATTCGCTGGTCGTTGGACCGACCGATGCCGGCGTCCATGTTCCAGATCGCGAAGATTGCCTCGTAGGCGCTGAATAACCGCAGCAGGCGGCCCCGGATACGGAAGTGTTCGGGGCCGCCCACTTTTTAGACCGAGGTTTTCGATAGGTTAGTGTCTTCGCCGTGGGTCTTTAACCCACAGTGAAGACACTAACCTATCGACGAAAAAGGCTAAGTCATAACCCATAACCGGTTCTCACCTACCTGGCGCAGACACAGATCCGGTAATGAGATACGGATTTGTGCCAGGGGTTAGCGTCTTTGGTCGTAGTTAAAAACCATGGTCGAAGACGCTAAACCATGGCACAAATTCTGCTGAGGTGGCACCTCCGCAAGTGCAGATTATTTGATGCATAAAGCAATGAAATATCCGAATAGTGATGTTTAGTCGCTGTTGCACCCAAAAGAATGCAAACGACGGCAAACATGCGGTAGGGTGGTAACTGTAGTGTTCCACAGCGCAGTGATGCGCTTGATGGGTGCGCTACGGGGCTGTTTTTCTTCCGGCAGTCAGTTTGACCTGTGAATAACGGTCCGACTAGTAACTGAATAACACACCATCACCGACAATAGGAGCGTATCTTCTATGGATTCGACCATTTTTAATCGCCGTACCCTGCTGGGTAGCGGCGCACTTGTGGGCCTTGGTGCCCTGCTTGCGGCGTGTGGCCAGCAGGCAAATAATGAGGCGGCAGCCACTGCATCTGCTGCCCCGACTGAAACGACCTCGGCTTCTGCTGCGGCGTCTGGGTCACCTTCGGCGAGCGCTACCCCCTCTACCGTCCGCGGCTACTCGGGCGGCTCAAAGGCGCCTGACGGGGAGTACCGCAAGGCCGATGCAAAGGGGCCAGCACAGAACGTTCCCAAGCCTCCGGAGCGCAAGCAGTACCCTGAAACTTTTGAAGGTCTTGCAAATATGATGAGTGACTGGGTCAAGGCTCGCAACTACGGAATTCAAACTGGCGATATGCACTATGCTCGCGCATACGTTGAAGATACTTTTAAGATTGGTATCGATTTCTTCGATTTCATTGAAGATTTATATCGACAAGGGGGCTGGGTCGTCGAAGGTCTTTCCGATTACCAAGCTGAAAGCGATCTGATCTACGACGAAAAAACTAAAGAGTATTCAGTTCTCACTAAACGCATATGGACTTATGGGATGTACATCAATCCAGACGGAAGCTGGGAGGAGAAGGAAAATACCTACCACAAGGATGAAACCTTTATGTTTCGTTATAAATACCTAAATGGCTACTGGTCTCTTATTGGGTATGTTTCCAATCAAGAACTCCGAGAACAGGGAGTTATCAAGTAATGCAATCAATTATGCGTAAAAATATAGCCACCATTTCTGTAATTTTATTATTGTGCTTTCCTCTAGCCTCCGCGCATGCATTAACTGAGAACTCTAATCCAAACGGTCACGGTATTGTAGATTCTTCTCAACCGAATAAGTCAACACGGTATAAAGGAGGGAATACCGAAGAAGGTGTCCACACAGAAGATAACGCTTCACACCAGAATTTCCCTATTCAAGAAACAGCAAACCAGCTTGATGATGAGGCTGTTAGGCAAGCACGAATCGCGGAGTTTAATCAAAAATATTCACAGGTTATAGATAATGCAGGTAACACATATTATGCCCCCAAAGACGGAAGCAACAACTGCCTCACTGATGATTACCGCCCTGGTGAAAGTGCCTATTCAGAATATAACTTGGAGGATGGATTGGCTGTGCAGACATTAAAAAGAGGGGGTGGGTTTGAACTATCAAAGTTCTGTAAACCTAATGATGCTAAAACCCTCACCTCGAATGACCCAGCACAGCCCAAGGGGCCCACTATTGAGGAAATGCTCCAAGAAGTTGAGGACCAATTCGCTAACACCAACATCCAGGCTCCTGTTTTGAAGCAGTCCTACAACCTCGGCACCGGTCTGAGCGAAGACAACCCCAACGTCTACAAGGGCGACCAGGTCAACTTCTACGTCGACGCACCCACCGCACGATGGGAAGGCGACCTCATGATCGGCCACGTAGAGATGGAATCCTACCCCACCCAGATGACCGTCCAGTACGGCAACGGTGACGAGGGCAGTTTCTACACCATGGGTGAGCCGGTCAGCAGGGCACGTGGCAAAGAGTCACGCAAAACCGCAACCAGTTATGTGTATAAGCGTTCGGGCAACTTCCACGCCTACGCAACGGTTTCTTATGCTGGCCGATACCGCGTCAATGGTGGTCCGTGGCAGGCTATGCGTACTGTCATCAAGAAGGACACTGCAGACCCACTGCTAATTCGTGTGTGGTGGGTTGATGTGGGCCGCGTGGCAGGTGACTGCAGCTACGACGACACCAGGTGGGGTTGTAAGAACGATCCGACGATGGGTAAGAAGGATAATCCGAACCCGCGCCTGCGTAAGGCCGATATTCGTACCGGTCAGCGTTGGCATCTGAATGACAATGGTGACGGGGACACGGAGTATTCGCTACACCGCGACTGGCCCGACATGTAAATCAGCTCTGACCCAACATATAAATAAACCGCAGCAGGCGGCCCCGGATGCGTGTACATCCGGGGCCGCCTGCTTTGGTATGCCGAAATTTCTGCAGAAGCGGCGCCTCCACGCGGGTGAAAATTCGGTCATGACTTAGCAATTTCAGCCATGACTTAGAGTCTTTGGCGATGGTTAAAACCCCAGCCCAAAGTCACTAACTCATTACCGAAAACACTAAACCGTCACCGGATCCCGCCCGCCTACCTGGCTCAGACGCAGATCCGGTGATGAGCTACGGATTTGTGCCATAGGTTAGTGTCTTTGGTCGTAGTTAAAAGCCATGGCAGAAGACGCTAAACCATGGCACAAATTCTGCGGGGAGGCACAGCTCCTTCATATCAAAAAGCCACATGTGTTTCGAGAAGCCACAATAATGGTGGCTTTTCGAAAGACATGTGGCTTCTCGGCGTAAAAAGCCTCGGTATGAAAACCCATACCGCGTAACAACTCGTAACACCCCCTTGCGGTATACCCCCATAGGGTATACACTTAAGCCATGGAAACCACTAGCAACCAGTGCTGCCACAGCACATCCGCCCAGGTCAGCACCGCATCCGGCGCCCCCACTGAAAAACCCGCTGAAAAACCCAGCGAGGCGCACACCGGCGCATGCTGCAGCGGCGAGGCGCCCGAAACCCAGTACGGTTACGCATCCAACAAGGAGGCGCACCTCAAGCGCCTGCGCCGCATCGAAGGGCAGGTCCGCGGCATCGCCCGCATGGTCGACGAAGACAAGTACTGCATCGACATCCTCACCCAGGTTGCCGCGGTCTCCAAGGCGCTCCACGCCGTCTCCCTGAACCTGCTCGAAGAGCACATCGGCCATTGCGTGACCGGCGCCGCCGTCGAATCCGAACGCACCGGCGACCCGACCATCGCAGAGGCCAAGGTCAAAGAGGCAACCGCCGCGATCTCCCGCCTCATGCGTAGCTAAACGCGCAGCCCCAAACACCGGGCAGCCCCAAGTTTTCAACCCATTACCGAAAGGAAATCATCATGAGCACCACCACCGTTAAGGCAACCGGCCTGACCTGCAACCACTGCGCTATGAGCGTCAGCGAAGAGGTCCGCGAAGTTCCCGGCGTGACCGGCGTGACCGTGGACGTCGTCAAGGACGGCGTCTCCACCGTGACCATTGAGCACGAGGGCACCCTCAACACCCAGGCCGTCGCAGACGCTATTGTGGAGGCTGGCTTCACCCCCGCTGTCTAGCGCGGCAGTCGGCTCGATTAGGAGTCATCATGGCTTATCCTCCGCAGTACATTGCGATGATTGTTGGCGCGGTTCGCACCCTTGTCGGCACCGAAAACATGCACCTGCGCGACGCGATTGCCCGCGTTGCCAGGCAGATGAATCTGGATGCGGCGCTGGTCGATTCGTGGGTGAAACAGAGCCCCGAATATACGGCGCGTGAAGATGCGACCGGCGCCGCGCGACGCAGCGGCACGAGCGCGAATAAGCGTTCCGTCGAGCACGAGCAGGGCGTGAAGGCGCGCGAGAAGGCGAATGCTTCGCCGTTCCCGCGAACCGCCGTGAAGCGTGCCTACGGTGTGTCTGATCGTGGCGCGAAGGTGACCGGTGTTCGCCCGCACACGACCCGCCCGGATGGGCTACCCGGCGACCACTAAGCCGCCGTAGCATTACTCGCGCCGCCGCTTTCACAGCCTCGCGGTTTTACCCGCGGCTTTCGCCCTCGCGTACTCTCGGCGCCGCACCCTGCATACTGCACCAAACACCGCTCGGGGCGGGGTCCTTCGGGGCCCCTCCCCCGGCTTGGTGTACCTTTTTCTACCCCCCCGTTTTTGAGTTTTGAGGAAGTATTGTGTCTTCTACACAGCCTTCAACAAGCACCCGTGAGCCCTCATCACAGAGTGAGCGCTCTCTTTTTAATTCCACCGGAACGACCGTAAAATCAACGGAGTCAACCCGAATTATCCACGTAGATATCCAGGGTATGACCTGCGCATCCTGCGTGGGTCGCGTGGAGCGTAAGCTCCGCAAAATCCCCGGCGTTGACCCGGCGGTGAACCTGCCCCTGGAGTCCGCGCGCGTCATCGTACCCGAGGGCGTGAGCGACGAGCAGATTGTTGAGACCATCAACAACGCCGGCTACAAGGCGCACCTCAAAAACGGCCCGCGCGCGGGTGCCGCGACTGATGCGAGCGCATCCGACGGCGGCGGTCAGCACACCACCCCGAGCATGAAGGGCGGCTTCACCGACCGCATTATCTACGCGACGATTCTGGGTGTGCCCATCTTCCTGATTTCCATGTTCCCGGCGTTCCAGTTCCCGAACTGGGGCTGGGTCGTGGCGATTCTGACCGCGCCGGTCGCGTTCTGGTGCGCCGCGCCGTTCCACCGCGCCGCGCTCATCAATGCCCGTCACGGCTCCTCCACGATGGATACGCTCGTGTCCCTCGGCGTGGTCGTGGCGTACTTCTACTCGTTGGCGCAGCTGCTCATGAACCCGGCACTGACGGCGCACGTGCATCATGCGGGTGGTAGTTTCTGGTCGATGTTTACCGGCCACCACGCGCCGCTGTACTTCGATTCGGCGTCCATGGTGACGCTGTTCCTGCTGATTGGCCGCGCAATTGAGCACCGCACCCGCCACCGCTCCTCGGATGCGCTGCGCACCCTGCTGAGCATGGGCGCGAAGGAGGCGACCCTGCTGCGCACCGATAAGCAGGGCGTGACCAAGCAGGTGCAGGTTCCGGTGGAGGACCTCATGCCGGATGACCTGTTCCTGGTGCGCCCGGGCGAGAAGATTGCGACGGACGGCGTGGTGGTCGAGGGTACCTCCGCGGTGGATGCGTCCCTGCTGACCGGCGAGTCTGTGCCGGTGGAGGTGCATCCGGGCGATACGGTCACGGGTGCCACGGTGAACACTTCGGGTTCGTTGACGGTGCGCGCCACCCGCGTGGGCGCCGAGACGACCCTGGCGAAGATGGGTGAGCTGGTGGCGAGCGCGCAGGAGACGAAGGCTCCTATTGCTCGCCTGGCGGACCGTGTTTCTGCGGTGTTTGTGCCGGTGATTTTGACGATTTCGGCGCTGACTCTGATCGGCTGGTGGCTGATTTCCGGTGACGGTGCGGCGGCGTTCAACGCGGCGGTGTCGGTGCTGGTGGTGGCGTGCCCGTGCGCCCTGGGCTTGGCGACTCCGACGGCTCTGCTGGCGGGTACGGGTCGCGGCTGGCAGTTGGGCATTTTGATTCGTAATGCTCAGGTGCTGGAGGCGACGAGCACGGTTGATCGCGTGGTGCTGGATAAGACCGGTACCGTGACGACCGGCGAGATGTCCGTGGCGTTCTACGGCACCTTTGGTGACTACGAGTCGGCGGGTGACCTGGCCGGTATTTCGCCGGATTCCGCCGGTTCCAAGAACGAGCGTTCCCTGTCTGTTCTGCGTGATGCAGCCGCCGTGGAGGCGCTGAGCGAGCACCCGATTGCCCGCGCAATTGCCGGTTTTGCCCGCGAACAGGGCGTACTTGCTGAGGGTGCTTCGGCACCGAGCGTGAGCGACTTCGAGGGTGTTCCCGGAGGCGTGCGCGGCGTGCTGAGCGGCGCGGGTGACGGTGCCGAGAACGGCGCCTCCCGACTGGTTGTTGTGGGTACTCCCGAGTACCTGCAGGCGGCGGGTGCGCAGCTGAGCGAGGGCCAGTTGGCGCTGCTGGATCAGGCTCGCCGGGCGGGTCTGACGACCGTGGTCGTCGCCCGCGGCGAGGCTCCGAACGGTGAAGCCCCGAACACCACCTCCTCTCTGCAGCCGGTCGGCATGATTTCGGTTGCCGACACCCCCAAGCCGGAGGCTGCAGAGACCATGGCACAGCTGCGTGAGCTCGGCCTGGAGCCGATCCTGCTCACCGGTGACGCCCCGCAGGTTGCGCAGGCGGTCGCCTCGCAGGTCGGCATTTCGGCTGAGAACGTGTACGCCGGCGTGACCCCGGAGGGTAAGTCGCAGGTGGTTGAGAAGTTGCAGGCCGCCGGTCACCGCGTGGCGATGGTCGGCGACGGCGTGAATGACGCCCCGGCGCTGGCTCTTGCGGAGCTGGGCATTGCGATGGGTTCGGGCACGGACGTTGCCGCGGAGGCTGCCGATATTGTGCTGACCCGCTCGGATATTGCCTCGGTGGTGACGGCGCTGCGCCTCTCCCGCGCTACGCTGCGCACCATTAAGTCGAACCTATTCTGGGCGTTCGCCTACAATACGGTGGCTATTCCGGTCGCCGTGGCGGGCCTGCTGAACCCGATGATTGCGGGTGCGGCTATGGCGTTTAGTTCGGTGTTTGTGGTGCTGAATTCTATGCGTCTGACGGCGTTTAGGAAGTAGCGCCCTGCCGTTGTACAGAATGAATTGCCGCGTGCGATTTCAAACCGCGCGATTTCAAACGAAAAATTCAAAAGCATATCTCGCCGTGCTTTTCGCACGGTAAAAGATATAAAGAAATGCACCGCCCGTGTAAAGGCGGTGCATTTCTTTATATTTAGTTTTCACGGGCGGCGGCTTGAACGCCTAGCTTGAACAACGAACTCAAAAGCCTGGCTCAAACGCCTCGCCCGAAAGCCCGAGCTCAACAGCACGAGCTCAGCAGCCCGGCAAAACCTCGCCGAGAACCGGGCAGAACCTTATGCCCAGGTCACCAGGTCCTCGATGGAGCGGCGGCTCTTCGGGGCAATCTCGCGGGCACGGTAACCGAAGGTCACAGCAACGGACACGCCGTACTCCTCCGGGTCGAACAGGCCGGCAGAAGTGAGCAGCTCGTTCACTGCGTCGTAGTTCATACCCTCAATGGGGCAGGAGTCGATGCCGAGCATTGCGGCGCCGGTCATCATGTTACCCAGGGCGATGTAGGTCTGCTTGGATGCCCAGTCGAAGAGCGCGCGGTCGCTTTCCAGGACCTTCATGTCGTTCTTCTGGAAGTTACCGTAGCGTTCGAGTGCGGCCTCCATCTGCTCCTCGGTGAGATTGCGGCTTTCGAGGGTGCGGCGCATCCACGGGGTGTCGTAGCGCAGGCCCTTCTTCGCCAGCAGAACAACCAGGTGGCTTGCGTCGTCGAGGGCGCCCGCCATGCCCCAGGCGATCGGCTTGAGCTTTTCGCGCAGTTCGGGGTCCTGGATGACCAGGAACTTCCACGGCTCGGTGCCGACGGAGCTGGGCGACAGGCGCGCAAATTCGAGGATTGCGGCGAAGTCTTCGTCGCTGATGCGGCGGTCGGGGTCGTAGGCGCGGGTTGCGCGGCGGCGGGCGAAAATTTCGAGGGCTTCTTCGCGGGTTACGGTCACGGTTTCATCCTTTGCATGAGGGTTTCAATACCCTGTCATGCTACACCCGCGGAGGGTGCGGGCGGTCTAATTGTGAGCCATTACGCCCAGAGCACGTATGCGCGAAGCAATCAGTCTCGAGGGGTTTAGGGAGGGGTTTAGGCACCGGCTTTCATCCACACATCCGAGGAGGCGCGGCGACCGAAAATGACCGCGCGGATTCCTTGGAAGTACAGAATATACGCCGCCCACAAGCCGCAATACCCGGTCAGCGCATCCATGGTGCCGTTGCCGACCGCCCAGTGCAGCCCGAGCATGACGGGCACGTACATGACGAGCATGATGAAGCAGCCGATTGCCAGGTATTTCACGTCCTGCGCGCCCATGAGGATACCATCCAGGGTGAACACGTACGCGGCGATGGGCTGGCCGAGCGCAATGATGACGGTGGCGATGGTGAAGAGGAACGCCACCTGCGCATCCTTAGTGAATAGCCAGGAACCGAAGAAGCCGATGAGCGGGCAGATCATGCCGGTAATCACGCCGTAGATGAGGCTCATGCGCAGCAGCCGGTTTTTCAGCTGACGCACCTTCACGCGCTCGGATTCTACGTTAAGGTCGCGTTCGCCGAGTTCCTTGCCGAGTAGCGCCTGGGCGGCGATGGCAAGGGAGTCCAGGGCGTAGAGGAAGAGGTTAAATACGCCCATGCCGAGCTGGTAGGCGGCGGTGTGTTCGGTGCCGAATCGTGCCACGACGAACACGGTCAGCAGGGAGGCGATGCGCATGGACAGGGTGCGTAGCATGAGCCAGGAGCCGAGCGAGAGCACCGAACGCATGCCGGCAACGTCGGGTGCCCAGCGGACGGCGTGCTCGCGGGTGCCGCGCATCATGACCACGCCGAGCGCGGCAGCCATGCCCCACTGGGTGAGGGAGGTGCCGGTCGCCGAACCGGCGACACCCCAGCCGACCGGGTAGATGAGCAGCCAGTTCAGCGCAATGTTCACGAGCGTGCCGACCGTGGCAACTTTGAGCGGGGTGACGGTGTCTTGCAGCCCGCGGAGCGTGCCGACCTGCGCGAGGATTATCATCATCGGCGGGATGCCCCAGAGCGAGTGGTGCAGGTAGTCGAGGGCGTAGCTGATGGTTTCGTCGGTTGCGCCGAGGCCGCGCAGTAGCGGGTCTGCGAAGGCGTATCCGGCAATCATGAGGAGCATGCCGAGGCCGAATGCGACCCACACGCCGTCCATGCCGATCTGCCAGGCGCGGCGCAGGTTCTTCTCGCCGAACGCGCGCGCCACGGCGGGCGTGACGGAGTAGGCGAGGAAGTTCATGAGGCCCACGACCGTGGTGACGAGCGTGGCGGCGATGCTCATGCCCGCGAGTTCTGCCTTGCCGAGTTGGCCGATGAGGGCGGAGTCGGTGAGCACGAAGATGGGTTCGGCGATGAGCGCGCCGAAGGCGGGTACGGCGAGGGCGAGGATGCGCCGGTTCAGCGAAGGCTCGGCGGTGTTGGCACTGGGGTTCGCGGTGTTCTTCGCTAGCGCACCGGGTGCGGTGCTACCGGGTTCAGTATTCTGGTGCTTCTGTGTGCTCATCCCTCTAGGCTACTCCCCACCGCCGCGGCGGGTGTCTGCGCGCGGGGTGGGGTGCACTCCGTGAGATGCGCTTTAGGCGCCTCGGCCGCGTAGTTCGTCGAGGGCGCGGCGTTCCTTCTTGGTGGGGCGGCCGCTGCCTCGTTCGCGTTTGGCGACCGGCGGCATGGAGAGGTAGGCGGGGCGCGGGCCGGAGAGGTCTTCGTAGCAGGTGACGGCGATGGGTGCGCCTACGCGTTTGACGAGGAGCTTTTCAACTTTGAAGACGCGTTCCCAGCCGGGGTAGCGGACCTTGACGATGTCACCTTTTTTGAGTTTTTGGGAGGGTTTGGCGGGTGCGTCGTTGACGCGCACGTGGCCGCCTTTACATTCGTCGGCGGCGAGGGAGCGGGTTTTAAAGATGCGCACCGACCAGAGCCAAAGGTCGAGCCTGGCGCTGGTTAGTGTGGTGGTGTCTTCTGTGGTCATGTGTTCATTGTGGCGCGAGGCGGGCGGGGCACCAAATCAGGTGCGCCCGCCTACCCGTCCTGCGCTTGCGCTGTTTTCGCGCTGTTTTTGCGGTGATTCTGCAGTAATTCCGCCGTATTTTTGCCGGGGCTGAGCCGTGACCCGCGCAAACCCACCATGCGGCAGAAAATTTTCTGCTGCACGCACCAGCCTATTGAGCACGAACTAGCCTCCACTAGGGGTATTGTTAAGTCACCTTCTCAAGAAGTGTTCTCAAGGCCACCTAGTTCACGTGGTCTACGGGGGTTGTGGCCGCGACGCCACGGGCTCCCTGTAACAGATTGGATATACACCATGTCTAACCACCGCACAAGCTCTACCGGCAGTGCAGGGTCTACCCGCTATACAGCGTCTACCGGCGCAAGGCGTAACTTTGCGCGAGCTGCCGCCGCAATCCTGCTGGGCCTCACGCTCTCCTCGTGCTCTTTCGGTCCTACGTTGGAGAAGGATGAAAGCGCCCGAGCAATCTTCGACGTAGAAAATGACCAGGTGATTCTACCCCTGGATGCATACGACACCACCGGTAAGGACGAATACTTTACCAAAGCCCTTGAGCTCGCCCGCAAAAAGTGCTTTGCCGAACACGGGCAGCACTACAAGATGTTTGTCCGCACCGAGGGATCCGGCAGGAACCTCGGCAGGACCTACGGAATCTGGAACGTTGAGTACGCCCAAAAATACGGCCTCCACAAGAGCGAAGACTCGAATACGCTGGATTTGTCCTCCCCTGCGCCCTCATCCGACCCCGGGAAGGATGTCAGCACCGAATGCTATCAGCGCGCCCACAATGAGATGAAGCAAATTGGAGAGATCCCATTCGGCTCCGATACGTATAGGCGTGTGGAGAACGACGTTCGAAACGCCGCAGGCGATAGACAGCTCAAAAAATCCCTCGACGACGAGTGGAAGCGATGCGTCAAGGACAAGGGTCTCACCCCCGATAGCGAGATGACCGTCAAGGAAGAAAAGAACATTCCTCAGAGCAACACCCCCTCCGAAG
>ERZ773027.1526-NODE-1526-length-12155-cov-3.314463_pt1 | contig 12155 bp, 7 predicted proteins | sample MGYA00511032_ERZ773027 | MGnify/ENA primary metagenome ERZ773027 (study PRJEB29015, sample SAMEA2738138) | human oral metagenome | biome: human oral; feature: human-associated habitat; material: saliva | place: China | collected 2190 ... | reverse complement strand
ATGGAAAAATGGCAGGCCGAGTTCTTTAACAAGACGGTTAACGACATCATGACCACCAATCCTAAGATTGTGTTGCCAACGACAAGGATTGCCGATATACAACAGATAATGCAGAAATACAAAATACACACGGTACTCGTGGCAGATGAAAATGAAAGGCTTGTTGGCATTGTAGACCATTACCGATGCATGCTGTAAGGTCTCTGCAACACTTAACGAATTATGATTGAACCATCGAGAATACGTTCGCTCATTTTCTTCTGTTTATTATCGTTGGCTGCCTTTTCACAAGGTAGCGACTCGCTTATCGTGCAGCAGATGCGCGAAGAAGGGGTTAAGTTCTCACACAACAACTCAGTGGTGTTGCTTACTACTGGTCAAGAGAAGTTCGACGACATGTTTGCTGCCATTGATAGGGCAAGAAGTAGCGTTCATTTAGAGTACTTTAATTTTAGGAACGATTCCATTGCTGATTGTCTTTTCGACCTTCTTGCAAAGAAAGCATGCGAAGGGGTGAAGGTGCGTGCATTGTTTGATGGCTTTGGAAATGATTCTAATAATCGGTCTTTGAAGAAAAAGCATCTTCGTGCATTGCGCGAAAGAGGGATAGAGATATACGAATTCGACCCTGTTCAATTCCCTTGGGTAAATCATGTTTTTCATCGCGACCACCGTAAAATTGTTGTTATAGACGGCAATGTGGCGTATACAGGGGGCATGAATGTGGCCGACTATTATATCAAAGGCACCGAAGTTGTGGGAAGTTGGCGAGATATGCATTGTCGAATAGAAGGGCAAGAGGTGAACACTTTGCAGGCTATCTTTATTAAGATATGGAACAAAGTAACCCGTCAGAATGTGCATGGAGCGGAATATTATCGCGGTAATGACAGCTTGGATTACTTTGATAACCTCAAACCCGATACCTGTAAATCGGCAGGAAATAAAATGGTGGGTATTATAAATCGCGAACCACGCACATCAAATAAAATCATTCGCAGTTTCTATACCAAAGCCATCAATGCTAGTAAAGATAGTATCAAGCTTATTAATCCTTATCTCACCCTAAATAGAACTTTGAAAAAAGCTTTGCGTAATGCGGTTAAACGTGGTGTGAAAGTCGAGGTAATGGTGTCTACTCATAGTGATATCCCACTAACACCAGATTGTGTTTTCTATAATGTTCATAAGTTAATGAAGCAAGGCGTAATTGTGTGGATGTACCAACCGGGCTTTCATCATACGAAGGTTATCATGGTTGATGGTAAGTTTTGTACTGTAGGCAGCGCTAATCTCAATGCACGCAGTTTGCGATTTGATTATGAAGAGAATGCGATTATTGTGGATAAAGAAACGACACAGCAATTGTCAAACTTGTTTGATAAGGATAAAGCCGATAGTTTTAGGCTCACTTCCGAAACATGGAATAAATTTAGAACGCCTTGTCAGAAGTTTGTTGGTTGGTTTGCTCATCTTCTAGCACCTTGGTTATAACTAGGGTTTAAATAGTTGTTGATGGAAGTTATAAAGCGCATTTCGATCAACCCACGGCTGATTGATGTAATTTGTAACTTCAATATCTTGCGGAACTGCATGTTTTTTCGTAATTTTGCGCATTATTTGGGTATACAAAATAACTTTACATAAATGAACATTTCATACAAATGGCTGAAAGAGTATGTTGATTTCAACCTCACTCCGCAAAAGACGGCAGAGGTTCTTACCTCTTGTGGCCTTGAAGTAGACTCTCTTGAAGAGGTTCAAACCATCAAAGGTGGTTTGAAAGGACTGTATGTGGGCGAAGTACTCACATGCGAAGCTCATCCAAACTCCGATCACTTACACATCACAACGGTTGACCTCGGAAAGGGTGAACCTTCGCAAATCGTGTGTGGCGCCCCTAATGTGGCTGCCGGACAAAAGGTTATTGTGGCCGATGTGGGTGCTGTGCTTTACGATGGTGATAACGAATTTGTTATTAAGAAATCGAAATTGCGTGGCGTAGAGAGCTTCGGTATGATATGTGCAGAAGACGAAATTGGAGTTGGAAATGCTCACGATGGTATCATTGTGTTGCCTGCCGATGCAAAAGTGGGACAGCCTGCTGCTGAATATTATAACCTTGAGAGTGACTGGCTCATCGAAATTGATATTACTGCTAATCATGCCGATGCATTAAGTCATTATGGTGTAGCACGTGATTTATATGCTTGGCTGGTGCAGAATGGTTACGAAACAACCTTGAAACGCCCATCATGCGATGCGTTCAAAGTTGATAATAACAACCTTCCTATAGCTGTTACTATCGAGAATACTGACGCTTGCAAGCGTTATGCTTGTGTTTCAATCACAGATTGCGAGGTAAAAGAAAGTCCTGAATGGCTGCAGAACAAATTGCGTACCATTGGCTTGCGTCCTATAAACAACATTGTAGACATTACTAATTATGTTATGATGGCTTATGGTCAGCCCATGCATTGCTTTGATGCAGATATGGTTAAGGGCCATCATATAATCGTAAAGACACAACCTGAGGGTACTAAGTTTGTTACACTTGATGGTGAAGAACATACCTTAGGTGCTACCGACCTTAGCATTTGCAATGCCGAAGAACCAATGTGTATTGCAGGAGTGTTTGGTGGTAAGGGTAGTGGAACTTACGAAACAACTCGCAATGTAGTTTTAGAAAGTGCCTATTTCCATCCCACATGGATTAGAAAAAGTGCACGTCGCCATGGGCTTAGCACAGATTCTAGCTATCGTTTTGAACGAGGTATCGACCCCAATGGTACTGTTTATGCGCTTAAGCAAGCTGCCATTTTGTGCAAAGAGTTGGCTGGCGGTAAAATTTCAATGGATATTAAGGACGTTTATCCTGAACCTATTGCAGACTTCGATGTTGATTTGAGGTATGACTACGTGTCGCAACTCATAGGCAAAGAAATAGGAAATGATGTTATCAAAAGCATTGTTACGAGCTTGGGTATGCAGATTCAGCAAGAATCTAGCGAGGGTTTAATGTTGAAAGTTCCTTCGTATCGCGTTGACGTTCAACGTCCATGTGATGTGGTAGAAGACATTCTTCGTATCTATGGATACAACAATGTTGAAATTCCTACACAGCTTAAGAGTTCGTTAACAGTTCTGGGCGACGAGGATAAAGAACACAAATTGGAAACGCTTATTGGCGAACAACTCGTGGGTGCTGGATTTAATGAAATCCTTAATAACTCGTTAACCAAGGTGAATTATTACGAAGGACTTAACTGTTATACAGAAGAAACTTGTGTAAAGTTGATGAATCCGCTAAGTACCGACTTGGGTATGATGCGTCAAACACTGCTCTTTGGCGGATTAGAGAGTGTATCTCGTAATGCTAACAGGCAAAATCAGAACTTGCGCTTCTTCGAGTTTGGCAATTGTTATCATTATTGTCCTGAGAAGGCCAACGAAGAATGCCCTGTTAAGGCTTATACAGAAGAGAAGCATTTGGGACTTTGGGTTACTGGAAAACGTGTAGAAGGCTCGTGGCTTCATCCCGATGAGCAATCTTCTTTCTATGAGTTGAACGGTTATGTACAAAATATTTTCGCTCGACTCGGTGTTCCTGCTGGTCTTCTAGTTTACGAAACCAGTGAAAACAACATCTTCTCTTATGCAATGAAGGTTATGAATAGGGGAGGAAAAGTTGTTGCCGAACTGGGTTATGTTGCAGATGGTATCCTTAAAAATTTTGGTTTGAATAACCAAGTGTTCTTTGCAGACCTGAATTGGACTACTATCATGAAGATGGTGAGCAAGAAAGATGTTGAATTTAAGGAAATAAGTAAGTTCCCCGCTGTAAGTCGCGATCTCGCTTTGTTGCTTGATAAGTCTGTGTTATTTAAGGATGTTGTGGCTGTAGCTACGCAAACAGAGAAGAAATTACTCAAGAAGGTTGAGCTGTTTGATGTGTACGAGGGCAAAAACTTGCCTGAAGGAAAGAAGAGTTATGCTGTAAATTTCATATTGCAAGATGAGAATGCCACGCTAAAAGACAAGCAGATTGAAGCGATTATGCAGAAACTAATTGCCAACCTTAAAGACAAACTTGCTGCTGAATTGCGTTAATGGCTTTGTGTCAATAGTGTAACGCATTATAGTTAAATACAAAAATAACGAATAAAAGATAACATAATGGGTGGGAAAGGGAGTTCCCTTGCTTAGTTTTAGCGTTAAAATCGCGTCATTGTATTCTTAGTTATGTCTCACTCTTAAACGCACAATCCTATGGGAAGAGCATTTGAATATCGCAAAGCTGCGAAAATGAAAAGATGGGGTCATATGGCCCGTACGTTTACAAAGATAGGTAAACAAATCGCCATTGCCGTAAAAGCTGGTGGTCCTGAGCCTGAAAATAACCCTACATTAAGGGCTATTATTGCTAATGCTAAGCGTGAAAATATGCCTAAAGATAATATCGAAAGGGCTATTAAAAACGCCATGGGCAAGGACCAAAGTGAATACAAAGTGGTTACATACGAGGGATATGGTCCTCATGGTGTTGCCATTTTAGTTGATACTCTCACCGATAACACCACGCGTACTGTTGGCGATGTTCGTTCGGTGTTCAACAAGTTTAATGGCAACTTGGGCACCTCTGGTTCACTTTCATTCCTTTTTGATCATAAATCTGTGTTCACTTTCAAGAAAAAAGATGGACTTGAGATGGATGAATTGATACTCGATCTTATTGATTATGGTGTTGAAGACGAATTTGATGAAGATGAAGAAACGAACGAAATCACCATCTATGGCGCTCCAACAAGCTTTGGAGAAATTCAAAAACACCTTGAAGCTGAAAGCTTCGAAGTTACTGGTGCCGAGTTTACTTACATCCCTAACGACCTAAAAGAGGTAAGCGATGAAGAGCGCGAGACAATCGACAAGATGGTTGAACGCCTTGAAGACTTCGACGACGTGCAAACGGTTTACACTAATATGAAGTAACGTAGGGTTGTATTGTCTTAGTTGTGCTTCGGCTTTTGGCTAACTAATTTAGCTTTGTAGCAAAGAAGTAAAATATTAAAGGTTACGCGAGTTTGGATTATTCCCTGCTCGCATAACCTTTTTTCGTGAATTTTCTTAGCTTAGAATGGTTCTTTATTACATTTTGTCCTTGTTTTTGTTATAAAGTGTTTGCCTTTTGTTTTATTTCAAAAGAGTTTTCCTTCCATTAATGATGTATACACCTTTTGACAGTGCATTTCTTTTCAAGGCCATTCTTTGTCCATTAAGGTTATAGATAATTTCAGGTTGAGGGTTATAGTTATTTTGTATTATTGTTTTTTCAATTCCATTTGTGGTCTTATTAATCACAATTGTTTTGCCTTCTGCATTACCAATATTACAGAAATATCCCTTAAAAGCTTTTAATTGTTGATTTCCATAAAATGGTTGTAGCTTATATTGCTTGTTGATATAATAGCTTGCTGTTGGAGGAGTGGTAACATTAAGTGTTCCCACGAATGGCTTGTTGCCATTTTCCTGCTGTGTTTTCACTCGTGTTTGAGGTATAAATATAGTCTCCATGTCGGTCTGAGGTTTCACTAAATAGGCTTCCCCGGCCACCATTCCATTGTTAGTATGTTCAAAAATCACTTCTTCTCCCTTTATGTCAACAAATGTAGCAACAATAGCTGTTTTTCCAAACACAGCTTTTACCTCGGTGTCTGTGAGTGTAACTGGGAGTGAAAGCGTGTTATACACTTCTTGTTTAAGGGAGTGTTTAATATTAATATTTACGTTTTGCGCATCCCCGTATATGTTTGTCTTATCGTCATAAAAGTTAATTGTCACGTCTTGAAAAGTGATGGGATAGAGCAAGAGGGTAGAACCTTGCTTTGCAACAATGGCTTCGCATTCCACTTCAGCACCATCATATACTTGGCACTTAGTGCCAGTACTCAAGTTGGCAAGTTGAACGTTCTTGTTTGGTACGAATGTTGTGCGCACCCATTTGTTAATATGTGCCGACAGCTGTTCGCTGGCTACGTATATGGCTTCAATCTTTTTTCTCGATATCTTTTTAATAGACATCTTCTCTATCCTTTTGATAGTGGGTAATCCAGCGTTATCTTCGTAAGCCCCGCGCACTTCGCAAGAAACAACGTCGCCTCTTTGCCACGAACCACTTTCTGTAAGAAGCATTCTTATCAATGCTGTATTATCTTCAACAAACAATTCCATGCCATTACATCCCAAAACAGTGGCATTATTCAGGCTCAACGTCGCCACCTTATTATCTTCCATTTTTTTAAAACTGGCAATGTCGGTAATGGTTTCTTCTGTTTTAGGCTTGTTTTCATCAGGCTTCGTGTCAGGTTGTCCACCTTCTTCCTCATAATCCACATCAATGCTTTCTAATGCAAAGGTTTTACCTTTAGGCGGATAGAAGTAGAAACTCATTTCTTTTGCAGAGCCTTTCCACATATTGTCTTTGTCTAATGTGCCATTAGTTATATTTATTTCATCTTTTTCAGGTATCGGCTCTTTACTCGATTTAAGAAAATGGCAAGTAATTTTCTTAATCGTTTTCTCGGCTTTGAGCGTTATGGCGTTGCCATTATACAGGCGTACATATCCATAGTTTGAAGGTGTGGTTTTACCTTCGCCTTTACTGAACACCAACAAAACATGCTCTCCGTTGATAGAAGTAACAGATCTACCCATGTTGCTTTTTCCTTTCGGTAGAAGTTTAGTCAAGTCTATGTTCTCAGCATGAAGCGCAAGGGTGCAGCAAATGCAGGTTAGCAATAACGCGATTGCTTTTCCATATAGTTTCCTCATGGTAGTTTATTTATTTGTATTAGTTAGTAATGCAAATATAGTTTGTTTGAAAAATATTTACAAACTATTTTGCGATTTTAATTCTGAAAAATAAACAAATTTAACAAATCAGAGTCCCAGTGGGACAATATTAAGGTATTAACGAATACAACTTTGAGCTGCGTTTATAGGTAAATGGGATGAAATCAGTTTCTTTTTACGCTTTCTTAAGTCTTAATATCACAAGAAAGACAACAAGTTGGGAGGAGAAAAGAAAACCTCTTTGTGTTGATATTTTTAAAACTCAACGCTTTTTGCATTTTTTGTATAGTTCGCCCAATTCAGTTCGTGGCATCCCCATTCGCGTAAGCTGGTTTAGTTCACGCATCGCCTCATCATATCGTTTTAAGTCAATCAGAACTTCCACCTTAAATATATAATATTCGATGTTTTTATTGTCTCTCTTTATGGCTTCTTCATAATCATAAAGTGCTAATTCAAGCAAACCTCGTTCGTGTTCTATTCCAGCCCTTGCAGCGTAAGCCAGTGCTTTGTTGGGGTGCAAGCTGATAAGTCTATTGGCCAGGTCTAGTGCTTCAGTGTGTCGTTTCATCTTTTGGTTAACCAAAGCAAGCGCCAAAAGAGCCTCAAAATTACCTGGTATGCGGTTAAGAATATGCTCGTAATCGTTTTTAGCGAGGTCGTAACGGCGCATTCTTTCGTACGCAAATGCTCTGAAATATAAGGCGGTGGCATTGTTAGGGAATAGAGTTAAGATATTGTCATATTCTTCTTTGGCATATTGCCATTGTTCCAACTGAAGGTTCAAGGCTGCTTTTCTTAATCGCAACTCTATCGAGTCTGGGTGCAAGTCGGCCTCTCTAGCCAGCACAACAATGCTGTCGCGCAGTTCTTTTTTTGTCTGTGCAATAGTATTCACGACTACATTGGTGGTCAATAAGGCCAATAATATTATTCTTTTCATGTAAGAATTTGTTGTGTGGAGTATGTGTTTGTTTGCCAATTTTCTTGTATGGGCATATTATTATGCCGTAGTGCTTTATATGCACATCATTAGAAAGGCATCGGTTCGTCGTTCATTCTCGAGACGATAAGTCCACCGCCATCGTCGGGCAGTGCAGGTTGCGTTGACGAATTATCTGGGTTATCAAACCTCGTATATTGTCCTTTAAAAGTAAGCAGCACATCTCCTGTAGCACCTTTACGGTGTTTGGCAATAATAATTTGTGCCATGCCGTGCAAGTCGTTTCCCTTTTCGTCTTCAAAGATATGGTAATATTCGGGGCGATGCACAAACAACACCATATCGGCATCCTGCTCAATGGCACCCGATTCGCGCAAGTCGCTCAATTGTGGGCGTTTTCCTTCAAGTCCTTCTCGGCTTTCTACATTACGACTAAGCTGCGAAAGGGCTATAACGGGAATGTTGAGCTCTTTAGCCAAACCCTTCAACGAGCGACTGATGGTAGACACTTCTTCTTGTCTACTGCCAAATTTCATGCCGTTAGCGTTCATCAGCTGCAAATAGTCAATCATGATAACACCCACCCCTTTTTCTCTAACAAGTCGGCGAGCCTTTGTTCTCAGTTCAAAAACAGATAGTCCTGGCGTATCGTCTACATATACAGGTGCGCCTTGCAGATTACGTAGTCGTTTGTCCAGTCGGTCCCATTCGTCGGGAGTTAGTTGTCCGTTAAGTATTTTACTACCCACAATCTCGCACACGTTAGAAATAAGACGGTTAACCAATTGCACGTTGTTCATTTCAAGCGAGAAGAAGCCGATGGGTACTTGAGCGTCAACTGCGATATTTTTTGCCAAACTAAGTGCAAACGATGTTTTACCCATCGCAGGGCGACCAGCAATAATAATAAGGTCTGAGGGTTGCCATCCCGAAGTAATTTCGTCGAGTTTGGTATAGCCAGTAGGCACACCAGTCATGCCACCGCTATTTGCCGAAGCCTTTTGCAATATGTCTATGGCTTGCTTTATCACAGGGTCAATCTGTGTAAAGTCTTGTCGCATATTTTTTTGCGAAAGTTCAAATAATGCCCCTTCGGCTTCTTGCATCAGGTTTTCCACGTCAATACTCTCGTCAAAAGCCTTAGTTTCGATGTTGCTAGCAAAAGAAATTAGTTGTCTTGCTAAAAATTTGTGTGCAAGGATGGCTGCATGGTATTCGATATGGGCCGAAGAAGCCACCTGCGAGCTAAGTTCCACCACATAGGGAGCACCGCCAACGTCGTCTATTGTTCCGTCGCGTTTCAACTGTTCGGTAACAGTCATAATGTCAACAGGTTTCTCATCCATGTTGAGCGACCTGATGGCTGTGTATATCTTTTGGTGTCGGGGTTCGTAAAAGGTTTCGGGGTGAAGCAGTTCGCTCACCACAGCAAAGGCATCTTTGTCTATCATCAAAGCGCCCAGAACCACTTTTTCCAAGTCGGTGGCTTGCGGCGGAAGGTGTCCGTAGGTGTTGTCAACTGGGGCAGGCTTCCTTGTTCTCCTGTTTGTATTGCTAGCTTCGGCCATGTTTTTTATTTATTTTGTGCGTCCTTCCCCATGTTGTGGGGGCGATTGTCGTTTAATATAAACTTGTTTCTGTGCAACTTCTCTCTATTTTGGTGGGTTCTACATCGTCCACATGCTGTTTTGCAGTTGTGATATCAAGTTTGTATGCGCTTTATTGGGTTTATTTGCTTACGCTATTTAGGTGCCAAGTGCGCTATTCAATGTAGAACACGGCTACAAATGTAGCAAAAAAAATGCGATTATCATGCCTCGTTCAGCAAAACCTGTAGTCAATAGCTGCATTGTTTGCTTTGGTTTTGGGGTATAAGGATTGGTCTTGGCAATTATTCCTATCAATATGTGTTGTTTAAATTGTAAAATAAATGCACTAAAATTTAACATTGTGAGCGCTTTCTTTTTCACCAATTGTCTACTCGCTTGCATATAAACGATTCTCGCGAAGGTTTAATTGAAAAAAAATACGATTACTGCTTGAATGTTGCAATTGGAGTTTTTTGTACAATAAACCGAAAGTTATGCTTAAATATCGGCAATTAGTACCAAAACACTGTGCAATATGGTGCAAAACGCAACGCGTTTTGCTGCTAAATGCAGTGTAATATGCTGCTAAATGCAGTGTAAACTCGTGCTAAATGCAATGCATTTTGGTGCAAAACGCATATGTTTAGCTACAAAGTTTCATAAAAGTGGGATGTAGCGACGATTGAAAGAAGAGTAAACTCTGTTATTTTTATGCTAAACAGACTAGAAAAAGTTGTGTTTTAGTGGTAAAATGCTGTTTCTGTTCTGGTGAAAAATTTCAGGTTAAGCACCAAATAGAAATGCTTAAATGTACAAAATGCAGATATTGTGCTCAAAATTGGCTTAAGAAATTAATGCCGAAGGGGGAAAAAGGGGTAAAATCTATGCTATATAACATCAGTTTTCTCTAGAAGGAGTGGAAAATAAATGTATGTTTTGTAAAGAAAGATTACTGAATTAACAGATGTAAATTAAGCTATTTACAGTATTCCCCCAAAAGTCTTACTAACCATTTTATGATACCTATAAGTAAGGGCACGACTTGGTAGGGTGGAATATGGCTACCTTAAGATAATTGTTTGCCTTATCATGCAATTGCGTAAAAATCGGTTATGTTGTCTAAATTTGATTTATTTCATCCTTAAATATGCTGTTTGTTTCTATCGATGATAACTAGAAGTATTGAACAAGTGTTGTGGCTAGATTTGACCTATTATAAGCACGCTCACAGGTTGGGCTGTTTCAATGTGTTTTAATCCCTCTAATGTGTATTATTGTACGTAGGAGCTTATCCATTTGATGCTCTTTGTTTGCCTTTGGGGGAAGATTGTGTATTGATTGGCTTTCAAATCAATTGCAATACAATCAATTTCACTTGTAGTTCTTTCTTACAAGTGCTAAAATGTAGAATTGTTGTTGCAATCTATCGAATTGTTCGAAAATGTATTATCTTTGCAAGGTAAACAATTAAGACAACTTATGATTACATTTCCTTGCGCAAAAATAAACTTAGGATTGAATATCGTGGCCAAACGAGAAGATGGTTTTCACGATTTAGAAACTGTTTTCTATCCCGTACCGTTAACCGATGCCCTTGAGGTGAAGCTGATGGACGAGCATTTCCCCTCTGAAGTGGCTTGCGACTTGAAGATTACGGGTAATGCCATTGATGGCGACGAACAACAGAACCTTGTGTGTAAGGCTTATAACCTGTTGTCTCGCGATTTTTCAATTCCGCGCATTCATGCACATCTTTATAAACGTATACCCTCCCAAGCAGGTCTTGGAGGTGGATCTAGTGATGCTGCGTTTATGATAAGATTGCTCGACGAACGTTTTAGGTTAAACATTGGCAATGCTGAAATGGAACGTTATGCTGCGCAGTTGGGGGCTGATTGTGCTTTTTTTATCACAGCCGAACCCTCGTTTGCTACTGGTAAAGGTGAAATTCTTGCGCCGGTTGATACTCCTCAACACAATCTCAATGGGTATTACCTAGCTATTGTTAAGCCTCCTGTGGCTGTTTCAACTGCAGACGCTTTTAAAAACATTGCACCCAAACGACCTCTTAAATGTTGTCGAGATATTGTAAGGCAGCCAATAGGCACATGGAAAGAGCAGCTAACCAATGATTTTGAGCAAACTGTTTTTGCTGTTTATCCTCAATTAGCTGATATTAAGCGTACGCTATATGCGCAAGGAGCGTTGTATGCACAGATGTCGGGAAGTGGCAGTTCTATCTTTGGGCTGTTTAATCAACAGCCCAACGAGATAGAAAAGCTTTTTTCGGATGCATTTGTGTTTGTTACGAAGCTTTAGTCCTTATCTTAATTCTTGTTTCTTAAGTCACTTCAGATAAGCCTCAGTAGGGGGTGAGAAAAATCAAGGTACTATCCTAAAAAGTGTGTAAGCTTCATTTGATTATTACTTTTTTATAGGGAATACAAAGATAAGACAAACAATGGGCTTACACACTTTTTAGGGCAGAAGCAAATGGTGTAAGCTCCCCTGCAAAGGGTTTTACCATACAAGGCGTAAAGTGAAAACGTAGGTGGGGAAAAACAAAGAAATCGCTGCAAGGTATAACTTTGCAGCGATTTCTTATTATCTAAGTCCTCAAGGTAATGGCCTATTGGCTTATTTATGATTTTGCGGAAGATGAGGGATTCAAACCCCCGATACCCGGAAAGGGTATACCGGATTTCGAGTCCAGCGCATTCGATCACTCTGCCAATCTTCCTTTATTAGCGATGCAAAGGTAAAAAAAATGTATG
>ERZ773027.1523-NODE-1523-length-12162-cov-18.915338_pt1 | contig 12162 bp, 7 predicted proteins | sample MGYA00511032_ERZ773027 | MGnify/ENA primary metagenome ERZ773027 (study PRJEB29015, sample SAMEA2738138) | human oral metagenome | biome: human oral; feature: human-associated habitat; material: saliva | place: China | collected 2190 ... | reverse complement strand
CTTACATCGTTCATTACAAGGAGACACTCGACGTTAACAACGAGGCTCCTATGACCATCGCTATGACTTTCTCTGCTGAGAACATCACAGTAGGTAATGCAGAGCTCGACAACCGTTGGCCTCGCACATAAGCTTAGGAAACATAAGGACTATGCAGAGCAAACTATGCTCGGTATAGTCCTTTTCGCTTTCCACAATTAAAGGGGATTTAAGTCAACTTTAATCTCCTTAAACTGGAAATATAATACCCTAACACACGCCTATTAGCTTTATTTTATCTCAAAACAAACAACCATGTCAATTCCTTTCAACCCTATTACTATCAGCGTAGGAAAGAAGTCTCTTTCTTCTTTTATTTCTCTACAGATTGAACAAAACATAGGTACACATCATCGTTTCCAAATGTCTGTTGAGTTGGAAACGGGGAGCAATAGATATGTACATAATATCAGCGAGAACAGTAAAAAGTGGCTGGGTGAAAGCATCGTTGTAAAGGCTGCAAACACTCCTATCTTTGTTGGTGTGGTAACAAACATACAGTTACACAGAGAGGGAAGTGACTTTGGATGTATTATCGTTTCAGGCTACTCTGCTACTTACAGAATGGAGACTGCACATAGCTGCTTCTCATGGAATGATACAACCATTGGGGATGTGGTGAAGAAGCTATGCGAACAAGCGAAGGTGCAATTAGAGTTAAATCCAGAATTCAAAGAGAATAAGGACTATATCTGTCAATATGAAGAGTCCGACTTCGACTTTATCCGTCGTCTTGCTCATCAGTATCAAGAGTGGATGTATTACGATGGAACTAAACTAATCTTCGGAAAACCAAAGAAATTGGCTGACCCAATTAGGCTGGAATACGGAACGACGCTATCGTCACTTGATATTGGTTTGCAGACCCTCGCACGTTCAGAGCAGGTGTTCTCTTACCACTCTGGTTCGGACCGTGAGATGGAGAGAATGACACCAGACCAAGCCATTGGACATGATAAACTGTCGGGAGGTGCCTTCCGTGCATCACTCGGAATGTTCTCAAAGCCTGCACGACAGCGTGCATTGCCACGTATCAGCGATGAGTCGGAACTTATTAATTACATGGGGCGTAAGCAGGCGGCTGAGACGGCAGAAACACATTACATCACGGCTGAGAGTCAGGTGCCAACCCTGCGTGTCGGTTCTGTCGTAAGTCTCTACAGCTCGTTCTTGGAACGTGTAGGAAACTTATCAGAAGAAAGTTTGGGTGACTTTATCATCATCGAGATAACCCATGAGGTGAGCCAAGGCAGCTACTACAAAAACCGCTTCAAGGCTATTCCTGCAACGATAAAGGCAATGCCAAGTCCTAAGGTGCGTATGCCATTGGCTGAGACACAGATGGCAACCGTGCTTAGCAATGCTGACCCTGAGGGTAAGGGCCGTGTTCGTGTACGTATGAACTGGCAGACGGATGGTATGCAGACAGGTTGGGTGCGTGTGATGACACCTGATGGTGGTAGTAGTAGTGACGTAAAAAGCAACCGCGGTTTTGTATTTATCCCAGAGGTAGGTGACCAAGTCCTCCTCGGTTTCCGTCATGGTGACCCAGCAAGACCATACGTTATGGGTAGTCTGTTTAATGGAACAACAGGTGGTGGCGGTCTTGAAGGAAATCACATGAAGAGCCTCACAACTCGCAGTGGGCATACCATAAAATTGAATGACTCACTATCATCACTTGGAATTACCATTAAAGACATAAAGGGGAATTCCATTCATATTGACTCTGTAGGAGATGACATCATTATCAATGCAAAGCGAAATATAACCATCAATGCAGGAGAGACTTTTACCGTGAACTGCAAGAATGCCAACATCCTTGCGGAGGAATCCATCAATATGAATGCGGAGCAGGATATTACCAGTGTCTCTGGAGAAAGTACGTCTATACAAGCAGGTGAATCACTCACAGAGATAGCTGCAGACAGTTATGTCCTATCTGCTAATGATGCTAATGTACAAGTCACAGAAGAACATAATCTTCAGGCATCTACTATATCGGAGACAGCAGAGAAAATCAACATTGACAGTACGATGGAGGACCTTGACCTATCTTCTCCAAAGAAGGTCAACATCCAGAGTTCTGAAAAAGTAAACTTGTTCTAAACGATGTATATTCCTTTTAAAGTACCGACAGGCTCATGCAGGGTTCATGGAGTCAGAACAGAAGTTATGCCAGACGGGATGAGTGAAACCAAATGTGATACTTCTATAGAGTTTGTTCCACTTTCTAAAGATAGCAAAATCAAAGCTGTAGTGTATCTACATGCCATTGCGGATGAAGACGATGCCACGGCATCATTTGTACATGATATAGAATCTACTCTTAACCCTATATGTCTGGAATTGGACAATAGGGGTAAATGTGTTAGCATTTCAGACCATGACGAACTCTGTAGACGCTGGGATGACAGTCTCTTTCTTTTGCGTGCCAATTATGAAGGAGAATGGGTTGAAAAGGAACTACAGTTGTTGACAGATAGGGTTCATAACAAGGGGCTTCTGCTTAATATGATGAAGAGATATTATGTATTTTCAGAGTGGATGGAGGCTGACTGGTCAGGCATAGAGTTCACAGAAGGGAAAGGATACAGAGAGCATGAAGAAACAGCCTTGGGAGTACCACTTCTGTTCTCACAGGAATGTTCTATTGAGGACAATGAAGAAGGAATGTCGCTACACATTGTCGGGAATGCTGACTTGAGAAAGAATGAAGTACAACTCGAAAAGATTTCCCTCCTTGATGAGACTCAGATAGAAGATATAACATCTATAGAACAACATTGTATCGTAAAGACTGATAGGATTACAGAAAATCCCCAGTCCATACATAGTCATTACACTATTAAGGGACAGGAGCAGATACTTAAGGATATTGAGATAAGTCTAACCTTTCAATAAAGAAGAATGGAAACAGGCAAAAATACATCAGCAGACCGTAATCGTAAACAGACTGGGAAAAGTGAGGAAATCGTTGCGGATAGTGCAATTTGCACATGTGACAAAGGTTCCAAACCAGGAACTTTCCGTGTTACCAGCCAGCAGAAGATCTACTGTAATGGTGCAAGAAAACTTGTTGCTACAGATCAGGATAAAGATATCAAGTCATTGAACTTTGGAAGTTGTGCAGCAAAGAATAATGGCCCTTGTTCTCCGAATATCGTTTGGAGTAACACTTATAACAAGATTGCCATAAAGGGCAAGATGTATCCTTTGACTGTCAAGAGTTCTGGTACCTGTAAGGCTGGAGGTGGTAGAATTAATATCCAGACATCTGGCCAACAGGTTGTAGTAAAGCCTTCTTCTTCACCACGTAAGGCAAACAGTACGGCACATAAGAGCCCGATCTTTACAGAAGAAGACTGGAAGCATTTGCCGCAGGAGGACGAGAAGAGTCAGAATAAACGTGTACCAGCAGCAGTGCAAGTAAACAATGTTCTTGTCAATGGAAAGAGAGAGATAACTATAACTCCCTACGACCAAGAAGAACTCCTATTCACTACGTCACTTACGGCAGGAAGTATGCGGGGGACTGGTGTCAAGTGGGATGTCTGTCATGGCAATCGTGTGATTGCAAAAGGGTTGACAGAAGCTCCAGCACGTACCTACTTTACTAAAGAAGGTACGTACTCTGTATACGCTTATGTTCATAAACCAGGCTCACCCAAAGGCAAAGGTGTGGTCAGGATAACTGTATCCTATCCCAAGTTCAAAAGTTTAGAATGGAAGGACGAGAACGGGAAACCTGTTACTTATATAGGGTTGCGTAATAAAGTGTTTGCACATGTATTTTTGCCAGGCTGTAAGGGTATCCCTGTCAATTGTCGCTTTTACTATAATGGATATGAAGGAAAAACATATCTATCAGTTCTTACGCCAATGACCTTGTCTGCTGCAGGGAAAGTAAAGATAGCCCTTTCGCTTTCAGGCGACCAGTTAAAGAAGATAATAGAAGACCGTAAGCGTTTCAGCAATGGGCAGAAAATAAGGATATATCTGGAACTGAGTTCTCGTCATTGGATAGAAAACCTTACAAAGGCTTCACAGCACCCTATCCTGTTCAATGACAAAATAGAGTTCCGCAGCTTAGTCATTTATAAAGATTCTGATTGCAAAGAAAAACTGCAGGGTGACATTGCTGACAGCGGGAGTACGGTATACGTGCGTGTCTCTACCTCCAATATGGAAACTGGCAAGATACGTCTGGATGTATATAAGCACGAAACAGGCAACCAAGAAGAGAAAAGTCCCAAGCCATCACCTGTATATAGTACCAGTTGTCCTGTCAATAGTACGGGTGTCTATAAGTTCTCTTTGACGTTGGCAGCGCCTCCATACAAGGAAGGTACAGCCTACAAGGTTGTTGTCTCATGGCTTTTCAGTAGTAATCAATCTTCCAACGGAAATGTAAATAATAATACTAACAGACAGACCTCAAAGGAAACCAAACAATACATACTTAAAGGAAAAGAAGTCCTCTTCTCTGTCAAGCGGCATATCCCCACGCCAAAGGCAGAACCCAGCAAGGCGAATGTTAATCGCACAGAGCCTGAAAAGGATGGATGTCCACGCTGTAGAGAAGAATGGACGGATATGCTTCCAAGACTAAAACAGGTTTTTGGAAAAGTATCACCTAATAGATTAAAGGCGGTTGCACAAGCCTACACTGAACATATGAAAGCTTTGAGTATGGATACGTGTTGGGTAAAAGCACATTTCTTTGCACAAGCTACTATAGAAACCGGGTATACTCTTAACATTTCTGAGAATATGAACTATAAAAGAGAAAGATTTGAGGATATTTTTCCAAGCAAAATATTCAAGGGAAGATGGACTAAAGATGGTAAATGGGTGTCAGACAGAGATAAAAATGGAAAAAGAATATACAAAGATGGGATGAAAAGGACTCTTGATAAGGTTTATTCTATAACTGACACTCAGGAACGTAAAATAGTTCTTGCAAACATTGCGTATGCTAATAAGAACGGTAATGGGGATTATTACTCTGGAGATGGGTGGAGATTCCGGGGAAGCGGCCTTGTACAAATAACGGGTAGGGAAAACTATAGTAAAATACAACATCTAATCAATACAAGGTTTAAATTAAATGTTGATATAATGACGAACGGTGCAGATACAATTAATGGAGATGATCGGATTGCGACGTTAGCCTCTATGTGTTATGTATATATTTGTTTGAAAGGGAATCCACAGCTTTTTTGTAATAAAGTGAGAAATACAAATAGTTTCTCAAAAGCCGTTGGGAAGAATATAAAAGAAAAAAATAAACCAAGTAGTTGGGAACGAAAACAAAACTCCTTTAACTTAGAAACTTCTAAAGCTTTTGTAATTGATCAATGTAACCTTTCTGAAAATAAAAAATCAAAAGATGGGCAATGGCATGATCCTATTGATAATCCTCAAATTGCTGTATTTACTCAAAAGGGAAATGATAATCCTGCAAATCAAGTATTTGGGACTACAAGAGGACGTGCTCACCAAGGAATAGATTTATTCGCACTTGAAGGGTCAAATCTTTATGCTTGTTTGTCAGGAAAAGTTGTTATTACAAGGAACAAAGGTAAGGCTGGTCATCAATATGTTGTTATAGAAGTTTCTAAAAAATCTCAGTTAGAGATCTTCAGAAAGAGGAGGCGTAATGATTATAAAAAGATAGACCCTAAAGAATATTTGGAGGGAGAAGGATTCAATGAAAATTCAGATAAAATTTATTTTGTTTATTATCATATGAGTGAAATATCAGTGAATAAAGATCAAGATGTAAATGCAGGTGATGTGATTGGTAAGTCAGGTATTACCGGTATTCAATTAGGTACTCATGGGCCTCACCTTCATTTTGAAATAAAATCAGTTAATTCTTTTCCTCATGGCTTAGCAGGACGTGTAAATCCAGCACTCTATTTAGATTATAAAAAGAAAAATCAATTAACAGAAGCTGAAATGAATATACAGCGTAACAGAAATAAAAAAGGTTATAAGTAATTCTATGGTAATAATAAAGTTTTTTCTTTTAGGCGTATTGGCCTTTGTGTCAATTGGATGTATAAGTTGTACGAATAAGAAAGGTGCAGAAATGAAGATAGTGCATACAACACAGGAGAAAGATTCAATCTTTTCGTCTCTATGTAAGAAAATAGGAATTCCAGAGGATATGATTCTACCCATAAACTCTCAAGGAATGGACTCGCTAATGAAAGTCTATCAGACTTCTTACCTGCAATCATCCTCTGAGGATGAAGAAGAGGATGAGGTGCGTATTGATGAACGATATATCAACATCCTAATACCTTATGCTTTCAACGACTTGGCGAAGCGTGGTTTTATACCTATATCTTCTGCTTTGTACAACAAGAAGTTGAAAGAGTTAGGTCTTGCTCCCGAACAAAGGCAGAAACAGCCTTATATCTATGAATATAAACACTATTTTACCTCACCGACAATTATGCAGGGATGGACAGATGACATAGCAGAAGACGGTATTGACAAAAAAGAACATGAATATATTCGATACGCTCCTATCAGTAATATATTTGTCAAGGGCTATAATTTCTGCCTACCGAAACCTATGTTAGATTCCTTTCTGAGGAATAATAAGGGTAAAATAGCGTTTCATTTAAGTGATGAGATTGTACATCTAAATAGATTTTTGTTCAATGATAGCAAAGCGAGTTTCGCCTGGTTACTACACAATAATCCTGAAGCTTTGAAAGATTTGCTTCTATCTTATGGATATGATACGAATGAAGCTATCAATGAACTGGTACTAAAGGATATATCGAACGAATATACCAATGTGGAAGATGTCTCTGGATTAATAAATACGTTTATTCGTAAGGTATATGACAAAGAACCTCATATAGAAATCCGAGAGGGGTTAATGAAGACTATACTTCGGTTACCAGCCAATGATAAAAATTTGAAATGGCAAATAATTCTTGAAACGTATATTGATTATCTCTTGAAAAAAGACAAGGCGGGGTGTCCATATTGGATGGCGCACTTTACGTGGAAGGAACGATACAAAGCTGCTGCCTATCTGGGATATTACTTATATAAAGACCGTCTTCGATATCAGCAGATTGGGAGTACAGGCTTTGCCAATGAGCTGTATTATAATAATGAGTTCAGAGATAATCTGGAAAAGCATCATTATTATAAACTGCCAGGGTTTAAGGAAATCTGCGATAAGATTTATGAGGACTACGATTTCTCCGTAAAGGCTTCGCAAACTGGAGAATAATTGGATGCCTCATGCACTTAATGATAGTTTAAACCGTTTACTTAATGATTTTTGTTCTTCTAAAATATGTAGATAAACTAAAGTTCTTACATAATAAGGTACACAGATATACAGAGTCTCCTCTGTATACGCTTATGTTCATAAACCAGGCTCACCCAAAGGCAAAGGCGTGGCCAGGATAACCGTATCCTACCCCAAGTTCAAAAGTATAGAATGGAAGGACGAAAACGGGAAGCCTGTTACTTACATTGGGTTGCGTAATAAAGTGTTTGCACATGTATCTTTGCCGGGCTGTAAGGGTATATCTGTTAATTGTCGCTTTTACTATAATGGATATGAAGGAAAGACATATCTATCACCTCTTACTCCAATGACCTTGTCTGCTGCAGGGAAAGTAAAGATTGCCCTTTCCCTTTCAGGCGACCAGTTAAAGAAGATAATAGAAGACCGTAAGCGTTTCAGCAATGGGCAGAAAATAAGGATATATCTGGAACTGAGTTCTCGTCATTGGATAGAAAACCTTACAAAGGCTTCACAGCACCCTATCCTGTTCAATGACAAAATAGAGTTCCGCAGCTTAGTCATTTATAAAGATTCTGATTGCAAAGAAAAACTGCAGGGTGACATTGCTGACAGCGGGAGTACGGTATACGTGCGTGTCTCTACCTCCAATATGGAAACTGGCAAGATACGTCTGGATGTATATAAGCACGAAACAGGCAACCAAGAAGAGAAAAGTCCCAAGCCATCACCTGTATATAGTACCAGTTGTCCTGTCAATAGTACGGGTGTCTATAAGTTCTCTTTGACGTTGGCAGCGCCTCCATACAAGGAAGGTACAGCCTACAAGGTTGTTGTCTCATGGCTTTTCAGTAGTAATCAATCTTCCAACGGAAATGTAAATAATAATACTAACAGACAGACCTCAAAGGAAACCAAACAATACATACTTAAAGGAAAAGAAGTCCTCTTCTCTGTCAAGCGGCATATCCCCACGCCAAAGGCAGAACCCAGCAAGGCGAATGTTAATCGCACAGAGCCAGAAAAGGGTGGATGTCCACGCTGTAGTGCTCCAATTACAGCAGAGCAGCTTAAAGAGGTTTTCCCAAAAACTTCAGAAACAACACGTATAAAAATTGCTGAAGCTTATAATAAGCACATGAGGTATTTTAAGATGGACACCTGTTGGAATAAAGCACATTTCTTTGCACAGGCGAAGATAGAAGTGGGAGATTCTTTTAATATTAAGACCGAAAGTTTCAACTACTCCGCAAGGCGTATGAAAGGGAGAGACAACGTTAATGGTAAACACTGGGTACAAGGTAATACTCAAACAAGGCAGGGTGGTTATTTTACAGATGGTGAATCAAAAAAATCACCATATTCTTATATGGTAAGTCATCCGGATTTAGCAGAAAAATATGGTCGTAAGGACTTGTATAGATATAATGACCAAGGTATTCAGGCTGCAAATGAAGAGATGATAGCCAATGTTGTATATGATGACAAAAATTGCTCACAAAAAAGAAAATTAGGTAATACTCAAGTTGGAGATGGCTGGCGCTTTAGAGGGAGAGGAATGATACAGATTACTGGTCGTGAAGCCTACACTCGCGCAAATAAATATACAGAAGAACTTTTACATAAAAATATTATAAACTCAGACATGAATGCTAGCCTTGTAGGAACTGATATAGAAGTTGCAATGGTAACTTGTATGGCATTTTGGTCAAAGGGAAAAGGATTGTCTACAAGATCTAATGGACAAAAAGATGTGGATATTATTTCTAGGAGAATAGGAAATAAAGTTGGCTCAAAAAAAGAGACAAATTATGATTTGAAAAGGAATAGTTTCAACAATATTACATCTAAGTTGTTTAGAGTAAGTGATTGCATCATCAAATCGAAGAAAGATAATTCTTCATCTACTCAAGAAGATAAGGATCTAAAAATAGAACAAGGCATCAGATGGCTGGAAAGTATCTGTATACCTTTAGAGCAGGTAGGTAAGGTGAAGTATAAGGTCCCATATGTTCAAGATGGTAATCGTATTCTGGAAAGTGGTGCAAAAACAATGGACTGCTCAGAACTAGTAGGACGTTATGCTGCAAAAATAGAATGGTGTAAGAAACCTATGGGTTGGACAACATGTTATATGGTTGATTATGCAATGAAAAATCCCAAATGCCTTATAAAACATAATGACTCCAACTATATTCCTAAAAGAGGGCAAAATATAATAAAAATTAGCTTATAAATGTCTTTTCACATTTAATTTGCGAGAATTACATATAATTTTTATAGCTTTGTACCTGATTTGAGTATATTTGTAATTTATTAGATAAAACTTAAATATAAGAAATATGGCCATTTATGATTATGGAATTGGAGGTAATGAGGTAAATGTTGACGCTAATGAGTCAATTGCCGACATCCCTTCCAACAGAACTTTGTTAGTACAGAAGTTAACCGATGAGGCTCCAGTAAGCCCTGAAGCGGTTTATGGTTTACAAACAGTAGAAGATGTCTTCGAACATTTCTCACCATCTGTTACACTTGAGATGCAAGATGATAACGGTGAAGATGTTACAGAGACGATGCACTTTAAGAATCTTGGAGATTTTGACTCAGAAAAGCTAAAAGAGAATAGTGCTTTCCTTAGTAAACTTGATGTTGAGAAAGAGCAGAATATAAAGATTGCTCGTCAGCTTTCATCAAATAAAGCCTTATTGAAAGCTTTGGCTAATCCAGAAACCCGTCAAGCTGTAATAGATTTGTTACAGAGTTCACTTGACGAAATTAAGAACACAGAAGCCAAGTAAGAATAAAAACTAAATTGAAAATGGACAATAATAAAATAAAGGCTAAAGAACAGCAGGCTCCTTCTATAAGTAAGAGTACTATTGCACAGCAGGGAACCTCTTCTGCTGCCAACGCGCTTGACAAACTGAAAGAGTATGGCGGATTTACTTTCTTAGAGAATATCATTGACGGCTTTTCTAATCTGAATCCTTCACGTAAGGCACGCCGAAACATCTTCCTCTCTGATGCACAATGGGAGAATGATCGTAAGGTTTTAGCTAATCGTCTTGAAGTTTGGATTGATCTCTTAAAATCTGGTCAGTCTGCTGAACAGATGAGAGATAAAGCTAAAGAAAGAGCCTTGCATGTTGAGGACTTACTGAATAAGAATCTTAGTAAGGTTTTGGCTCGTACACGTGAGCTTGAGACTTCTTATCGTTCAGTTGCTTTATTCTATCGCAATACAGAAAGTCAGAAGGTTAAGAATATCACTATTGTCAATGCTGAGATGGATCAATTGACAGACTTAGACAACCCTGTTTTCATTGACTATATCAGCAATGAGCTTAAGCATAACTTCGATCGTCTCGACCTTCGTCGTAACTATTCTCTGCTTGTCATCCCTGGATATTTGGGCTCTAACGCTATCCTTGACAAGTGGGGTAAGATTGCACACAGCAATAAGGTAATGCTTCTAACTGACTTCCAGGATTTGGAAACACCAGACGATGTTGTTGATGTCTTCTTTAATGCTGACCATTCTGGTGGAGATATATACAAGTCAAACATTATTATGACATGTAACTGGCTTTTAGGACGCCAGAAGGTAGTACAGGTAGGAGAAGAAGACAATCTTTACGTACCAGGCTCATCTGCTCTCGCAGGTAAGATTTACAGCACATTGATGTCACAGGTAGTTGCCGGAAAGAAATTTGGTGGTCTTAATGATGTTGAAAGCGTACGTTTCGATTTGAAGAAAAGCGAAATTTCAGAAATTGAGCGCATGGGTCTTGTACCAATGGTCAACGAGTATAGTAAGGTGATGGCATTCTCTGCTAAAACACTCTTCAATGGTGATAACCTTGGATTGCAGACTTACTCTGTTGTGCGTGTATTCGATTATATCTCTAAGGTTCTTTTCGACTTCCTGAACCGCCGCGCATTCGAGAACTGGACAACTCGTACAGAGGCTGACTTGAGAAGCCAGATTGTGAAGTTCCTTGATAGCATACAGGGTCCAACTCGTCTGATAGAGAAGTTCCGAGTGATGAGAATTGAGCAAGATCCAAACCAAAAGGATCGTGTATTACTTGATATTCACATTACTCCATACTTCCCTGCAAAGAGTTTTGTTATTCAGCTTGAGGGTCGTAAGGGAGAAGAACCAGAAGAGGCTAACTGGGAAAGCCAGTACTCACAAGATAAATAAGTTACTCTTATTTTTGGGTCTTCAGAATTTTAGAGTGATAAGACTTGTTTCTTACATTCAGATTTTTAGATGTAATGGAAAATTAGTAGGCTGGTCATTCCAGCCTACTTTTTTGTATTTATGCATCCATCTATAAACTTCTTTTTATTGAGTTTTTAACCCCAATCGGTCATTAGAGCCTAAGCATATATAGTAATAAGAATTATACATATTGTGGTCTAATGACCGACTGGGGGTTAAGAATGACATTCCTACTGCTGTTAAAATACTACTTCTTGTAAAACTATCTTTCTGTGTGGTGATGTTCGGACTAATAAATGTTAATACCCTGTATTATAGTTTCTCCACTTTATATCAGATGTGTAATTTGCGACAGTCCTTATGAGTTTATAAAATAAATCATACTTCGCCAGCTTACTGTCCCGGAAGAATCGACGGTTGAACTTCCAACAATACTCGTTGAGATAGAGTTGGAGAAATCTTAGATCCACTTCTTTATGAATAGCCTCTATTGCACTACTTGAGTTCGGGATAAGTTTAGCATGAAAAACGTTCTAACTGCCTTGGTTTTTGCACATACACTGGCAGTGCCTCTGGCTTGTTCTCAAAGAAGCAGTATGCTGTAAGG
>ERZ773027.1522-NODE-1522-length-12170-cov-9.351713_pt1 | contig 12170 bp, 12 predicted proteins | sample MGYA00511032_ERZ773027 | MGnify/ENA primary metagenome ERZ773027 (study PRJEB29015, sample SAMEA2738138) | human oral metagenome | biome: human oral; feature: human-associated habitat; material: saliva | place: China | collected 2190 ... | reverse complement strand
ACTTAAAGTATATCGAGACAAGACAACGACGAGAAAGCTAAAATAGCTAGTCAAACTTACCGCCGGTCGGGAATCTCACCCTGCCCTGAAGACACTCTTATCATAACAAAAAAAGCCTGCCAGAGCAAGCTTTTTGATTGATGTAATAAATATTATTTCAATTCAACTATTTTTCTTTTACTTCAACTTATCCGCTTCATACTCATGCACCAAGTCCAGTCCTGCAAAGTTCTGTTGTCGTAGGGCTTCGTAGACAATCATACAGACCGTATTAGAGACATTCAAGCTGCGGACATGCTGGTCATTCATGGGAATGCGCAAGGCCTTTTCTGGATGCTGACGCATAAATTCCTCTGGCAAGCCTTTATCCTCACGACCAAACATGAAATAATATGGCCCTTCTGCTGCGAAATTCTCCTCCGAGTAGACCTTCTCGGCAAACTTAGAAATCAGATAGAGTCGTCCGTCCATCTGCTTCATAAAGTCATCTAGACTGTCATAGAAGCTAATATCCAGCTTGTCCCAATAATCCAGTCCAGCCCGCTTCATCTTACGGTCGTCAATAGGAAAGCCCATGGGCTTGATGATATGGAGGGGAGAATTAGTCGCTGCGCAAGTACGAGCAATATTGCCTGTATTCTGTGGAATTTGTGGTTCAAAAAGGACGATGTGATTTTGCTGAGACATGATTTTTTCCTGATTTTCATTAGAATAAAAAAATAGCCACACTGCCCGGAGTCAAGCTCAGCAAACAGCGTGGTTAAGGCATCATTAACTTACATCACAACAGGTTTGATGTAAATCAATGAGGGTACTTTCCTAGTATATCATTTTCTTCCGACAAGTCAACAAAAATGACCTCAAAAAGTGAGATTTTTGTAGGTTTTCTTTTGAAACAGCTTACTATTCTGTAAAAAACGACTTTATTGAGATTTATAGATGAAATTTTATATAAAAAAAGGTATGATAGATACATATTCGGGAGGAATAATATGAAAATTATCGTCGTCGGAAGCGGGAAGGTCGGAGCCGCCCTTTGTCGCTCACTTGTTGCTGAAAAGCATGATGTCGTTTTAATTGAACAAAATGAAGCTGTTCTAAATCATATTACAAAACGTTACGATATTATGGGCATCGTTGGGAATGGTGCGAATTTTAAAATATTGGAGCAAGCAGATGTTGCCCACTGCGATATCTTTATTGCCATGACTGAGCAGGATGAGGTCAACATGGTTTCAGCCGTTCTCGCAAAGAAAATGGGGGCCAAAGAAACTATTGTCCGCGTAAGAAATCCTGAATACTCCAATGCTTATTTTAAAGAAAAAAATATTCTAGGCTTCTCTCTGATGGTCAACCCTGAACTCCTCGCTGCTCGTTATATTGCGAATATTATTGATTTTCCTAACGCTCTGTCATTGGAGCATTTCGCCAATGGTCGAGTGACCTTGATGGAGTTTAAGATCAAGCCAGAAAGTCATCTCTGCCAAATGAGTCTCTCGCAATTTAGGAAGCATTTCCCTCACGTTATCATCTGTGCTATTGAGAGAGAAGGAAAACTCAGCATTCCAGATGGTGATTTCACCTTGCAGCCATCTGATAAGATCTTCCTGACTGGAAATCGTTCAGAAATTGTCCGCTTCCACAATAAAATCCGACCAAGAGTCATCAAGAGCCTCATGATTATTGGGGCAGGTAAGATTGCCTATTATCTCTTAAACATTCTCAAAAATAGCAAGATTGAGCTCAAGGTCGTCGAGATCAATCGCCAGCGTGCAGAGTTCTTCAGCCAAGAATTCCCTGAGCTCTACGTGGTCAATGGAGACGGTACAGCCAAAGATATTCTACTCGAGGAAAGAGCTGCACATTACGATGCAATAGCTACTCTGACAGGCGTCGATGAAGAAAATATCATCACCTCCATGTTCCTCAATAACCTCGGAGTTCAGAAAAATATCACCAAAGTGAATCGGACCAGTCTGCTTGAGATTATTGATAACCAAGACTTCGCAAGTATTGTCACGCCAAAAGGAATCGCAGTTGATACCATTATGCACTTCATCCGCGGACGGAATAACGCACAATTCTCCAGCCTAGAAGCCTTGCACCATGTAGCAAATGGCCAAATTGAAACACTCCAATTTCAGATCAACGAAGGAAATAAAATGATCGAACAGCCTCTTTCTCAGCTCAAGTTAAGGAGCGGGGTGCTGATTGCTGCTATCATTCGTCAAGGCGTAGCCATCTTCCCAAGTGGAGATGACTATTTGGAAGTCGGAGATAAGATCATCGTGACAACCTTGATTCAAAACATCGATAAGATTTACGATTTGTTAGAGAGGTAGCCCCATGAATAGATCTATGATTCGCTTTCTCCTCTCCAAACTCCTGCTCATCGAAGCAGCCCTCTTGTTGGTTCCAACAATCGTTGCCCTGATCTACCATGAAGATCTTGAAGTCTTCCTTTCGATCGGCGCGACAATGATTATTTTAGTGATTTTGGGTGGATTAGGTTCAGCCTTTAAGCCTAAGGATGCCCACATTTACACCAAGGAAGGGGTCCTGATTGTTGCCCTTTGCTGGATTCTCTGGTCCTTCTTTGGCGCTCTGCCTTTTGTCTTTTCTGGCCAGATTCCTAATCTAATTGATGCTTTCTTTGAAGTCAGCTCTGGCTTTACCACTACTGGTGCTACGATTTTAAATGATGTATCTGTCCTTTCCCACTCCCTCCTCTTTTGGCGTAGTTTTACCCACTTGATCGGAGGAATGGGGGTGCTGGTCTTTGCCTTAGCTATCATGGACAATGCTAAAAATGGCCACTTAGAGGTCATGAAAGCAGAAGTTCCTGGACCAGTCTTTGGTAAGGTTGTGTCGAAATTAAGAAACACTGCCCAGATTCTTTATATTATCTATCTAGCGCTCTTTGCCCTTTTTGCCTTTCTTTATTTCCTCGCCGGCATGCCACTCTTTGATAGTATCGTCATCGCAATGGGAACGGCTGGTACGGGAGGCTTCACTGTCTTTAACGACGGAATTGCCCACTACAATAGTTCTCTAATCACCTACCTTGTCAGCTTCGGCGTTCTGACCTTTGGGGTGAACTTCAATCTCTACTATTATCTCTTGATTCGAAGATTTAAGGCCTGTTTTCATGATGAGGAGTTGAAAGGCTATCTCTGGATTGTCCTCACTGCCACTATTTTGATTAGCTTCAATGTTCTCCATATTTACGGGGAATTTGCTAAAAGCTTAGAAATTTCATTTTTCCAAGTTTCCAACATCATTACTACGACAGGATTCGGCTATGGAGATACCGTAAAGTGGCCCCTCTTCTCACAAGTCATTCTGCTGCTGCTCATGTGTCTCGGAGGTTCTGCTGGCTCCACCGCTGGCGGTTTCAAAGTAATCCGTGCCATTATCATCGGCCGCATCGCTAAAAACCAAATCCTTTCCACGCTTTCGCCAAACCGCGTTCTAACCATGCATATCAACGGCGCTGTTTTGGATAAAGATACCCAACACAAGGTTCTCAAATATTTGGTTGTTTATATTTTGATTATCGCAGCTTTGATTTTTATCATCAGTCTGGACAATAACAATCTAATGACTGTTACCAGTGCTGTCATCAGCTGTTTCAATAATATCGGACCAATGATTGGGACAACCGAGACCTTCTCTATCTATAGCCCATTTTCTAAATTCCTCCTCTCTCTTGCCATGATTGCAGGGCGTTTAGAAATCTATCCAATCCTACTTCTATTCCTACCAAGAACCTGGTCTAATAGATAGCAGGAAAATAGTTATAGTTACTTGACTAATGCCCGTAACAACGGGCTTTTATCTTGTTCTAAAATCGCCATCTAAGAATGCTTTAGCACTTAACCTTTCAAGGACAATTCCATTTTTCTCTTGCTCGCGAACATATTTGGCAACTGCCTTTCCGTTTGGGCCAACGATACTTACATATTTATCAAATACCCCGTGAAATCAAAAATCGTAAGTCTTGGAGGGATCAAGACAAGCATGTGAACATGATCTGGTATCATCTGTCTCTCAGTAATTTCCACACCTTTGTATTGACATAGATGACAAAAGATCTCAATGGGATCTCGTCTTATTTTGTAGTAAATGGTTTTTCTGCGATACTTGGGGGTAAAGATGATACGATATTTGCACATCCATTTGATATGTGATAAACTGTAACTGATTTTGGCCATTTCCTTTTCCTCCTTTATCTTACCTGAACAAGTAGATTATACTAGGAAAAAGAAATGAAAGCTCAAAGCCTTGGCAACCACCAGCTAAGCTGGTGGTTTTCTTGTTTTTCTCTACGAGAAAAACTGACTTGAAGACATAATGAAATAAGACGGAAGACCCTTCTTCCGTCTTATTTCTGGTCTCGAAACTCTGGAATCAATCGAATCCCGAACTCATCCTTATTTATTAATAATCCCCAACTCTTCGTTCCTCTACTGCTGGGCTTCCTTGTGGTTATCATAGATATTGACCGATAACTTAGCGATTTCTTTGAGGATAGAATGAGTCGGGATTGCCACAATCATCCCCAGAACGCCATGGATATTGCTGGATAAGAGCAAGAGTACCATGATGGTAATAGGATAGACCTTCATTACACCGCCAACGATACGGAGATAAAAGAAGATCATCGTTAGCAAAAGGACCTACACCAGCTGACTTTTATAAAACATCTGCCTCCTCCTATCAGTTATTTTATCCTAAATTTTGTTATAATAAAGGAGATTTAACGAAAGAGAGTAAAAATGGAAAAAATTATCAAACTAGAAAATGTAAGCTTGGCTAAGCAAGGCCGAACCATCTTAAGAGATCTCAACTGGCAGGTGAAAAAGGGAGAGCATTGGGCCATTCTCGGTCTCAACGGCTCAGGAAAATCTACTCTCCTGCGCTTGCTTATGGCTGAACATTGGAAGACTCAGGGCAAGGTGACGGTTCTCGGTACGGAATTTGGTGCTGGAGACATTCCTGAGCTGCGAACTAAGATTGGAGTAGTCGGCTCCTTCATTGCTGAACGCCTGCCCAGCCATCTCACATCTGAAGAAATCGTCCTGACAGGAAAGTATAAAAGCAGTATTCTCTACGCTCCTTACGGACAAACTGAACTGGATCAAGCTAGGGAAATGCTGGCTTCCATTGGCGGACAAGATTTGATTGGCCGGAGCTACACCAGTCTGTCTCAAGGGGAAAAGCAGCTCTTGCTGATTGCGCGCAGTCTCATGGAAAAGCCAGAACTGCTTATCTTAGATGAAGCGACCAGCGGTCTGGATCTCTTTGCCCGCGAGAGCCTGCTGGATCAAATTGGTATGATTACGCAAATGGACCAGGCTCCAACCATCCTCTATGTCACCCACCATGTAGAGGAAATCACTGCTGCTATGGATCATGTCCTGCTCCTAAAAGAAGGTGAAATTATAGCGCAAGGTCCTAAAGAAGATATTCTTCAAAAAGAGGTCATGGATCGCTTCTATCCTCAGCCAGTCGAGTTGATTGAGCTGGGAGAAGACCGCTATTTCATCAAGGTGGAGAACAGGTCCTTATGAAGTAATTTTCTAACACCATCTTCAAACTGGGCTAGTTTCTGATTCTGACCATGGCTGCGATTGTCTTGCTTTTCCTGTCTGGGCAGATTCTGCTGTCCCATACTTACATCCCTTTGAGGATTGCTGAGGGAGTTCAATTCGTCAGTAATCCTTGGTATTTCTACCCTATCCTCCTGTTCTCTCTCCTCAGCCTCTTTTTAATCCGGCCCCTGTTGGAAAAAGTTCAGACCAAGCATCTTTTTTGGATTTTGTCCCTCACCTGACTGATGCCTGTAACGAGATTTTACCTTGTTCTAAAACTACCATCTGAGAACACTTTAACATTTAACTTATCAAAGACAAGATCATTTTTTCCCAATCGCCTATATATTTAGAAACTATCTTTTCATTTAGGCCAACGATACTCACATAGTCTCCATTCTCCCAAAACTTTCGATTGTCATAATATAACCCCTCTTGTTCTTCAATCTGAACAGGAGGGGTTGTTTTGATTTGAAATGAATTATACTTAAATTTGTATTATTACTATTCTCATCACTTCATTTTAATCGTAATCAGCATACCGCCACCACGCTATTGTTGCAATAAGACCTAGAATACTGACCCCAAATAAACTGACAATGCTCCCAAAATTCAATAGTGCTTTTCCTGCAATACCACTTGCGAGTGCAGGAATCGCCCATGGAATGTATTTCCCAAAGTTAAGAGCAGAACCAAGCTGAGAAAAAATAATAGTAAAAATGATAAATGCCAATGGTGACAAATATCCCCGGCCTAAACAAGCAAAAAGAGCTACTGGAGTAGAGAGTATGATTGTAAAAGTAGTACAAAAACCAAAAGTAAGTACACCTTTGAAAATCACCGTTAAGCTACCGCCTTCAAGTCCAATCAGATTGCCAGCTAATAATCCCAATAAAAGTGCAAAAATTGATAGAATATAGCTCCATAGAGCGATAACGATAAACTTGGATAATACGATTGTATCTCTTCTTATCGGGAGTGCTAATAGGTCAATCATCGTTTTATCAGAATATTCTCTACCAAAAACCCAAGATGCTGTAAATCCAAAAATGAGCAATCCCCCAACAGAAATGACTTGTGATATGGTCATTAAGTATGACGACCAATCTGTTATCCTCATCATTTCCATTTTTGCAGAAATCAAACCAAGATTTTTGAAATTCTCTGGATATTTCATCATAGTTGCAAACAAGCCAACAATAAAAGGAACTAAACAGATAGAACAAGCAGTTACGATGGAAAGTTTTGATTTTATTAACTTTCTCCATTCAATTAAAATACAGGAACTAAGCTTTTTCATTCGAGATTCCTCCATTATAGTCATTCAGTATTCTTAAGAAATAATGCTCTAAATCTTCTTTTTCAACAATCAGTGATTTAGGTGGATAACCTGCATGAACTAGCAATGTAGCAATTTCTTCCGGATATTCCACAGATTTTTTATCAATTAGTTCTAAGAAATCGATATTATTTTCTGTGTCTGATTGAATGTTTACCTGATAGCCATGGTTAGATAATACTTCTTTCATAGCTTTATTATTAGAGCCACTTACTAATAACTTCTTTTCTAAGTACTGCTCTAATTCATTGCTTTCAACTTCTCTTATAAGTCTGCCCTCATGTATAATGACTATCCTAGTAGCAATTTTAGATATTTCCTCTAGATTATGACTTGAAATAAGAACAGTTGTACCTAGATGATTCGCCAATTCCTTTAATAGTTCTCTCACTTCAATAACTCCAAAAGGATCTAATCCATTTGTCGGCTCATCAAGAATTAGAATTTTAGGTTTATGAATAATCGCTTTTGCAATTCCTAAACGCGCAACATTTCCTAAAGAAAGATGCTTCTCCTGTTTATGTTCATATTGCTTTAGTTTTAATTTTTCAATTACCCAGTCAATATTATCTTTATTAACCCCTCTTAATTTACTAACGATTTCTAAATTTTCCCTCACAGTTAAGTCTGGATAAGAATAAGGCGTCTCAATAATATAACCTATTTCATTTCGAAGTTCTAAATTACTCAGATCTAACTTTTTTCCTTGGATATAACATTCTCCTGATGTAGATTTTATCAATCCTAGCATCATTCTCATCGTCGTTGTTTTCCCTGCACCATTCAGTCCTAAAAAACCTACTATTTCACCAGGTTTTATTGATAAATTCAAGTTGTTGACAACATTTTTTGTTCCATATCTTTTAGAAAGCTTTGCGGCTCTAATTGCTTCTTTCACCATTACCTGTCCTCCTTAGTAATTTGCTCCACAACTCCTTGTATGACTAACTTCAATGTAGTATCAAATTGTTTTTCGCCGATTTCCTCGATGTGTAGAATAGTCATAGCAATCGTTCTAAATAAAGCAGAGACGATTTCTACCGATACATTTTCTCTAATGTTGATTCGGGACACAATTTTTTTAACCATCCTATCATCTATCAGATGATGATTTGTTATCGCCTCTTTTGGCAATTTTCTTAGGAGTAATTCCATTTCATGATTTTTAAATATGGTATACATAAATGAATAGCGAAAATCTTGATAAAAATCATAAAGTAACTCTACCAGACGATTTGTATCTATCTTGGTTTCCATACCTAATTGTTCTGTCAGGCGATTCATAACATCTATTTGATATTCTTCTAAGACCGTAAAAAATAACATTTCCTTTGAAGAATAAAAATTATAAAAAGAACCTTTAGAAATATCTACCATTGCTGCCATCTGGTCAACTGTGGTTTTCTTAACCCCATATCTTTGAAGGCATTCCTTTGCAACTTTATGTAATTTCTTTCTAATTGCTTCTTTTTCTTCAGCAGTAAAAGCAGTAGCCATAACTTCCTCCTAAAAATCCTGTGACGTTTTTTGATTTTACAGTCATAGATTATCATATAAAATGAAAAATGTCAAAAGTCTTATATCTTCTTTGTAAGAAAATATAAGATTTTAAATTTACACACACCTTAATTCTCTTCTTTTAGGCCTAATTATTTGATTTTCACGATTTAAAAATAAGGATACAGTACTGCAAGCTCCTATTATCTGGCTTTTCTCTCTGTATCCTTATTGTATCTCAAGTTCCTTCTCCCAATCTCTCAATCATGACCAAGAAAGGCGGGTTGTTAATCTGATTGATGGTCTTGTAGAGGGCAAGGATGAAGTCCTGCTGAGGCAGGTAACTAAGATTAATCGAGCATTGTTCAAGCTGGCTTCTGCCAAGCACTGGCGATTTACTACTTCATTTAAAACAAACAAAACGATTGAGACATTGTCTCAATCGTTTTATTTAGCATAATCAACTGCTCGCATTTCGCGAATGACTGTGACCTTGATATTTCCTGGATATTCCAAGTTGTTTTCAATCTTTTCACGCACATCATGTGCCAAGATTGTAATCTTATCATCCTTGATTTTCTCTGGACTGACCATGATTCGGATTTCACGACCTGCCTGAAGGGCAAAGCTTGTCTTAACTCCTTCAAAACTGTTCGCAATTTCTTCCAAATCTTGCAATCGCTTGATGTAGCTTTCCAGCGACTCACTGCGAGCTCCTGGACGAGCTGCACTTAGAGCATCAGCTGCTGCAACGATGACTGCAATAACGCTCTCAGGTTCCACATCTCCGTGGTGGCTAGCAATCGTATTGATAACAACTGGATGCTCCTTATACTTGCGAGCCAACTCAGTTCCAATTTCCACGTGGCTGCCTTCTACTTCTCGGTCGATAGCCTTACCAATATCATGGAGGAAACCAGCACGGCGAGCCAAGTTCGCATTTTCACCCAACTCTCCAGCGATAACTCCAGCCAATTTGGCAACCTCAATCGAGTGGCGGAGAACATTTTGCCCGTAGGAAGTACGGAACTGCAAGCGACCCATGATTTTCATCAAATCAGGATGCAAGTTTGGTGCTCCGATTTCATAAGCTGCGGCTTCACCATACTCTCGAATACGGTTATCAATCTCTAAGCGATTCTTTTCGACCAATTCCTCGATACGAGCCGGATGGATCCGACCATCCTTGAGAAGAGCTTCCATGGTCATCCGGGCAATCTCACGACGAACTGGGTCGAAACCTGAAAGAGTAACTACTTCAGGCGTATCATCAATGATAACATCAATCCCTGTCAAGCTTTCAAAAGTTCGAATATTGCGACCCTCACGTCCGATAATTCGTCCCTTCATGCTGTCATCAGGAAGATGAACCGTTGAATTAGTCTGTTCAGCCACATAGTCACCAGCAATCCGCTGCATAGCTTGAACCAAGATATCCTTGGCTACCTTGTCCGAACGCTCTTTGATATCCTGCTCTGCTTCCCGAATACGAGTCGCAATCTCCTTGGACAACTTGTCCTCGGTCTTAGTCAAGATAATCTCACGCGCTTCCGTCTGAGTCAAGGACGCTACCCGCTCAAGCTCAGCTTCTTTTTGCTTCTCTAGCTCAGCTACTTGTGCTTCACGCGCATCAATGTGTTTAGCTTTATCAGTCAGACTTTGTTCTTTATGCTCCAAAGTCTTTTCCTTGTTGGTTAAATTATCATCTTTGCGGTCAAGACTACTTGCGCGCTCTGTTAAGCGGCTTTCAATTTGTTTTAACTCTTGACGCTCAGACTTAAATTCTGCATCAACCTCTTCACGATATTTTCTGGCTTCTTCTTTTGCCTCCAAAAGTGCTTCTTTTTTAAGCGAACTGGTTTCGCGCATCGCTTCTTTGACAATCAAATCCGCTTCGCGTTCTGCCTGACCGCGTAAATTGGTTGCTTCTTGTTCAGCATTTAAAAGAGTAAGTTCCGCAGCTTCTTTAGATGCTTTCATCTTAACCGCGATTCCTACATACCCAATCACTAAACCAATGATGGCAGCAAAAACAAAAGCAGCTATCGTATATAAGCCCATGTTTTTACTCCAAATCTATTTAATTATTGAATTCAAAATTCCTTATTATTCTATCATAAATAGCAAAAATTCACAAATCAATTTTTTGAAAAAGAAGGCCGTTTTTTGCCTATTATTGGGCGAAAAGGCGCTAAATCAAAGAATTTAATATATAAAATTTTTTTATTTCCTAACTCTCATTTTTTTATGCTATAATCAAAAGGAAGTGTTTGAAATGTCGCTTTTGAAATCTGATCTCATTTTCAGGTTCCAATTTTAAAATTTTAAAGGAGAAATCATGTCTAAAGAAGTCATCGTTGAAAGTTTTGAGCTTGACCATACAATCGTAAAAGCACCTTATGTTCGTCTCATTGGCGAGGAAACTGGTCCCAAAGGAGATATTATCTCTAACTTTGATATTCGCTTGGTGCAGCCAAATGAAGACTCTATTCCGACGGCTGGCCTGCATACCATCGAGCATTTACTGGCTATGCTTATTCGCAAGCGGATTGACGGCATGATTGACTGCTCGCCTTTCGGTTGCCGCACAGGTTTCCATATGATTATGTGGGGACAACACTCAGCAACCGAGATTGCCCAAGTCATCAAATCTTGCTTAGAAGAAATCGCTGAAACGACTACTTGGGAAGATGTCCCTGGTACTACTATCGAATCCTGTGGCAATTACAAGGATCACAGCCTTTTTTCTGCCAAAGAATGGGCGAAACTCATTCTCAGCCAAGGAATCTCTGACAATGCTTTTGAGCGCCATGTCCTCTAAGCAGAGGAATTTTAATCTTCTAGGATTTTATTATTTGCGCTAAAAATAAAAAAATTAACCCGTCCTACTGGAAACAGAGGGCGGGTTTATTCTTATTATTCCTGCATAGCATAGCCGATACCACGGACAGTTTTGATATAGCTAGTTTGTCCAGCAACATCAATCTTACTACGTAGGTAACGAATATAGACATCTACTACATTAGTCTCAGTGGCACCTTCATACTTCCAGACACGTTCTAGAAGCTGCTCGCGGCTCATGACCTTTTGGTTGCTCATCAACGTCACTAGTAGATCATATTCCCGTCGTGTCAAGGCAATCACTTCCTCTCCACGATAGACGATATGATTTTTCAAATCAACTCGTAGATTGCGGTAAGCAGTCGGTGTTTTCAGCTTGCTACAATGCTGGTCAATAAAGTCCCGACCTCGAAAAATATCGGAGACCTTCTCAACCAAATCACTAATAATAAAAGGTTTGACGGTATAGGAAACAGCAAAGCGCTGAATCTCATCTGCATGTTCTTTGATCTCTTCACGGCTGGCTAAGACGATAATGACTGAGGCCGGCTTGAACAAACTCAGTTGCCTAGCAAACTCACTAGCGGTCATATCCTGCAGGTCATAATTAAGCAAAAATAGATCATAGTCATTTTCTCTAGCTAGTGCCAAACCTTGACTTCCTGTCTCAACTACATCCAAAAGAAATGCTTCCTTTTGCAGTTCCAAAGTCACAAATCGTGCAAGATTCTTTTCATTTTCTACTAATAAAATTCGCTTTGCCATAGGCCTATCCTATTTTTCGTCATACCAAGAGTAGTGGAAGGTTCCTTCTTTGTCTTTACGTTGATAGGTGTGAGCACCGAAGTAGTCACGTTGTGCTTGGATCAAGTTAGCTGGAAGATCCGCTGAACGGTAGC
>ERZ773027.1519-NODE-1519-length-12182-cov-7.498722_pt1 | contig 12182 bp, 5 predicted proteins | sample MGYA00511032_ERZ773027 | MGnify/ENA primary metagenome ERZ773027 (study PRJEB29015, sample SAMEA2738138) | human oral metagenome | biome: human oral; feature: human-associated habitat; material: saliva | place: China | collected 2190 ... | reverse complement strand
TGGGAGGAGGCGTTCTATCCCTCCATAACAGCACAAAGGTAGGCACATTCCACTACACTTTGTATGTTTTCCCACATATATTATCCTTATTTCAGAAACTTAACGTGGCTCCAACCACACCTACGATATAGTTGGGATCTTGGTAAGCCAAGGGATATTCACTACGAAGAAGGAAGGGAGCCGTGAACTCTCCGTGCAGGGCAAGCCAGTCTGTAATGCGCCATGCGCCGGTAATACGCACCACACGTTGTGCCGTGGTAAGGGTCGTGGTGGCATCGTGGGGGGAGACAAAGGAGATGCCCTCTCTCAAAGAGGCTTGAGCCGAGAAGTCGAGGTTTGATGTTGGGCTATAGGTAAGAGAGAAGTCAATCGAACGAATAGGCTTCCCCTGCGCTACGCCTCCACCATCGAGCTTGTAACGGCGCTCAGTCCATTGCAAAGCAGTTTGCAACTTAGCACCCCAAGCATACCCAATGCGGCCCGAAACGAACCAAGAGTGTGACTTGGCATACCGGGGGGTAAAGGCCAAGAAGAGAGGGGTGCTATTATCGTCCTTCTCGCCAAAAAGGAAGGGTTGCCAGAAGTGTGTATTACGTGTGCGCTCATAGCCTCCCGAGAGGGAGAGAGAGACGCCTCCGGGCAGTTGTGCTCGTATGCCCAACTCGCTATCCACAAACTTAACCTCAGGACGGAGAAGCGAATCGGGGTGCAGATAGCGATTCTCCCGAGCCAACTCATGCAAAGAGGGCATGTTTAGTCCACCGTCCACACGGGCAAACACCTCCAGATTATTACGCCAGCGGAGCGAGCCTCTGAATACCGGAGAGAGAGGGAGCACGTTCACACCCGCCGTTACTTGCCACTCGGTATTCCCCAGCCAGCCATTGAAATAAATCTTGGGCGTGAGGTTGAAGTAGAGAGAAGGCAAGGGCCCGCCCGGCACGTAGAGGCCGCCCTTCATAGAGTCTTTGGGGGTTCTTTGCCAGTCTTGATAGAGCACCATACCGGCAAGCCCCCAAGCGAAGTCTTGCTTAGAAGAAAAGAGAAGATCGAAGTCGCCTATGAAGCGGAGTTCGTGATGCTTCCACTTGCTAAAGAAGGCGGGGATTTGCGAGTACTTACGCCCCGTATGCTCCACAAGAAAGCCAAACGAGGTCTGATTATCAAGGCCAAACAGATTGGCTCGCCCGATATTGCCGGGACGGACATAACGATAGATAGCGGCTTCGTAGTCCTGCTTCACGTCCATGGGAGGGCGATTGCTCGTCAAGAAGGCTGCCGTTTGTGCATCCAATCCATAGTAATTGAATTGGTCGTAGTCCCCAAGAATCTGGAGGGAGTGAGTGAACTCTTTCCCCCTATACTCATAGTTGAGGTCCCAGTCAGTGAGATGGCGATAGGTGTAAATCCGAGCAGGGAACCCTTGATAAAAATAAGAATTATTGGCGAAAGTAGAGGTATGACGCAGGTGCAGGTCCACAACGTGCTTCCCTTTGAAGCATTGTGTATAACCGGCCTGAGCTCGTACCACCGGCTCTAGTCCTAGAGAAAGATCTAGGTAACCGGCCTTATTCGAGCGAGGCACCCACGACGCCATATTGCTCAGCGCAGGATACTCCGGCAATAGTACAGGAGGGGTAAAATCGCCTGTAGAGCGAGGGGGGATAGGCTCTAGCCGTGTTACTTTAGGCTTATCAAATTGATATGTGGAGGCAAGGGGTTGCGCCGTACCTAGGTGCACTTCAGCATCACTTACCACGGTAAGTTCGCGACGGAGTGTATCTGCCCTTTGCGGGTTTGAGGGTTGCTGGGCTTGAGCAAGACCGCTTGTGAGAAGTCCGAAGGTGGCAAATGCCACAAAAAATAGTGTACGGGAATATCGTTTCATCACTTATCTCTATCTCTTTGGGGTACCTGATTGCTGGTCTTGATAGCGTGCAATGCGCTCAAGAATATCGTCTTCACGCTTAGGATAATTGTTCTTTAGACTCTCCACATATTGGTCTGCGGTGACCTTGTCGCCTTCGGAGCGATAGATCTCTGCCAATGCCAAGATCCCTCGAGCGAGCCAATACTCGTGCGGAGTTCCTTTCTCAATAAACTTATTGAGTAGCTGCTTGGCTTCGTGTCTTTCTTTGTTCGAGCCCTTTGCTAGCAGGGTGGCATAATGGACGGTCGCCTCAGCACCTGACGAGAGATCCGTCTTAGAAAGAATTGTCTTGTACTCTGCCAAAGCCTTAGCACGCTCACCGAGTTCGCTATGGGCCATACCTCGAAGGAGGTGAAGCCTCTCAGCACCCTCTTCGCCCAAAGTGGTGAGAGCCTCCGTAGTCATAGCCACGGCACTCTTCCATTTTTCCATTGCGAGGGCCATCTCTGCCGCCTTCTCAGCCGCTTGCATTCGCAACGAACGATCCGAACTTTGTGCGTAAAGGGTATGGTATGTGTCGTATGCTGCTTGCTTATCGTCTCGCTCCAATTGCAAGGCTCCCAGACGTTGTAGTACCGAAGACTGTGCGGCACGAGGCAACTGCCCTACCTCTGTAGCAAGGGCGGTATATAGCGTATAAGCACGATCCCTATCCCCACGCTCAAAGGCCATATCTGCAAGGTACTTTTGGATGGTGGAGACATCGCTACCCACACGATATCGGGCTACAAAGGCCTCCATCTTGGATTCTGCCTCCTGCGAGCGACGCTTATACTCTCCCTCCAGCGCCTTAAATTCGAGTTCTCGACTCTCGCTTTCGCTCAAAGAGAATGCCCCACCCGTCTTCTGTACAGCACTCTGTAAGTAGTCGGTGCGCCCCTCTTCGATGCAAATACTCTTTAGGTGCGTAAAGGCCGTAGCCGCCTCTGCACTCTTGGGATAGCGGTGCATCAATTGCGTATAGGTGTCAAGCGATTTCTCTATGCGTTGTGTATTGTAATAGAGAAGAGCCAACTGCAGCAAGGCAAGACGTCCCTCCTCGCTTTGGCTGTATTGTGTAGCGGTGGCAACAAAGGCTTTTTCCGCAGCATCGTTATTCCCTTGCAGGAGGTAAGCACGCCCCTTTTGGTACTCTGCCTGCGCTGCCGCAGGGGTATCGGGGAAGCTGCTTATAAGTCTATCAAGCAAAGCGATCTGGCGAGAATATTGCTTACGAAGCCCATTAATCTCGGCCAACCGAAAGAGCGCATCACTGCTTTGTGAGGGGGCTAGACTGATGGCACGCTCGTAGGAAGCAAAAGCACCATCTAGCGCATTGGTCGCATACTGGCAATCCCCGAGGCGAGTGTAGGCATCGCTCTGACGCAACGCCCCTTGCTTCGAATCTTGCACAGAAGAGGCGAAGTACCCCTTAGCTTCGGCATATCGTCCGCCATTGAATAGGGCATACCCGAGATAGTACTGAGCCTCCGATTGATTTGCTCTTCGGGCGCTCTCCGGCAAAGCGAGGTAGGCAGTAAGCGGGCGAATAGAGCCGGCATAGTCACCTTGAGCTCGTAAGATGTCTGCCTGAATGAGCAGCGACTCTCCCTTGTATAGGGAGCTTACGACTTGCTTATCGAGGGCCTCTTCGGCATACTTAGCCGCTTGTGCGTACTTGCCTTGTGAGAGGGCATCAAGAGCCAAATGGTTAAGAACATATTGGCGCGCCTCCTCTATGGCCGGAGTCGTTTGCTTGAGGCGGCGGATCGAGGCCAACGAGGTGGCATAGTCCGTATTGGAAAGATAAAACTCCGTTAGGAACTTCTCCATCGTGGGCCGATGCTTAGACGTGGGGAAGGTATTGAGGAAGCGCTCGGCAATACGCACGTCTTGCCCGAAGTTGGACTGACCCGAGGAGCGCATAACCAATGCCATCTCGTACATGGCAGCCTCCCGCACTTGGGTGGGAGCACTCTCCTCTACGGCCCGCTCATAGGCCACAATAGCTTGGGGGTAATTCCCTTGATCTCGTAAGGCTCGCCCTAGGTAGAGGCTGGCAGCATAGCCCGTAAGGCCCTTTCCTTGGGTAGCCTGCTTGAGAGGCTCGATAGCCTCATTGTATCTCTGTTGCTCCATGTAAGCGGCTCCCAATAAGAGGTAATCTTCGGGGGAGGCAAACTCGGAGGAGTTTTCGATAAAGCGCTCAAGATATTTACTGGCGTTGGGGGCATCCCCCAAACGATAATAGGCATTACCGGCCACTTGCAAAAGCGAAGGATTAGAAGCAAGACGAGGCTCTACACGCTCAATCTCACCCACCTCGGCCACGGCCTTGGCATAATCTCCCGAGTAGTACGAGAGTGCAGCCATACCGATACGCGTCTCGGGAGCCAATTCACGGTCCCCCGAAAGGGAGCGATAGATAGCCTCCGCCGCTTGCAACTCACCCTTTGCCATCTTGCTGCTGGCCACGTAGAGTTTGGCAATGCGCCCCCAGCGATTATTTGCTTGGGCAGCCTCGGCAAACAAGGGATCCAACTTGTCCCCGCCTCGGTTGGTACGCAGGAGGGCATAGGCGGTACGCACCTGCCACTCGGTACGCTCGGCACTCGAGAGGGCACTTTCGTCCACCTTTTCGAGGAGGTTGCGTGCCCGATGGAAATCACCCTCCGCCATATACAAAGCGGCCCGCTCCAGCGATAGGATGGGGCGGCGCTCATCTACGGGCACCCTTGTCAAGAAATAGTCAATCGTCTCTGCCGCAAGAGTTCGTCCCAAGCGATAGTTTTCGTGAGCATTCCTAGCTAAAAGGTCGGAAAGAATAGCACCTTGAGGTGACGCGATGAAAGGAGCCGTCAGACGAGGATTATACCCTCGAATAGCCCCACTATGTGCCAGAAGAGTTTGATTTTGAAGCTGCTCGTGCCAGTGTAAAGAGCGCTCTTCTTGAGCTTGTACAGCGGCTGTAGAGAGCATCAAGAGGGCGGTAGCCCAAAGGGGAGTATTTTGTTTCATACTATCTCTGCTAATCGTTTAGCACAACAATCCAAACTCTCCGGGGGCTCGCAAAGTTCCAAGAGAGTGGACGGATATTCTCCCGCCAAAGATACATAACATTCCCATAACGACGTAGAAACGAGCCGCTCTACACAACCTTACAGGAAGAAAGAAATGCTTAAATTTGCAAAGAAAATCTCCTGTCTAAGCCCTAAAGATGAAACCATCAGTGCCAAAGGTATCTCCTAGTGTAGGGAGAGTGATACCACTCATAGCGATGCGTACCGTAAGATCTACCGCAAGACTTTGTCTCGCCCTAGTGCTCGTCTTACTAACCCTAGGCCCGATAAAGGCTCAGGAACAGATTGTATTCGCCGATTCGACTACCCTATCCTGCCCACCATGGCAGGGCACACTTACAAAGTTTTCCCTCACCCCGGAAGGGGCTACGCTCTACGACACTGCACCCAAGAAGACTCACAACAAGGCGGCCCTCCTCCACACCCCCACACTATCCGGCATACATACGTGGCGGGGCGAGATTTCGTTTCGCTTTGCCATCACCTCTGCCAATACCTTTGTTGTGCTCATAGCTCCACTGACTGTCCCCACACAAGAGAAGGGATATACCACCTGCCGCTATGCCTACCTCTCGGGAGAAGAAAGCGGAAGTATTGGGCTCTTTGAGGGCATTTTCTCGGTCGGAAAAGAGGGCGAGATCGTACACAAAAACAAGAATGCAGACAAACCTATCATCACCTCCAACGCAAACGACGCCATCCGATTTACCTCTGCCAACCTCCACCACCTCGCTTGGCATATTACTTACTCGGGCTCGGAGGGATGGCAACTTTACCTCAAGAAGAGCCTAGAGCCCCGGCAGAAGTTTATCTACATAGGGTGCGACTCAACAAGTCTTCCCCCACAAGATTACGCACAAGGCTCCTTCTCGGGCATTGCCCTACGGTACTCGCTCAAAAACGCACAGCACTTTACGCTTCACCGGCTCCTCTATGCCCAAGAGCGACTCAGCGCAAACGAATCGCCCACAACCCCCACAGAGTCCATCTTTGCCGACTTCGATTTTACCCCTCAAAGCATCCGTCTCATAACGCATAGCCTGGTAAGCATAGAGGGCGCAGAGTTTGACCTGCAACCCTCTTGTGGCACCCTTACCCCCGGTATCAAGGGGAAAACCATCACGCTCGATCTGGAAAAGCCATTCAAATCGGGCAACTACAGTCTTTTTGTTCGGGGCATAAAAACCCTTGATGGCGCTCTCGCCCCCTCGGAGCGGATTGATTTTGAAATAACCCTCCCTAGCGACTCCATAGGACTCGGCAAGCCCGACGAAGAGCACCTACCCCAAGACCATCTGCTCCTTAGCGAGGTACTCCCCCACCCTACGGCCCACGCAGCGGAGTTCGTTGAGGTATACAACCCCACCACGCACCCTATTGACATTCGAGACTATGCGCTAGCCGTGCGCACAGAAGGCCGGCGAAGCAAACTATACCCCCTCACAGTAGAAGAAAATCATCTGATTCAGCCTAACGAATATCGAGCCATCACCCCCTGGAAGCGAGGCCTTGCCGACTACTACCACTGCTCAATAGACAGCCTTAGTGAGATCGAAAAGTTCCCGGCACTCCCCAATCGGGAGGGGCAAATCGTGCTCTACTCCCTCTGCGATTCGGCCGTTGTGGAAGAGATGTTCTACGGGCCCAAAATTGCATCTCGAGGAGAAATGAGCGAAGGGGTATCCCTAGAGCGCATCCTATTCACCCGACCCGCACTCACCCCCGACAATTGGCATGTAGCACGCCCCGAGCAGGGCAATGCCACCCCCGGTAGACCCAACTCCGTACGGGTAGAGTGCGATTTGCCCATCGAAGAGCGCGAGGGAGAAACCCTTACTCCGGAGCAAATAGCCGCACTTACACTTTATGCGCTACAAGACCCCGCCAATAATGCCACTCTCACCCTCTACACACTCAGAGGGTATCGCGCTGCCATCTTGGGACGCGCTGCCACTCAAGCGTGGTGCCGGATCTTTCTCAAAGGCGATCCTACTCAGCTTCACAGCCTACCTCCCCACACGCCCTATATTGTCTCCATCCGGCTCACTACAGCCCAACAGAGCAAGCTATACTCCTTTATCATTGCCCCCTAAACCCCTAGTCAACCCGGGAGGGCCCCTTTTTTAGGGTACTAAAACGGCCTTTTATTACATGGGAAACGCCCCCAAAAGACCGGGTGAAAAAGATTCCGCCACAGGGCAAGAAAAAAATGTTTCTCGGGCTGGAGGCAGCCAAATCTCGGGCAGAAATCTTTTTCTTTTTAGCCGGTAAGGGAGCGCAGTATTAGGCAAGAATTTCTTAAGAATCAGCCTCTAACGGCAAGCCGCTTAACGCAGCGTGATAAGTTGCTTTACCCAAGAGCCATCCTTCAAAAGCAGCATGGCAAGGTAATTGCCACAAGCGATACCCGAGAGATCGATACCCCGATCTAAGCCTTCGCGCTGCGCCTTAATACGTACCCCTTTTGTGTCGAAAAGCCAAAACGACTCCACCACCCCCGGAGCCGAGAGAGAGACAGAGCCCGTAGTCACTTCGGTTGGGAAAATACAGCAACTCCCCTGCAGAGCTGAAGATACCTCCCCATTAGCCAAACTCTTACCATCTACCCAAACATCATAAATGCCGGAAGGCATAGTCGCCACCTCTCGCAGGTCATACTCCTTCCAATCGCCAAAATAGTCCGTAGTAATAAAGCAAACATGCTTAAAGGCCTCTGCTTCGGATACATGCTCCACCGTAAGAATCGGGCTCGTTGCCCCCTTTATGGGCTCCAGATTATCGGTACGATACCATTGATACTTGCAGTTACCAACCAAACCTTTCCCTTGGTAGGTAGCGTCGAGTTGGAGCTTATCTCCGGCGGCCAGCTCTACCTTTTTATTCTCTTGATAGGCCCTTTGTAGCCCTACTCTAAAGATTACATCCCGGCTCGTAGCATACTTCTTCCAATCGGCAAAGTCGGCAAAAGAAAAGCGATTTAGCATTACATTGAGATTGGCAAAGCCCTTGACCTTTTTGTAGAAGGGAGGCACCTTGCCCGACAATTCATTGCCTTGGAGGAAAAGCGAACTCAAGGCGAGAGCCTCCGAATAATTAGGGATGGGCCCCGTGAGTTTGTTGTAACTCAGATCCAATTCTTCGATTTTCGATGGCAAGATAGCAGGCATCGTACCGGTAAACTTATTATTGCCGGCATAGAGCACTTCGAGCCGGACCATCCCCGAAAGGTCTTGAGGAAAATCGCCTTCCAACTTGTTGTTCTGACAAGTAAAGCGCGAGAGGGAGGCGTGCCTTGTAGCCCACTCGGGGAAGGAACCCGTGAATTGGTTGTCATTGAAGTAGCAACGCCCAAAAATAAACTCGTTCTTCTCTCCCAAATGGGTGGCTCCCGAGAGATCGGGGATAGCCCCTGAGAACTCATTATCTTGCAGCGAAAGATCCATCAAGGCAATGCAGCGAGTAAAGCTCCGGGGCACCTCGCCAGATAGCTTGTTATGGGTGACATCAAACGAGAGCATCTTGCTACAATTGCCGATCTCCATGGGCAAGGAGCCCGAGAATTGGCAGTTAGAAAAGTCGGCAATAAGCAGGTCGGGCATCTTAGTGATATCAGGTAGACTACCCGACACGGCAAGGTCGTTGATGAAGAGAAACTCCAAGAGCACAAGCTGCGAAAGGTCGGGCACTTCGCCCGTAAACTTATTGTTGCCCAAACGGAGCTGCGTGAGGGTTTTGACTTTTCCTATCTCGCTAGGGATAGGCCCCGTAAGCCCATTATTGCCAAGAAGAAGGCCGGATAAGTGTGGCAGTGAGAGCAACTCTTCCCCCGGGAAATTGCCCACAAGCCCGGCATCTTCGAGGAACAACTCCGTGACATGCCCCTCCTTGATGGTAACACCCTGCCAGGTGGAGGCGTCTTTGGACAAGTTCCATCGATAGGGATCATGCCAGTTAGTTCCCCCCGTAGCCTTGTAGATAGCAACGAGAGCAGCTCGCTCAGCCTCCGGAATGGATTGTGCCCCTAGAGAGAGGGACGAAAGGGCTAAAACTCCAATGAAAATTGGAAGAAGTAAATGTTTCCGTACCATAGATCAAACAAAAAAGAAGATGCCTCCCCCCGATCTCCACAACAGGGAGAAACCGCAAGAAGACATCCTCAGATAACCATTATTTACCGCTAAAACTAGCGAACTACAACCTTAAACGATGATGCACCAAGGCGCACAATGTAAAGCCCTTCGGCTACGGCCAAACGCACTGCGCCCTGCACCTCAGCCAGGCGAGCCACACATGCTCCGGAGAGCGAGTAGACAGCGGCAGGCACCTTGGTGGCACTCTGCAATACGATAGCCCCCTCTAGCCCATAGGCATTACCTTGCGGCATATTCATGATCTCCGTAGAGTCCCAAACCGAAACCTTTTGGAACTCGCGCCAACCCTCAGCCTCTTTGTACTCAGCCCTTGCCTCTTCGCTCATAAGTCGCAACTCGGTATTTTGGAAGTGCCATGGTGAGAATACATTATCACCAAGGTCGGGAGGCGTGAGCGCCTCAACTACGAGGCGCTCGAGATGAGTACAGCCATAGAATGCACGCTCCTTGATCTCGGAGGTAGTAGCAGGTAAGGTCAGAGAGGTAAGAGCTCGACAATTGAAAAATGCCCACTCATCAATATCCGTAGTCTCAGCTCCCAAAGTAACCTTGGAAAGCTTCGTACAATTAGCAAAAACATAGGCCGGAACAAATACGATAGCCTTGGGGAGCTGTACCTCCTTGAGCGAAGCACATCCAAAGAAAGCACGACTCTCCAACTCCTTGAGCCCCTCTAGCGATGGCAAGGTCTCCAGAGCTTGACAGCCGGAGAAGGCATCTTCGGCAATTTTTTCGAGGTTCGGCATCGAAAGGCTCTTGAGAGACTTACATCCAGAGAATTGCTCCGCATGGATCTCCGTAACACTCTTAGGCAACTTGAGAGAGACGAGAGCTCGACAATCCTTCCAAGAGAAACCCGGGAGCAGATTGTCGGGGTCCTCCAGCTCACTAAAGTCTACCGACTGAGTTACCGAGGGGAAAATCTCGAGAGCCGCCTTGGCATCCTCTTCTTTCCAACGCCCCGAAACCTTCACGTCTTTGAGCGCAAACTGAGATACCTTATCCCCTAGGTTTGCAAGATAGTCTGCAAGACTCTGCCCCTCCTCACGGAGGGCAACATAGTCGAGAAGACGCTTCGTATCCGACAAGACAAAGTGCTGCTGAGCAGCTCCCGTCAGGCCTTTAATCTCCTTCCAACCGGGAGCCGCCTTATAGGCTTCGAGGCTAGCCTCCGGCACATGTAGATAGAATTCTTGATCACTATTATACCCCCTAAAAGACTCCAACCCCTTAGCCTTATCAAGCGGCAAGGGTGTAGACATATCGGCATAAACAAGAGAAAGTTTTTCACAACCGGCAAAGGCCACCTCTCCCAGCTCCTCAAGAGCAGAAGGCAACGTGGCCACCTTTAGATTTTCGCAACGCGCAAAAGCGCCATAGGCAATGGTACGCACCTTGGAGGGAACCATAGCCGCATCGAGGGCAGTACGAGCAAAGGCCCCTCCCATAATCACCTCAAGCGATGCCGGCAATACCACGCTGGCAAGCGAAGTACATCCACTAAAAGCAAAGGGACCGATATAGTACACATTCGAGGGAATATTAACCTCGGAGAGGGCACTACACTCCTTGAAGAGATTGCTGGGAATAGAGTCGAGCCCCTCGTTGTAGAAACGTACTTTTGCAAGATTTGTACACCCCTCAAAAGCACTATGCCCAAGCGTATCCAGCATATAAGGAAGGTCCACCTCCGTAAGGCCTACACACTTCTCGAAACAAAAAGATCCGATAGAGTACACCTCCTTACTCATCTCTACATTCTCTAGCGTAGAGCATCCCTTAAACAGACCGCTCCCCAACTTGTGGATCCCCTCCGGCAAATTCATACGCTTGAGAGAGGCACACCCACTGAAGGCAAACGGCCCTAAGAAGGAGAGATTCTCGGGTAGCTCGATCTCTTCCAATGCACTACAATGCTCGAAGGCCGACGCCCCAATGCTCTTTACACTCTCAGGTATTGTGATCTCCTCTAATGCCGTACAATAGCCAAAAGCCATCTCGTGAATACTATCGAGCTCCGCAGGCAACGTGATCTTGGTCAATAGCTCTCCATCTTGGAGCGAACGCAACGATATCACCTTTACCGTCTCGGGCAGAGTGATCTCTTTGAGCGACTTTGCGAGCTCTGATTGGAAAAGCCAAAAGCCGGGCATTACCCTCGGGCGAGTCTCTATTTTGTCGTACATAGGTGTATAACTTCCCCCCGGCACAATCTCTATCCCGGAAAGGTCGAGCACCTCTACCCCCTGCAAATCGCGAAGAAAAGCAAAGTCGTTTGCATTCATTTCTCCACTAAGGATGAGCTGCTTTACATCCTTACCGGTGAGCTGCTCTTTGAGCTTGCCGGCAGTGGTTTCTACACTTGTTTGAGCATACATCGAACTGATGCCAAACGCCAAAAGGCACCCAAACAAAATTTGTCTCAGCATAGCTTTCGTCTTCATAGAACTCTAATTAGTAATTTACAATTTGCCACAAAAATACATATTCTAGACAAAAAAGCTCCTCCTTTTAGATTCATTTCTAAAAAGAGGAGCATTCCAAATTCTAAATAGCGAAGCAGAGGCATAGAAACCTTCTTGCCACGAACAATTAAAGCGGCATCCGGAGACGGCTACAAAATTTAATCTACTACTCCAACCCCAGATGGCTACTTACACTCAGCAATAGCCTTTATGAGGTTACCGGCCAAGCTACTTGCCCCTATGCGGAATAGCTTATTGGTCATCCACTCAGCCCCCAAGACCTCCTCTACAATGCAGTAGTACTTGACGGCCTCTTCCGCCGTACGGATCCCGCCGGAGAACTTAACCCCTCGCAAGAGGCCGGTCTGTTTGTGGTAGTCACGAAGGGCACAACACATCGTATAGGCAGCACGCAGGTCGGCACCGGGATACTCTTTGCCGGTGGAGGTCTTGATGAAATCGGCACCGGAGTAGAGCGAGAGAATGGAAGCCTTACGTACCCGCTCAGGATCTTTGAGAAGCCCCGTCTCCAATATCACCTTGAGGTGCGCCGAGCGACATGCCGCCTTCTGTTCCT